>Ga0114969_10001810_pt1 | contig 17880 bp, 16 predicted proteins | sample M_130807_MF_Meta_FD_87316 | JGI IMG/M metagenome (GOLD analysis project Ga0114969, IMG submission 87316) | Freshwater microbial communities from Lake Montjoie, Canada to study carbon cycling - M_130807_MF_MetaG | ecosystem: Environmental > Aquatic > Freshwater > Lake | place: Lake Montjoie...
CAAGAAAATATAAAAATTAATGAATTATATAATAATTTATTAGATAAATGTATTAAAAATAATAATACAACTAATACAAATAATAAAAATAATAATACTATTAATAATACTATTAATATTACATTAACTAATTTTGGTAATGAAGATTATAATAAATTAACTAACGATGAACAATTAAAAATTTGTAAATCTAATAAACAATGTATGTCTAATTTAATTAAATACTTACATGTTAATGATAGATTACCTCAATATAAAAATATATGTATTAAAAATTTAAGAGGTAAAGGTGGATATCTATATGAAGGTAATAAATGGTCTCATTGTAATTTTGAAAATTTATTAACTATTTTATTTAAAAATAAAATAAATGATCTTGAAAAAATTAAATCTAATAATGAAGAATTAAGTAATTTTTATTTACAAAATATACAAAATTTAATTGATAATTATGATGATGATATTGATACTTTTATTAAAAATAATAAAGATGCTATTATTAATATGTTATACAATAATACTAAAAATTATAAAATTACAAATTAAAACAAATATTATTTTGTCTTAATAAAATATAAATTAATAATACTATATTGATTGTCATAATCACTTATACAAAAATATTTAATCAATTGCTTTTTGATATATATATAATTTTTAAACTCATATTTACTTCAGCTTCATAAATAATAAACTTTATTTTGCTTTAGTCTGAAAGTTTATTATTGTCTTAATTAGCCAAAATTCAATACATATAGCTTTTAGTAGCGGCGTGTAATGCAATAGCTTTATTTTCTCGTGCGTGCCAAAATTCGCGTTCTATCTGATGTCTTTTATTTGCATACTCAATAACTTTATCTGCTTGGGCAATGCTGAATGCTTTATGTGTATCTTTGTTTGCTAAAGCGTCACGAAGTTCTACGAGTTTTTTTAGTTCAGATTTAGGAATGTCCAAAGAGTTGATTTTGACATTTGATAAGTTTTTAATGTCTTGTGATGTTTTTAGCTTCAAATTTTCAGATATATAATATGCCTCAATTAACCCATATTTATATAGCAGCTCTTTTGCTTTACTATTCATATCATCTCGCACTTTGTACGAGTGATCTTCAATAATACGACATTTTTGAATTATGCGGCTAAAATTGACTATATCGGGAAGACTGAGATATTTTCTACGAATATCATCATGTATCGACAAGTTTGAAATGTCTTCAATCGTATTCAGGCTGAAAATACAACACAGTTTTGAAATGTCTTCGATCGTCTGGATAGACGAAACGTTGAATATATCTTCACGTGTACAGAATAAAAAATGGAATTCTAAAATTGTTTTCGCATTTTTATCCTTTAAATATTTTTGAATTGCATCGCATTCTTCATCCCATTTAGTTGGCATATGTAAGTTGCTAAAAATGTTTTCTTTATCTTCAGAACTAATATATGAATTATAAGCGTTATTGTTAGAATATGATTCCATGATTTCAATTATTTGAAAAAATACTGAATAACACAATGATAAAAAAATTCAATTTTTTTTATTATCTTGATTAAATATATTTAGCCTTAATATTACTTCATTTTTTTGCTTTATTTTTTACTGTTTTCTTTTTTGCTATTTTATTAGCTTCTCTTTTTTCTTTTGCTTCTGCTTTTGCTTCTGCTTTTGCTTCTGCTTTTATTTTTTTTTTCTCTAATGCTAGAGCTATGCGTTTGGCTTTTGCTTTAGCTTCTATTTCTAATTTATCTTCAATTTCTAATTTGGCTTTCATTTCTAATTTATCTTTCATTTCTTTTTTTGCATTTGCTTCTAAATTGGCTTTAGCATTTGCTTCTAATTGAGCTTTTACCTTGATTATAACTCGGAACTTACGTTCAGCTTTTGCTTTCTCTCTTGATTCGGCTTTTGCTTCGAATTTTACTTTAGCTTCCATTTCTAATTTGGCTTCCAATTCTAATTTGGCTTCCATTTCTAATGCTAGTTTAGCCTTTGCTTCTAAAATGTCTTTGGCTTTTGCTTCTAATTGAGCTGTAATATTAAACAATTTTTCTTGACCATTGTTATTATCTTTAAAATTATGCCAGTTTGACATTAAAATATGTTTTATTGCAATATCTGTTTTTTCCGCTTCTTTATCCTTAATGAAAGCTATGGCTTTTATAGCTTCTTTAGCTTCACTACGTTTTTTCTTATCTTCTAAACTTAACATCTTTAACAATTTTTCCTAAATATTAAACAAAATAGTGTATATTGTATAATATAAAAAAATCAATTTTTTTAAATCTTAATAATCAAAAAAATTGAATTTATTATTATTTGTGAAATTAATAAAAAACAATATAATGATTAATTCTATGAATAAAATAACTATTAATTTTATTGATATTTTTGATTTCTTTATTGAAAATGTTCAGACTGAGACAAAACAGAAATTAACATTTGATCAGATGATTATGTTTCGAGAAACTAATAAGATAATTAAAGAAATCTCTGATAAAATACAACCATTTGTTGAAATTAATTATTATTATGGATTAATTATGGTGAAACACTTAGAATCAAATTGGGAAATAGAATCTTTTAAAAATAAATTTGATCAAGAAATATTTAGTCATTTCAAAATAATTTCTCTAAAGGTACATATTCCTCCATATCCAAGACTAGACTATATTGATAGTTTTATTGATTTCATGAGTAATAATCCTAATCTGATTCATATTAATAAAATTAATTTTCGTTCTACTTTTTACAATTTTAAAGAATTTAAAAATTTTTTAGAAGTACTCGGCCGATATAAATATTTAGTTCATCTAAATCTAGAAGAGATGGGTATAGGATCAGAAGAGATTGATATACTTACATGTGTTCTTAGGCTACAATGTCATGTTTTGTCACATCTTTATTTAAGAGATAATGAAATTAGATCAATAGGAGCTGAAATACTAGCAGAAGTACTTCCATTGATGACATCATTAAGACACTTAGATATTGCTTCAAATCATATTCATACAGATGGACTTGAAAACTTTGCAAGAATGTTTTCACAATGCACAACATTGACTAGCTTAGATATTTCCGATAATAATCATAATCCTAATTATCGTGGATTTGTAAGCTTTATAGGAATGCTTCCATGGAGTGCATCATTAGTTAATATAGATCTATCAGAAAATGGAATAGAAAATCTTGGTGAAATTCTTTCACAATGCACATCATTGAAAACACTTAATGTAGCTTTAAATTATATAAGTGTTGAAGAACTAAGCAATATTGAAAAAATGTTTAGACATTGTAATATCTATAAATAAATTAATATATATTATAGTTTGTGTATTTTGTCCAATCCTTAAGAGGCAAATCATTAAATATGTGAGATTTTACATTCAATGTCGAGCTTATACCGTTCTTCCATAGATTATAGGCACATTCACTTATCTCATACCAAGTCTTATAATCTTCGTTATTATTACCATATTCATCTTTTTTATTACGAGCTATAATGTTGGCTGCTAGCTCTGTATCAATTGCATTTGCTTCAGTTATTTTAATTACATTACAATTACAATAAATAGTTAATGTATTATCTGTCATTTTTTTATATTATTAATATATAATATAATTGATATAGAATTTATTTCTCAATTTTTTTAATTAAAATAAATGAAATAATATATCTATTATTACATAAACTTGCAATAATATTTTTTTTTGCAAAAAAGTTATTTACTTTTTGCGATTCTCCTTTCCTTTAGGCTTGGATTTTGGCTTTCTTGTAGCGGCTACAATTGACTGTTCTGCAGCAGCAAATGCCTTTCACATTTCCTGATCCATAGTAGTAGAAGTACCATCTTCAAATACTACTATAATTCCTTTGAGTGACTCAAAAAAGAAATTCATTGTCATCATCAAAAGCATTACTAGCCATTTTGATATCTTTAAATAATCTAAAAAGTTATGGTTATCTTAAAATATTAAAAAATCAATTTTTTTTAACAACTAGTCTTTAAGAGCTTAGTTAGTGAGTCTAAAAAAGATAGCATTAATTCATAAGTATTAAAAAAAATCTAATTTTTTAAACTTGTAATACAAGTTTGGAACTCTTCATTTGCAATATTTATTTTTTTAACCATGTACTTATATATTACATCTTTTGTATTACTATTTTTATAATATAATAAAAATGCTTCTATTTTTTCTCCTATATTATATACTTTTTTCCATATACAATCTAAAGGCTCACCCCAATCATGAGTCCTTTCAGGAATATAATTATTCATCGTTAATGCCCTGTCTTTGAACATTTTTATATAATTATTTAATTCTGACAACAAACTATTGAAAAAATCTATTATTTCAAAGTTTAATACTATTGACGCGTATTCTGATGACATATTATTGTTTATCAAGGACATGTTTTCATTTAAATGTAAAAAAAATTGATTTTTTTACATTTTTATTATATCAAAATATAATGACTATAATGAATATGAATATGTATCTACATAATAAATTTTTTAACATAATTGACATTATTATTGAAAATAATCAGACACCAACTAAACAGAATTTTACATTAAAGCAGTTATTAATATTACGAGAAACTAATAAAAAAATAAAAGAAGCATCTGATAATATCAGACCATTTATTGAAGTTGATTATGATTTTGGTTATTTAGAAAAGAAAAAAGCTCTTGTTATTATTAGAAAAATTATAAATATGACTGCATATTTTAAATTTTGTTCGCTAAGAATGGATAAATTTGCTATAATGCTAGATAATGATTCAATATGTTGTTTTTATGAGACTATAAAACTAATTAATCTTTGTACTGCTAATCTAAGATATATTCAACATACTGATACAACGTTTGAAGAACGAGAATATACTGAACTATTTGCTGAAGTGCTTCCGCGGTGTATATCATTAAATTTCCTTAATCTAAGTAATAATCAATTTGAAACAGAAGACATTGAAATACTCGCTGAATCACTTATACAATGTCAAGTATTGAATCATCTTGATCTAAGTAATTGTGAAATAAAATTAAAAGGTTCTGAAATCATTATAAAAGCACTTATACAATGTACAACATTAAAACACTTGGATTTTGAATATAATAATATTGATTCTGATGGACTTGAAAAGTTTGCAAGAATGTTTTCACAGTGGACAACATTAACTAGCTTAGATATTTCTAATAGTAATAGAAATGGATTAGTAAGTTTTGAAGAAATGCTTCCATGGAATACATCGTTAGTTCATATAGATCTATCCGAAAATGGAATAGAAAAACTTGGAATAGTTCTTTCTCAATGTAAATCATTAACAAATCTTAATCTATCTTCAAATAATATAGGTAATACAGAAAATGAAAATCTCGCAAAAGCATTTCAATATTGTACATCATTAGTTAATCTCTATTTTGGTGAAAATCTACTTGGTGATACTGGAGTTATAAGTCTATCAGAAGTGCTATCACATTGCAAATCATTGAAAAAACTTAGCTTATATGATAATGGAATTAAAAACTTTACGATTGTATTATCACAATGTACAGAATTAAATTATCTTGATATATCTAGGAATAATTTTAATAATAATGGAATAGAAAACTTTTTTAAAGTGCTCCCACAGTATATAGCATTAACTGAACTTGATTTTTCAAGTAATAGTATTTGTGATACTGGAATGATAAGCTTTTCCAAAGTATTACCACAATGCAAAACATTAATAAAACTTAACCTAAGTTATAATGGGATTGGTTATATTGGAATAGTAAGTCTTGTAACAGTACTTTCACAATTGCAATTACAATGTAATTTAAAAAAACTAAATCTATCCCATAATATTATTAATGAATCTGGAGCAGTACGTATTATACAATGCACAAACACAACATTGAATCATATTAATCTTATTTATAATAATATTGATAATATTATTATAAATAATATGTATAAAAAATACTCATCATTAAAAAATCTATATTTAGATGATTATAAATATTGTCCTTTTGACCGCGAACGTGACTGGAAAAAATAATTAATTTTTTTATAATATTAATATGTTTTTTAAATATTGTATTATTATTACAATTTAGAAAGTTTTTTTACCTTTGTCTTAGTTTTATCTTTATTTTTTCGTTTTCCCTGTAAAGTATTTGAATTAACAATAGCTTCTGATTCTGATTTTGATGATATTTTAGTAAGTGCATTAGACATATATGGAGTAATATTATCTTCTAAAGAAAGAGTTAACATAATTATGTTTTTAATAATATTATTAAAATATTCTTTATATCAAAATATGATTTGTATATGCAAAAAAAAATTGAATTATTTTTTTATTGAATAATCTATTAAAAACTTATTTAAATGAAAATATATCCTTGATGAACGATAATGTGTACAAACTCTTTGAAATCTTATTTAATGTTCGTGAATATGAATGGATATACTATGAAATAGTTCTTTTGAGTATTATCTCAAAAGAAATGAGAAATTTAGTTATGGATAGTAGTTTAAAAATAAATTTTATTATGATGTATCAAAGAAATAACGAAAGATTTCAACAAATTTTTAATAGCTTAAAAAGAAATAATCTGTTTAGAAATGTAATTAGTGTCCACTTGTTTAATAATGATGGCATTGGAGTTATTCAAACCATAACAGATGAAGAGCTTAATTTGCAAAATATTGTATCTGTTGATATTGGTAATAATTTACTTGGTGGAAACAATAACTTAGCTAAACGGCTAAGTTTGTGTCCACTAACTACTCTTGAAGTTAACAATAATAATTTTAATTCTGAGTTTTTTAAACATTTATTTACAAATACAAAAAAAAATTTTTCAAATCTTGTTTTCTTAAACATATCAGCTAATAAAATTGAAGTAGAAGGAGCAAAAATTATTGCATCGCAACTTCCAGATTTACAAAATTTAAAAAAGTTTAATATTAGCAATTGTAATATTGGAAAAGAAGGAGCAAAAATTATTGCAAGTTATATTGAACAATGTACAAAAATAACTAATCTAAATTTATCATTTAATGATATTGGAACAGAAGTAGCTATATCATTTCTTGAAAAGTGTACAGGATTAGTTTCTTTAAATCTTAGAGAGAATTGTATTAGTGATAAAGAAGATAAAGAATTTGCATCTAAACTTAATTGTTTAACAAGATTAAAAAAACTCAATCTAGCTGATAATTGTATTCTAAAGCCTAGTAAATTCAGCGAAGCATTAAAAAATTTAAAATTACTTAATCTATCTGGTACAGACTTTAATGACTTAGCACTCCAAGAGAATACAACATTATTAGACCTCAATCTATCTGGAAATGATATCGAACGCGATGCAGCAGAACACATTATATTTTCACTTAATTGTACAAATCTATTTAGTCTTGATATATCTGAAAATCAAATAGATGATGGAGTTGAAGGTATAGTAGACTACTGTCAAAAAAAATTTAGAGCATTAAAATATTTAGATACTGACGACAATATGTCATGGAATAAAAGATATGGTTTTAATTAGTTAATTTATAGCATCTGGTAAGATTAAAGTTTGCAGCTTTATAATTAAATTTGATTCTTTAGCTTTAATCTGTGTCAGATTGTCAAAAGTATTATTTAAAAAATACATTTTTAGAAAAGTTTTCAATACTAACTAAATTTTGTATTAACCATAAGTCAAAATTTTCTAAAAGAAATTCTATAAAATAATTTTAAACTTGTTCTTTTAGTTTCAACTTTTGCTTTTTACTTTATCAGATTGCGCTTTGACATTTGCCTTTAGTTTAGCTAGAAACTTTTCTTTTTCTTTTGCTTTCATTTCTGCTTTTTCTTTAGCTCTGGCTTCTGCAATTTCCTTTAGTTTAATAGCTTCTGTTTTTTCTTTAGCTCTGGTTTCTGCATTAATTTTTTCTATAGCTTCTTCTTTAATCTTTGTTGCAACATCTTGAGCGTTCATTGATGATGCTTTTTCCTTGATTAAAGTTAAAGCTTTAGCTTTAATTTCAGCTTTTTCTTTTTCTTTAGCTTCTGCTTTTACCTTGATTTTTTCTTCTTCATCTTCCTTAATCTTTATATCATTCAAAATTGTATCTTTGGTAATTTTAGGTGGAGCCATGAAATAAGCTGTCTTTCTTTTATATTCAGGATCAAGTTTAGGAATAGGATTATTAGGATCTCGAAAAAACAATCCAGGACAATTTAACATCAGTTTTAACTCTTTATCTTCCTTATATTGTCTGAACCCTTTGCGTGGTTCTTTAGGTTTGTTACCAATATGCACTAACATTTGTTCTATATCTCTATCTTTCCTAGTTGGACAAAGATTTTTTTGCATTAACATTTGTTCTATATTTCTATCTTTCGTATGTTTTACTTGAGAATCAACAACTAATTGATTTGACATATATTCTATTATGTATTTCACAAATACTAAAAACAAAACGTATAACAATATATACAAATTTCAATTTTTTTTAATATTTATATTTGTGATGCTTTTATAATATTTTATAAAAAAATAAATAAATCTTTACATTTATTCTGTTAATTCTTGATATTAACAAATTTTAATTTATAGCATTTTATAAGATTAAAGTTTGCAATTAAATAATTAGTTATATTTTGTGTAAAATTCCCAATTTTTAAGTGGAAACATTTTAAAAATGTTTGGTTTGACATCTACAGAGGATGCAATAGATTATAAGCACACTCACTTATTTTATACTAAACTTTATAATCTTCGTCATTATTACCATACTCATCTTTCCTATTGCCTGTTATGATGTTTGCTGCAAGTTCAAAATTAAGTGCGTTTGCTTGAGTTATTTCAATAACATCACCGTCACAATAAATACATAGAGAATTTTCGGTCATTCTCACAGCATGACTGTTCGTATAATCTAGCCCGTTAAAGGATTCTACCGCATATATATCTTTTGCGCGGATCATTTTTTATTATAAATATATAATAAAATAAAATTGACAATAAAATTATTTTTTAATTTTTTATTAATAAAAAAATAAAATTATATGCATTATCTTTCAATTTGTGCTGCTTTTAATATAAGATCAATGCCATTATTACTTTTTTTGTGTGTTTTATTTTTCCTAATTGTATCAATACCAGCAATATTAGAGTTCCATGATCTGTGTATATTAGCCAAAAAAGTATCATCGTTATAAATCCAGATGCTTTTAGTATATAAGATCTTAACTTTTTTATTTAGATGCTGATGTGATAGATCTGTTTTTTTTTTACATACTTGAGAAGAATATCCAAACATAGATAACATTTCATAGATACTATAAGCACTAAAATGTTTTTTTTCAATATTATATTCAATAGCTTTTATCCATTCATCTTTATTTATAATAATAATAATATTAAAACCTAGACAAATATCTTTAATATCGAAGTCATTTAATTTTTTAATACATATAATATCTTTGTCATTTAGTTCATTAAGAAAACGAAGAAATTTTTCAATACGCATTTGCATTGTTATTGTTAATTTTTGATGTAAATTATTTGTTTGTAAATAATTTAAAATATCATTAAATGTACTAATAACATTAATCTTACTATATTTTTTATCATCAAAATACTTTGTTATTTCTAATAGCTCGTCAGGTTTATTAATATAGTATTGATCTAAATCTAATTTTATCTTTTTATTATTGTTTGTATATATAGCATCTTGATTACGTTTTTTATTAGATATTGTATTTTCAATAACTTTTAGCATACATGCTTTAATATTTGATATTTTTTTTATAAGTGGCAACAACATATTAAAAAATATCATTGTACGTTCTATAATTTTTGTATACTCATAAAAATTTTTAATTTCACTTGAAATTAAAAATTTTTGAATATTTGATATATCAATAACAATTTTATCATATGATTTTAAAGTTTTATTTATCCAGATATTAATCGGATCTATATCAAAATTAATATCTTTTATATATTTATATATATTTTCTTCACTGTCAGAAAAAAGATTTTTTTTATTTGAAAAATTAAAAATTGAATATATTTTTTTTATTTTTGTTTCTACTTTATTTAACCAATTTGAAACATCAGATGACCACGATTTAATTTTTAATAACAGTATTGATACATCAGAAGATTTAGTATTTAACTTTGACATTATATCTCATTATTTATACACTTGTTAAATATTACATCATATTAAAAATTCAATTTTTTCAGGGTTTGTTACTAGTAACATTAAACTTGATATTTTGCCAATAAATTAATTTTCTACATATACTTTGATATATGTTCTATAAAATTAAAAGATTTTTAATCACTGATAATTTATGATCTCAGTTTTTAATAAAAGCTTCGAATTCAATTATCCAGAGTTCTTTGTATTCAGAAGACCAAAGCTTTACATGTTTATACATATGCAACCAGGCTTTACATACAACAAACAATCTAGCTTTTATCTTAGCCTTAATTTTTGTAATAAATATATGTTTTTTTCTAGTCTTATTTAAGTCATCCTTGCCATCAGCTAAGGGCTCGTATAATCTAGCCCGACGCGAGTTTGCGCATATTTGCGCAATCCTCTTGCGCGGGTCATTATCATTGTCATTGTCATTGTCATAGTCATTATCATTATCGGTATTATTAGCATCATAATTATTGTCTAAAATATTTGACAAACTTAATAATGCTTTTTTAGATAACCAAATAGGTGCATCATTTAAATCCATATTTTAATTGTATTGAAAAATAATGAAAATCACATAATAAAAAAAATTATCAAATTTTAAGTTTATTTACAACTTTTGAATATTTATTAGATGTTTCTGAAGTTATATTAGTTTTAATCCATTCTAATACTTGATCATTTTTCATTTTTTTAAGGATAATATCATCTTTTGCAAGATTATTTAATATTTCTGATGCATATTCATGAACATTTTCGTTAAATTTATCTTCAATACGTATTTTTATGAATTCTAATAAAAATTTAAAACTACCTACTTTTCCCATAGCCGTAATAATACTTATTAATAATTCGTCATTTTTAGATATATAATATAGTACTTTAAGAGGATTAGATAATCCTATATCATTAATAAACTCTTTCATCATCTCTATAACTAATTCAATACCATTTTCTTTTGCAAATTCAATTGAGTCATTACCATTTATATTAGCTATTAATATATTTGCAAATAAATAACATACTCTATGTGCTAAAAATACTCGTTGTGATAATAATATATTTTTTTTATTAATTGTCTTAATTGTTTCTAATAATACTTTCAAACCTCCATCTTCAATAATATTAGTTACAGATTTATAGTTGTCGTTTGTTATAGCTACAAGTAATGAAATAGCTGCATTTACTTCCATACAAAAGTTATTAGTTGTATCTATATGTAATGTCTTCATTGCTAGTTGAATACATCCAGAATTAAAAATAATTAACTGATATTCTTTATTAGAATTAGTTAAATATGGAGTATCTGGATTTGAACATATAAGTACTAAAATTAGTAATGTAAAACGCCTTATATGTCTATATTTATTTTCATTTTTAATGTTTGTTTTTAAACTTTCTATTACTATTTTTATACCTCCTTTATTTACAAATTCATCAATAGCTATTTTACCATTGCAAAATATGTAATGAGAAAGTACACTATAACAAGTAGTAAGAATTTCTATATTATTTTTATTTTTTTCTATTGCTTCAAAAAAAACATCAAAACTTCCAATATCAATAAATGCCTGACTTTTATTATATATTGTTTCAAATCTATATTTCCTTATTTTTATATCCTTTAATAATGAAACTTTTAAATGATTATTATTTAAAGTTTTATTCTTAGTATCTATTTTTGTTTCTGTTGCTATCTCAGTATTAGTCATAAAAACTTTAGTTTTTATATCAGTAATTGTGACAACTTCTGTATCAGTATAAATATCTGTATCAGTAATAGAACTTTCACTCATATCATTTATATCATTTATTATTGGTAAACGATTATATCTATAAAGTATTCTATTACTTTCAATCATAATATTAACATTATTTATATGCAATTTCATTATTGATATTATTATTTTAATATCACTTGGTTGTAATGTGATAAATTGTTTATTTAAGACTTTTATGTCATACATGTAAATATATCTTATAAAGTTTAGAGATACTAGAACTCTATTTTCATTTTTATTAATTTTTTCAATATTTTGTAAAATTGTATTAATATAACCTGCATTTAAAATTCTAATATAATTTTCTTCTGATGAACAAAACTTTTGTATGAGTAATAATGTATTGTATGACATTTTTTTAGGATCACTTAATAATTCTATACAATCTAATTTAATCATTTGTGTTATAATATCTTTAAAAATATTATGTATATTTTTATCTTCGTATTTTGCATTATCTGATGGAATTACGAGTAAAAAATTAAGTAATTTACATGAATATGCATATATATTTAAATTATTTTTGTATTTTTTTATATTTGCAATGAAAATATCTATTCCATTATTAATTATAATACAATTATGATTAAAAGTTGTATTGAATGAAATTATTTTAATTATCATATCAGATAAAAATTCTTGTATTTCTTCGTCATTTGGATTTGCTTTTAATATTTCTATAAATGTTTCCAAACATAAAAATGCATATTCTTTCATTTTATTAATTTTATAATTATTTTCAATTACCATACATGAATTTAAAACTATTGTCTTATTTTCATTATTAAGTATTATATTCTTTTTCACAATATCAATAATAATTTGAATTCTACTAATAATAATGTAATCATAATCTTTTATTGTTTCAAAATTTAATAATGTTTTTATTGTATGGTTTAATACTTCTTTATTTGTATTATTTTTTGTATTATTTTTTTGAATTACACTATAAATACAGTTTATAAACTCAGGCATAACTTCCAAATTACTAATATTTTTATGTTTTGATAAAATTTCAAGTATAATACATCCTTTAACAATTGCTTTTTTAAAATTAACTTTTTTATTATTATTAATAATATCTACCGTATTTATAACTGCTTTTAAACAACTGCAATAACAAGATATTGTACAAATTGTATTAATATCTTTATCTTTTATATAATTTTGTAAATCTTCATATGTTTTAGATAATATATTAATATCATCATCTTTTTTATAGTTATGTATGATATTAATAATATTGTCTATTTCAGTTTTTTGTTTCTTATTAATGATAATTTCTGACATTGTTCGTATTACTAAGAAAACAATGATAAGTGTTAACATTTAATAATTCAATTTTTATTATAAAATAATACTATAGAAATTTAAGTATAATTAGAATAGCATTATACCTATCTAATATTTCTTTAGTTAAAAAACCTTCAGGTAATTTTATTACTTCTAAACCTTTGTCTTTTAATTCGCTAATAATATGTTTTTTTTTAATTAGATTAATCATGATTTCGGAAACATATTCATGTACAATACTTATTTTACTTGTCTTTATAAACTCTAATAAACAATTAATACTTTCAGATGTAAAAATACTCATTTGTAACTTATTTACCTTTGATACTTGAGATAATATTTTTAAAATATAATGTATGTATTTAGAATCTTTATTATTATTCATTATATTTACTATAATTTGAATACCTCCTGCAAATGCAAACTCTAAACAATTATCTTCATTTTGTATTAAATTATTGAGTAGAATTAAAGGCCATTTCTGAATATTCTTTTTTTTATTATTTTGCATTATAATTAAAACAGTTTCAATACTTTTATATTCAACTATTTTATTAATATTTTTATCATTATTCCAAGAAATGTTTGCTAATAAATGACAAACATTACTATTTTCATTTTCGTGTAATACATTTATAGCATATTCAATAAATCCTTTATCATAAAAGTAATCTTGTTTGATTTTATCATTAAACGCACATAAATATGCAAACAGATTACAAGCACTATTTTTCATTATTGAGTTATTAGAGTTTTCACATATCTCTTTTATTAATAATGTAATTCCTTGTTTTTCAAAAACATTTTTAATTTCTTGTTCTTCTAAAACATTTTTAATTCTACTAATATACAATGCAAGTATATCATATATTATAGTTTGCAGTGTATCATTATTTTTATATGTTTTTATTGCTTTTATAATTGTATTAAAAATACCTAAATCTATAAATAGATTATATCTATCTGACAATAACATATACCATTTTTCTAATATCTGATAACTTGATATTTGAACACTGACATCATTTTCATACTTTCTCATTATATATATTATTGTATTAATATCCATAATTTGTAACTCTTTTTTATTCGTATTGTCTGATAAACTATTTTTATTGTACAACTTATTAAATATTTCTAATAAAACATTAATTTTTTTGTTTTCTTTGTGTTTTTGTATTATTAATAAAATTGCTTTTAATCCATCTCCAGTAATAATTCTATCATATATAATTAATATTTTACATAACTTTTCTATTAACATACAAACAAATAATAAGTCTTCAAAATTATTATCTTTGCTAACTAAATTATTTAAGACTTTTATTATATTTATAATTCCAATACCATTATAATTATTAATACATAATAATCTTTTAATAATTATTTTATTATCTTTTTCATCTAGTAAAAAATCTAGTATTTTTAATGCATTATTGACTATTTCTGTATTATTAATATATATATTTATAGCTGTAATTAACACATATATTTCATCTCTTGTTGCAAATATATCATTTGCAATTTTTTTTTGCTTAACATAATAATGCATTATATTAATTCCATAATATTGAATATTTTCATCATTTTGAAATTCTTTCATTGCGTCTATTATAGTACTATACGAATAATCATTATCTAAACAAGAATTATATTTATTCATCGTATATAATATTGAAAATGAAGTAGAAACAATTAAAATACTATTATTTTTATTGTTCAAATATTTTTTAATGATTTTGAAAAAAATATCTTTATTATTTAATATTTTATTTTCTTGTATCTGTATGTGTATAAGAAATAATAAAATAGGTAAAGCATGTACTAATATACACGGTTCTGTTGTATTTTGTTCAATCACATTATAAATACAATCTACAGAAATATTACTTTTAACATTATTATATACAATGAATTTTTTTAGAGCTTTGCATCCACTACTAATAACTTTAATCATATTATTGTGTTTTTTTTTATTAATTGGTTGTATAGTTATAGTTTTTATAACAGCTTCAATGGCTCCTGAAGATGATATTTTAGTCATATTATTTTCTGTATTTGCAAGATTAGCAAATATATCATTGGCATATTGTAGTAATTCAATGTGTTTATCGTATTTTGTTATAATACTAATAATAACATTAATACCATTTGCATCAATAATTTTGTCTACAAGTTTAGAAAATGTCTTCGACAAATTATATAATATCATACACATAGTAACTAATATAGTTGTATTATTAATGTTATGCTCAATTGCTGATATTATAATATTAATACCATTTGCATCAATAATTTTGTTTTCATATAATGACTTTTTATTACTACTTAGTAATACAAGTATATTAGATGCACATACGTAAAAACATTCATAAAAACATGTTTCACTTTCACAATCACTATAATTTTTATTATAAAATGTAATTATATCCATGATATATTTAATACATCCAGCATCAATTATATCATTCTTTAATTTATTTTTACTATTTTTTTCAATATATTTCTCAACTACTTTACATAATTTCATATACATATTATGATTTTTTTCATACGAACTTGATATCTCTTTTATTACATCTAATATTTCTAAATTATCAATTCTTGTTAAAAATTCAATAATTTCTGATATTTTATGTTTTTTTTTATATTTATAATTATCTAAAGAATCGTAAATGAGATTCCTAATTGTATTATTAGGAATTAATCTTGTATTTGTTAGTATTTCATTTGTTAAAGGGTTAGTATTTTTTTTTAAAAAATGTTTTTTTATACTTACTCTATCAAATGTATGACCTGTAATAATTAATACAGGCTCTGACATTATATTAAAACTAATTGGACAATTAAATTCATATTCTTCTCCATTAATAATTGCTTGTAGTGAAAAATTTTCAATACATTCTTTATTTTCAAGTATTTTTTTTGTTATAGGACTACTATCGTTTGTTTTTAACCATTCTTTTATTGCTTCTTTTTCATAAGAATATCCATCACTAACTAATACAACAGGAAATTGAATTAATTTTTTAGTTAGAGGACATTTTAAATAGTCTTCATTAATATCTCTTTGTCTCTTTTTTGACATATTTCAATATAATTTTACATTTAATAAATATAAACAATAAAAAATTCAATTTTTTTTAATTATATATATATATATAATTAAAAAAAAATGTCTACAATAAATATAGAAAAAATAGATCAAATAAAAACAGATCCTATAAAACATAAATTACCTAAGATACATGAAAAAAATATTAAAAAAATAATACTATTCTCTCTCGTATTTGTTACAGTATTATTACAAATTGGAATAAAAATATGGAATTATAAAATATTAATAAATTATTATTATAAATTAAATAATAATTTTAGATTAGATAATAGTATTATATACGAAGATTATAAATATTTATTTTATTTAGCTGTAACTAATATATTTTTTACAATAATTGCAATTTTATATTGTTTATTAGCATTATATATATTTATTTATCAATATTCTTTATATAAAACATATAAGACAGAAATACAATATTCAATAACTATTTTGGGAATTTTATCTTTTATTTTATCTGTAACTAGTACTATGATCCGTAATAATTTAAAAGATAAATATATAAAATATTTAAATGAAAACTGTGATACAAATGAAAAAATTATTTCATATATGACTTATACATCTTTAGGATTTGGATTTTTATCATTAGTAATAAAAGATCACAAATTTTAATCATTTTAATCATAAGGTGATAAACCTTTACACTTATGCTTATACCAAAACAATATATATTTATTATTAAAATCAGGATGTTCTTTATTTTCATGATAATCCATATCTATATGATTACCTAACCAAATATTACATTTTTTACAATACCAATTATTATTTTTCATTATAAATATAATATATATTATAATTTTTTTTTTATATATATATATATATATATATAAAGATAAATATAAATTTACTAAAGTATTTAAAATATAAACAAAAGTATTTAGATTTAAAAGCTGAATTTGAAGGAGGCGCTGGTGTTGGTGTTGGTGCTTATACACCTGTATATGGACAGGGATTCAATCAACCACTAGGGAAAGACATGTCATGGGGTCCGAATCTTGGTAATCTTGGAGTAAGTGCAGCAGTAGCAAATGCACCAGGAGCAAATGCAGCAGTAGCAAATGCAGCAGGAGCAAATCAAGGATGGGGTATATTAAATCCTTTGAATTATAATCCTTTTAATATGTTTCAAGGAAATGCAAAGGAATCAAAACATTCAATATATGATGATATTAAAACTAATGGACAAAATGGACAAACTGGACCAAATGGACAAACTGGACCAAATGGACAAAATGGACAAACTGGACCAAATGGACAAAATGGACAAACTGATAAAGAATACAATTATTTTAGCAGTGACCAAGCGAATACCGCAGCTACCGCAGCTACAATAGTTGGAACAGCGGGAGTATTAGGTCTGGCGGTAGATAAGGCGAAAAACAGATTACTTAGAAATAGACGTGCAGTTGCAGTTCCAGGTCCAGGTGCAGTTGCAGTTCCAGGTCCAGGTGCAGTTGCAGTTCCAGGTCCAGGTGCAG
>Ga0114969_10001811_pt1 | contig 17868 bp, 9 predicted proteins | sample M_130807_MF_Meta_FD_87316 | JGI IMG/M metagenome (GOLD analysis project Ga0114969, IMG submission 87316) | Freshwater microbial communities from Lake Montjoie, Canada to study carbon cycling - M_130807_MF_MetaG | ecosystem: Environmental > Aquatic > Freshwater > Lake | place: Lake Montjoie...
CCCCGGGTCTTCATCGCGGCCACTCGCCAGAATGATGGCAAAACCACCACCTCACTCGGACTCCTGGCTGCATTGCAGCAGCGCTACGGACGGGTGGGCTACATCAAGCCGGTGGGTCAGCGCTTCGTAGAGATTGACGAGCAAAAGATCGACGAGGACGCCGTGATCATGGACCGCGTCTTCCGGCTGAACTGCCCGCTGGTGGACATGTCGCCCATCGCGGTCGAGCCGGACTTCACCCGCAAATACTTGCAGTCATCCAACCTGGAGGCCCTGGTGAAGCGCATCCACAAGGCCTTTGATCGCGTGGCTTGGGAGAAAGACTTCGTGCTTTGCGAAGGCACGGGCCACGCCGGCGTCGGCAGCGTCTTCGACCTCTCCAACGCGAACGTCGCCAAACTGCTCAATGCCAAGGTCGTCATCGTGACCCGAGGCGGCATCGGCCAACCCATCGACGAAACGGTCATGAACCACGCCCTCTTCAAACAAGAGGGGGTTCAAGTCATCGGGGTCATCATCAACAAAGTGCTGCCCGAGAAACTCGACTATATCACCGAGTTCGCGCAGCGCGGCCTCAAGCGCAAGGGACTCGAATTGCTGGGGGTAGTGCCTTACCAGCCCATCCTCTCGCGCCCGACGCTCGGGGCTATCGCCGATGAGCTCGAGGCGGAGGTTTTGGTGGGAAAAACCCCGCTGACCCAGATCGTCAATCAGGTGGTCATCGGAGCCATGGGCGCGGAACGGGCGAAAACACTCTTGAAGCCCAACGTGGTCATGATCGTCCCTGCCGATCGGGAAGACATCTTGAATGCGGCCACCGAACAAATGAAGGCCTCCCGGCAACCCATCGCCGGACTCATCCTCTCCGACGACATCAAGCCCACCACCTCGATGCTCAAACAGCTCCGAGATCTTCCCTGCCCAGTAATCATCACCGGCAAAGACAGCTACCATGCTGCCTCGGTCGTCCACGACTTGATCGTAAAAACCCGACCCGACGACATTCAGAAGATCCAACTCATTCAGGAAATCATCTCCAAGAATGTGAACCTGAACCGGATCCTCAACGCGTTGTAAACCGGCACATCGAGGGAGAGATTTCCTCCGAAAACGACAAAGTATAAGCGGTCGGGCTTGCCGGAACTACCCAAGCCCGCAGTACGGCCGGCTCGGAGATTCGGCCCTACCTCGGAGCCCAACGTCGGAGTCCTGACTCTCAGACCCACGTCGGAGCCCTACCTCTAACTTCTACCTCCGAAGGCTACCTCCGAGGCCTATCTCCAGCCCGACCTCAAGCCCGACCTCCAGCCGGACTTGGATCGCAGTGGGCCCGCTTAAGGCTTCAAGGAGCCCGACCGTCTTCTGGGGCAAACGCCTTCAGTACCGCTTTCAGTACCGGTAGCCGACGGCCAACTGACCGTAGGCGGCACCGTCGCCATTGAACTGAAGCCGAACATCATCGAGCACGAACCGCCGATCGATCATCCAACCGCCCTCGAGTGAGGCGTAAAAACCTTTCGGCCCGCCCCAGCGCGCACCAACACCCGTGCGAATCTCGCGATAGGTGACCATCTGGTCATCCATGGCGGCCAGACCGCGGTCCCGACCAAAATTCGGATTCAGGTGGTAGGCTCCACCCAACATCTCGGCTCCGACGTGAAAGGTCCAGTTTTCCGAAGGACGGTACTGGATCTGCGGCCGGGGCAGGAGCAGTGACAGCGTCCAGTGCTCGGCAAAGTGCCAACGAACTCCAGGCCCGCCCACCACCGGAATATCCCGTCTCGGATCCACACTCACCGAAAAGAACACCTGAAGATCCGGATTCACCGCATAGCCCACCCCCCCGATAAACGGCGCATTGAAATCCTCCCCACTGATCTTTTCGAAGTCGGAATACAAGCCCGGCGAAACTTCTCCGAAGGCCTGCCAACCCTCGCTAAAGCGCCAAGACACCGTGAGCGGGAGGGCCACCGACTGCAAATTAGCCGGCAGCGGATTGCCCGAATCACGACCAAAATCCCACCGAGTGTAGGCGACGCCGACACCCCAATTCAATGCAGCGGCCGGGTCGAAGATCCCCTTGTACTCCAGCCGAGTCCGAGTCGCGTCCAGATTGCCCAACTCGCGGGATCCCAGGCGGATGTCCGCACCGGATGAATAGCCCGCAGTCACTTCGAGGGCTCCGGTGTAGGAAGGAGCTACCAATCGATCTTGGGACCACGCGCTGCCCACAGTCATTAGGGCGGCGGCTGTCAGGGAAAGTTTCTTCATTTGAATCGCAAAATATCCATGCAAACCAAAAAAGCGCAACCCCGACAACCACCAGCAAATCGATATTAAACTCCAGGCCAACGCAGCACCCGTACTGGCGTCCCAACAGGCCACTCCGTGGACGGGGGCACATCCACCAACCCATTGGACCGCGCCATCGACAGAAGTATGTGCGAAGCCTGGACTCCGGCCGATCGCACCTGTCCCGATTCCTCCAGGATCACTCGCATGAAATGCCTTCGGAGACCGGGGTTCGAGAGGGGGACCGACAACGTACCGACGGTGGCCGGCAACCCGACCTCGGCCGCTCCCTGCAAACGGCGCAGAGCAGGCAAAGCCATAAGGACCGCCGTGACAAACGCCGAAACGGGATTCCCAGGCAACCCGATGAGGTACCCACCCCGGAGCGTCCCGAAAAACACAGGCTTTCCAGGCTTGATGGCCACCTTAAAGAAGTCGAGCTGCCCTCCCAATCGCTCCCAAGCCGGACGCAGAAAATCCCGGTCTCCCACTGAAGCTCCGCCCGCGGTGATCACCAGATCTGCCTGCGACAGCGCCGATTCAAGACCCTCCATGGTCGCTTCCAGTTGATCCGGTAACGTCGGTATCTGAATCACCTCCGCGCCCGCGGAACGAAACAACGTGGTTAGCAGCACCGAGTTGCTGTCGTAAATCTGCCCTGGAGCCAGCGCAGTACCCGGAGAGCGTAACTCATCCCCAGAGCTCGCCACCACCACGCGCACCTTCCGATGCACCCGCAACTCCGCACGACCCGCCGCCGCCGCAAGCGCCAACTGCGGGGGGCCCAATCGTTGCCCGGCCGCCAACACCCGAGTACCCATCCGGAAGTCCTCCCCCCGGAAACGAACATTCTCCCAAGGCTTCACCCCATCGTTGAAACGGATCCTGCCATCGGGTTCCCGCTCCGTGTCCTCCTGCATCACCACCGCATCGGACCCTGCTGGCATGGGGGCCCCCGTCAAAATGCGAGCACACTCCCCGGACGCCAGAGATCGATGGGCAACCCGGCCCGCAGCCACCTCCAAAGGGCACGGCAGCACCACCCCAGAACGAAACACCTCCCCTGCTCTCACCGCATAGCCATCCATAGAAGCCGTATCAAAGCCGGGCAAATCAACCAAAGCGGTGACCTCCGCCGCCAAATAGCATCCCAACGCTTCCGTTAACGACATCGAAACCACTGGAACAGCGACCAAAGGCTTCAAAACCCGCTCCAAAGCATCTTCGTAAGTGATCATCATCCGGTGAACGGCTCCGCAGACGCCCCTCCAGCCCCACCTTTCCCGCCGGAAGCGCTTCCCGCAAGCCTCGGAGCCTGTCCCTCCTTGAATTCCCGACACCGACAACGGAATCCATCATCTCTCTTCTTAAATCCCTCCCCAAATCGACCCAATGCCCCCAAACAACACCCCAGGGCGGCAGCGGGATAGGTCCGGAGCGAGCATAGGAACGTCGACATCCTGATCCCCCTCGCGCGAAAGCGCGAAAGCTTCCCCTGTCCCAACGTTCCCTGCGAGCGCAGGACCGCTCCCGCGGAGCCACCGCAACAACATCAGTATAGTAAAGAGTGTCCCCTTTTGTGTAAATAGGTGTGACTGACCCCCTACCCCGAACAACACCCCAGGGCGGCAGCGGGATAGGTCCGGAGCGAGCATTGGAACGTCCACACCCTGATTCCCCTCGCGCGAAAGCGCGAAAGCTCCCCCTGTCCCCACGTTCCCTGCGAGCGCAGGACCTATCCCGCAGAGCCCCACCCACGACACAATCCGCTGATTTCCAAAAAACGACCCTCCTAGAGTGAGAAAACTCCGGGCTTGCCCCATTTACCGCAGCCCCTTAGCTTGGCGATTCAGGATAAACGGAACCGCTTACTGGGAGGCATCAAGCTTCCCGACACCGAATCATGCTTGAGAAAAATAAAACCATCGCCGAACACCGCATCCACGCAAAAGACACCGGCTCTGCCGATGTCCAGATTGCCCTTCTCACTGAGAAGATTAACTCCCTGACGGAGCATCTTCAGAAGAACAAGAAGGATCATAGCAGCCGTCGTGGTATGTTGCTCATGGTGGGCAAACGCCGCAGCTTGCTCGATTATCTGAACCGCACGGATTCGGCCCGTTACCAAGCGCTGACCAAGAAGCTGAAGCTCCGGAAGTAATTTTTTGCGACGCCGGGCCTCCAGCCCGGTTTTCGCTTTAGGAGACCCTGCAGGCCACGATTGCCGCGACCACAGGGTTGTCCAGATTGTCCAAAGCGGACAATTGCGGGTGCCGCGCCCATTCGACGCGCGCGCAAAGTCACCCGCACCAAAAACCCAAAGACGCGTCAAAGAAGTCAAAAAGAAACGCCCGGTCCGCCCGGGAAATTTCACTCGCTCTCCACCAACAAACCTTCCCCACCAAGAAAGGTTTACTGAAGGTCGAGTGAAGTTCCTCAGGGCGGTCGGGCAACTGCTAGTATGTCCCATACCGTTCAAATCCCCGTCGGTGGTCAATTCATCACCATCGAAACCGGCCGCTTTGCAAAGCAGGCCGACGGCGCCGTGACCGTTCAACTCGGTGAAACCATCATCCTGACGGCGGCCGTTGCGGCCTCCAAGGCCAAGCCCGGTCAGGATTTCTTCCCCCTCACCGTGGATTACCGCGAGAAGGCGGCGGCCGCAGGCCGTTTCCCCGGCGGATACTTCAAGCGTGAAGGCCGGCCCTCCGAGAAGGAGATCCTCACCTGCCGCCTGACCGATCGCCCCATCCGCCCGCTCTTCCCCAAGGGCTGGTACAATGAAGTCCAAGTCCAGTCGCTGCTGCTCTCGGCCGACGGCCAGAATGACGCCGACATCCTCTCCATCCTCGGAGCTTCGGCCGCGTTGACCGTTTCCGACATTCCTTGGGATGGACCGCTCGGCGCCGTCCGCATCGCCCGCGTCGCCGGTGAGTTCCTGGTGAACCCTACCCACGAACAGCAGGCCCAGTCCGACCTCGACCTCATCTATGTCGGCAACAAGACCGACGTGGTCATGTACGAAGGTGCCGCCAACGAAATCTCGGAGGCCGATTTCATCTCCGCCCTGAAATTCGCCCAGGCCGCCTGCCAACCCTTGATCGCCGCTCAGGAAGAACTGGCTGCCAAGGCCGGCAAGACCAAGCGCGCCATCACGGTGACCATCGTTCCGGAAGAGATCCTCACCGCCGCCAAGACGCTGGCCGGTGATCGCATCATCCCGGCCCTCCTCACCCAGCAGAAGCTGGCCCGCGAGGCCGCCGTCAACGCGATCTTCGCCGAAGTCGGTCAGAAGCTCGTCGCCCAATTCGGTGCCGATAAGGTGACCGAGTTCGTCCTCAAGGACGCCCAGTATTACATCCAGAAGGAAGCGATCCGCAGCCTCGTCCTCGACCACTCCAAGCGTCTGGACGGCCGCGACTTCGACGCGATCCGCACCCTGACCAGCGAAGTGGGCTTCCTGCCCCGCGCCCACGGTTCGGCTGTGTTCGCCCGCGGCGAGACCCAGGCCGTCTGCTTGGCCACCTTGGGCACCAGCGACGACATCCAGCAGTTCGACTCCTACACTGGTGGCGAGACCAAGAAGCAATTCCTGCTGCACTACAACTTCCCGAACTACTCCGTCGGTGAGACCGGCCGCATCACTGGCCCCGGCCGCCGCGAAATCGGCCACGGCGCTCTGGCCGAGCGCAGCGTTCGCCCGGTGATTCCCCTCACCGAGTATCCCTACGCCGTCCGCATCACCGCCGAGATCATGGAATCCAATGGTTCCACCTCGATGGCGTCAGTCTGCGGCGCGACGCTGGCCCTCATGGATGCCGGTGTGCCCATCACCCGCCCGGTGGCAGGTATCTCCATCGGTATTTGCACCGAGTACGGCGCCAATCACGAGATCTCCCGCTACAAGCTCCTCACCGACATCATCGGCTGGGAAGACGCGTTCTGCGACATGGATTGCAAGATCGCCGGAACCGAAAAGGGCATCACCGGCTTCCAGCTGGATCTGAAGCTCAAGGGTATCCCGCTGCCGATCATGGAGCAGACCATCGAGAAGGCTCGTATCGCCCGTGGCCTGATCCTGGCCCACATGCTCACCACGCTGCCGGCTCCGCGCTCGGATATTTCCAAGTACGCCCCGCGCATCGTCACCCTGAAGATCAACCCCGAGAAGATCGGCGCGCTGATCGGACCTGGCGGCAAGAACATCAAGCGCCTGGTCGAAGAGTCCGGTTGCGAAATCAACATCGAAGACGACGGAACCGTGAAGGTGTTCTCCGTCTCCCCTGAGGGCATGGAAATCGCCCGCCGCGAGATCGAAGCGCTCAGCGCCGAGATCGAAATCGGCAAGGTCTACAAGGGCCGTGTCGTGACCATCAAGGAGTTCGGCGCCTTCGTCGAAGTGTTCCCGGGTCAAGACGGTCTGGTGCACGTCAGCGAGCTGTCCAACAAGCGCGTCGCCCGCGTTGAAGACGTCATCAAGATGGGTGACGACATCTGGGTGAAGTGCATTGGAGTCGACGAAAAGGGTCGCGTGAAACTCAGCCGCAAGGCCGCCATGGAAGAGCGTGGAGAAATCCCGCCCTCCACCGGTGCCCCGGAAGAGGGAGCCCCTGCAGCCAGCGAAGAAGCCCGTCCGGAGCGTGCTGAACGCCCCGAGCGCGGCCCTGAGCGCGGAGCCGATCGTGGCGGAGACCGTGGTGGAGACCGTGGTGCTCGGGGCGGAGATCGCGGTGGTGATCGCGGTGGCCGTGTCGCAGACCGTGGCGGTCGCGGCGGAGATCGCGGTGGCCGTCGTAGCGACGCCCCGGCCGGTGGCGACGGCGAAGGTTCCGGCGAACCCTTGGAGATCGGAAAGATCTACCGGGCCAAGGTTGTGACCATCAAAGACTTCGGAGCCTTTGTGGAGTTCCTCCCGGGCCGCGAAGGTCTGGTGCACGTCAGCGAGCTCGCCAACTTCCGCGTCAAGCAGGTCGAAGACATCGTCCAGCTCGGCGACGAGATTTGGGTGAAACTCCTCGGTCAGGATGAAAAGGGCCGCGTCCGCCTCAGCCGCAAGGCTGCCATGGAAGAGCGCGAAAAAGCCTCTTCGGGTGAGGCACCTGCTGCCAGCGAGTCCGCCAGCGGCGGCTCTGATGCTCAGGAATAATCCACTCAACGTATCTCAAGGGCGCCTGCGGCAACGCAGGCGCCTTTTTTGTTGGGGACGCTGTGTCACCCAAAGAAAAGTGCTGTCGAAGAACGGCGACCGAAGAGGAGTTCACTGCAACGACACACTCTGAAAACCCAACTGGGCCACGACCAACAACCGTCGCCCGGAAACCCTCAAACCCAACGAATCCCTCCAAAAGACCGGCCGGCGGCGGGCCCGGTCATGCAAATCGGCGATGGCCAACTTCACCTGCTCCGGCCGCGTGGCATTCAGGGCGTCCTCCACCGCGCTGACATCCTGGGCAAAGGCCTTGGGTTGAATCCATCGAGCCAGCTGGTACAGAGACCGTTTCCAGGGAGAAACGCACTCTATCAACGCCCAAGGGCCCACCTCGGCGGGCTCGCAGGCACGCAGGGTGGCCAAATGCTGGCGCAAGGTCATGGACGAAGCCTCGCTCATGCTCGGTGTAACAGGGGTAACACCTAAAGAAGGCCTTGGAGCCTGTGTTGGGGTCAATTTGTTTCTGATCCCAGCAAACAAACTTTCTGCGTCGGAAACGCAGGCTTAGCAGACACTCGTCAGCGATTACTGCAAGTAGGGTGCGGTGGACTCCGGGCCCGAAAGCTTGAGGGGAGCCCCAGGGAAAATCTTCTTCCCTCCCTCCACCACCACCTTCTCGCCCGGCTCGATACCACTGAGAACTTCCACCTTACCGGCCAACCGCATCCCCAGGCGGACCGGCCGCATCACAGCCTGGTTCTGAGGACTGACCACAAAGACCATGTTGGTGTCTCCACTGGCCATCACCGATGGCTCCGGAATGACCAATGCCGATTCCCGAAGGCGCACCGACAAGTCCAACTGGGCCAGCATCCCACCCCGAAGGCGCGCCTCCGGATTGGCCACGCGAGCCTTAACCAAGGCGGTCCGAGTGCCTGGGTCCAATTGCGGGGAAATGAAATAGACCTCACCCGAAAAACGCTCCGTCGGATACGCGTCCACATGAAAGTCCACCTTCTGGCCAATGCGCACCTGGCCCAGGAACCGTTCCGGCAGACTCAGTTCCACCTTCATCACTGAAAGATCCACTAGAGTAGTGAGCGGCGTGTTGCGGGAGATGACTTGGCCCGGGCTAATTTGACGGGCCCCGGTGGTGCCCGAAAAGGGAGCCACGATGCGGGCGTCTTTCAGCAACCGTCGGCGCAGCTCGACGGCACTCTGGTTGACCTGAAAGGTCGCCGATGCCTGATCGAACTCCTGCTGAGCAATCAGCTTGCCCCGGAACATCTGCTGGGCCCGCTCAAAATTGGCCCGGCTAAGCTCCAGCGAAGCCTCGGATTCCTGCAGGGCTGCCTGGAACTTCGTATGATCGAGAGCCAGCAAGAGCGCACCCGCCTCGACGGACTGTCCTTCAGAGAAGGCAATGGTCTGCACCACACCATCGGTTTCGGATTTAATTTCTACCGACTCATTGGGGGTCACGGTTCCCACCAACGAGACCACCTCGGCCACGGGCTGCAGGCGAGCCTCCACCGCCACAACCTGAAACACCATGCCTCCTGCCCCTTTGGCCGCCGCTGCACTGGGCGTTTCAGCGGGCTTGCAACCGCTGGCAATCCAAGCGCTCACCAAGGCCAAGACGGTGCTGGAGATCAGGGGGTGAACGAAGCGCTTCATACGGATTCCGGTAAGCTGCCCGGGCCGGGGAATTCCGCGCCAGATCAAAGTCGGACCCACTCTAGAGAAGCAAGGCTTCTGCCTTTGTCCCGCGAAGCCTCATCACACCCTCGGAAGAGGCTAATAACCTCGGACCTTGCTCTGAAACAGGCCGCCGAGTTCCGGTCAAAGCCTTTGACGCTGGGAGTGGGGTTACTTAGCTTGCCGGTTCTTTAAATTGAGACACCCATGATCGGTCTGATTTTCCGTAAGATATTCGGGTCCCGCAATGACCGTGAGGTCAAGCGCCTCCGTCCGCTCGTTGCCCGGATCAACCAGATCGAGCAGGAACTGCAGTCACAGCCGGAGTCGGTGCTTCGCGAGAAGACCGCCGCTTGGAAGGCCCGACTGTCGACCATCCAGGACAACGATGAGCTGAAGCGTGAGCTCGAAGCCCTGATCCCCGAAGCCTTCGCCGTCGTCAAAAACGCCTGCCGCCGTCTCTGCGGCACTGATGTCGAGGTCCGCGGACATCCCATCCGCTGGGAAATGGTGCCCTTCGACGTGCAGCTCATTGGCGGCATGGGGCTGCATCTGGGCCGCATCGCGGAAATGGCCACTGGCGAGGGCAAGACGCTCGTCGGAACCATGCCCGTCTACCTGAACGCCCTAACCGGACGTGGTGTGCATGTGGTGACCGTCAACGACTACCTGGCGGCGCGCGACTCCGACTGGATGGGCCATGTCTACACGTTCCTCGGCCTCAGCGTTGGCTGCATTTTACATGACCAACCGCCGTCGGTGCGTCGGGAGATGTACCAGTGTGACATCACCTACGGCACCAACGCCGAGTTCGGCTTCGACTACTTGCGCGACAATGGCATGGCCACCCGCAAAGAAGAGCAGGTCCAGCGGGGTCATTATTTCGCCATCGTGGACGAAGTGGATTCCATCCTCATCGATGAAGCGCGAACCCCGCTGATCATCTCGGGTCCCGCGGTCGTGTCGATGGACCAGAAGTTCGTCGAGTTCAAACCGTCGGTCCAACGGCTGGTTCAGGCGCAGCAGGAACTTTGCAACCGCTTCCTGCGCGAAGCCGAGGCCCTCATTCCCAAGCTGCGCCCTGAAAACGGCGTCCCGCCCAAGAACGCCGCCGATCTGGAACAAGAGATCGGCATGCTGCTGTACCGATCCAAACTCGGGCAACCGCGCTCCGAAGGCCTCATGCGCGTCTTCGAGGAGCCCCGCAACCAGCAGTTGGTGCAGCGCTACGAAGCTCAGCTGCTCACCGACCAGTCCAAGAAGGAACTGTACGCCCAGAAGGAGGAACTGTTTTTCGCCATCGAGGAGAAGTCCCACGAGGCCGACCTCACCGAAAAGGGCCGCGCCCATCTCAGCCCGAACGATCCGGACGCCTTCGTGCTGCCCGACCTGCCCACGCTCTACCACCAGATCGACACCTCGACCGAGCTCGACGCCAAAGGGCGCATGGAGGCCAAGGGCGGCATCCAGGCGCAATTCGAGGAGAAGGCCGGTGTCATTCACGCGCTGAGCCAACTGCTCAAGGCCTACTGCCTCTACGAACGCGACGTCCAATATGTGGTGCAAGACAACAAGGTCATCATCGTCGATGAGCACACCGGCCGTCTGATGAGCGGTCGGCGTTGGAGCGAGGGACTGCACCAGGCGGTCGAGGCCAAGGAAAACGTCCAAATCGAGCGCGAGACCCAAACACTCGCCACGATCACCATCCAGAACTACTTCCGCCTCTACACCAAGCTGGCGGGCATGACCGGCACGGCCGAGACCGAGGCTCAGGAGTTCTTCGACATCTACAAGCTGGGGGTACTGACCATCCCGACCAACCGACCCAACATCCGCAAAGACTCTAACGACACGGTCTACAAGACCCGCCGCGAGAAGTACAATGCCGTGCTCAAGGAGCTGAAGGAGCTTCACGCACAAGGTCGACCGATCTTGGTGGGAACCATCTCGGTGGAGGCGAGCGAAATGCTCAGCCGGATGCTCAAAAAAGAAGGCATCGTGCATTCGGTGCTCAACGCGAAATACCACGAGCAGGAGGCCGAAATTGTGGCCCGCGCGGGTCAGAAGGGATCATTGACCATCGCCACCAACATGGCCGGTCGCGGCACCGACATCAAACTGGGGGCCGGGGTCGCCGAGTTGGGCGGCCTGCACGTGCTCTGCACCGAGCGCCATGAATCGCGCCGCATTGACCGCCAGTTGCGCGGCCGCTGCTCGCGTCAGGGCGATCCGGGTTCTTCCCATTTCTTCATCTCGCTCGAAGACGACCTGATGCGTCTCTTCGGCTCCGAGCGCATCACCAAGGTCATGGAGCGCATGGGCCTCGAAGAAGGCCAAGAGCTCGAGCACCCGCTGCTCAACCGGTCGATCCAGACGGCGCAGAAGCGCGTCGAAGGTCATTACTTCCAGCAGCGCAAGCGCACGCTCGAGTACGACGACGTGATGAATAAGCAGCGCGAGGTCGTGTATGGCTTCCGCAACGACATTATCCATGCCGATGATGTTCGGGATCGCCTGATGGACATCATGGAAGAGGTCGTCCTGCAGAAGGTGGAGCAGTTCACGCACCGCGATTCGGAACCGGGTGATTGGGACATCCGCGGTATGGCCGACTGGGTGAACCTGAACTTCCCGCTGGGAATGCCCGAGGAAGAGATCCTCAAGGCCGCCCGTGCGGGCAAGGTGGCTCCGGTGGAGGGGTCGATGTTCGATGGTCTGAGCGAGGCTCAGTTCTCGGTGCTCAACTTCATTTCGAAGTCCATTCGTGACTCCTATGAGCTGAAGGTGAGCTTTGAGCGCATCGACGCGTTGACCAACATTGAGCGCTACACGATCCTCGATGCCATCGACCGCCTCTGGCAGGAACACCTCTACGGGATGGATTCACTGCGCAACTCCATCGGTTTGCGCGCCTACGGCCAGCGGGATCCGCTCATCGAGTACAAGGCCGAGGCCTTCAAGCTGTTCGACGCCCTGATGGTCAACATCAAGTCGGAGATCTGCCACAACATCTTCCGCAGCGCCTCGAGCCTCATGGCTTTCGAGCAGTTCCTGCACAACCTGCCGCAGACGACCACCCACGAGACGGCCGCACCGTTCCAGGATCCAGCCTCTTTGGCAGAGTCCAGCAACCTGGTGAGCGAAGCCAACGAAGTGTTGTCCAAGGCGCAACCGGTGCATGCGGTTCCCCGTGTGGGCCGCAACGACGTCTGCCCCTGCGGCAGCGGCAAAAAATACAAGAAGTGCTGCGGCCAATAGGCTAGGCAACGGCCAATAGGATAAACAACGGCCGTTAGGAGCGGTGGAGGGATCCTTTAACAGGATCCAGCCTCGCCGTGGTTCTCTGGGATTCGGAGGCTCACCCGTAGTGGGCCTAAAGTTCCACCGTACCCCCGCTTCGGGCTGAATCCCCGGATGAGTTGCAGTTCGCAGCCTGCGCTCGCTATCCATGACTCAGCGCTCGCGCGCCTGTCCTCGTCGAGGTAAGTCCTCGTCGGGGCGATGAAGCAGTGCGTTGAACTTCATCCTGTTGTTGCTGAGCGCGTGACCGCGCCCACGATCCAACCTCTGCAACACCCCCTAAAACCTAGGGTGTCTTCTCTCAGCTTTCGGCCAGTCCCAAGTACGGCCCAGTCTCTCATCATTGGGCTCCTTCTCTCCACCAACTCCGCCTTCGGAGAAGAACCGCCGACCTGAGGAACCCACTTTAATCCTGCGGATCTAAATCGCTAAAACCCCTTCCCACTAAAGAATCTATTTCGGATAGGTTTGGAAATTTCATCTCGAACACACCTTCATTTTCTCGATCAAAATATGCAGTTAATATATTGTTTTTAAAATCAAACTTTAAATCACGCACAAACCCCTTTTTTGTATCTACAGACACCATTTCTCTCCCAGTTCCCGTATCCCATATCTTAATTATTCCATCTGTGCCGCCGGATATAATATTCTGATCGTCTTGAGAAAAAGTTAATGCACTCACTGCAGAAAAATGCCCCGTCATTTCGGAATGCAGTTTCCCTGTCTCTGTTTCAAGTATACGAATAATATTATCATGCCCTCCAATACCTATCAATTTTTCTGACTTTGAAAAATTCATGCTTGATAGTCTTTTTTTAGAACCGTTTTTAAATACCCATTTAATGTGACCCGTCCGCATTTCTATCATATCTAATCCATATTCATGCTCGCGCGAATGCGCCGTAATATTTTTAGATGAATCATATATGTCATCAGGAAATGGGTTAACAGCCAACTCTAAATTTATCTGTTGTGTCAAATTGTTTTTAGAACCCTCTGAAACATCAGAAAACTTGGGAATTCCTTCAACCAGTAAATCCCATTGATTGATGACACCATCCTTGCTGCCGGAAGCCAAATATCGGCCATCTGGAGAAAATGCTAGCGCCCAAATTTGATTGCAGTGGCCTCGGAAAGACTTCAAAGATTCAGTTGCCGCTCCATTATTTATTAATCCAGAAACGCCCCAAAGATTAATGATTTGATCGCCTCCCCCCGAAGCGATTGTTTTTCCATCGGGGGAAATCGCGAGCCCATAAACCAGACTAGAATGAGCTTTCCATTTTTTAATTACATTTAGTTTCGGTACACTTAGCAAAGTGATTGTCCCATCTCGCCTGCCGACAAATATATAATCACCAGTTTTTAAAGCAATAAGACTTGTGATCATGCTGCTTGTTTGATGGCTTTCCACTACTTTCTGAAATGTAGATGTATTCCATATTTGAACAGTATTTTTATTAGCTACGGCTAATATTTTGTTGCTAGAACAGAATGCTAGATTGTTGCCAAAACTAGAATTCGTCCCTGCAATAACCGTTCGATTTCTAGTGTCCATATTCCAGACACCAATTCCTTCGTTGATCTTGATAGCCAACTGTTGACCATCCGGAGAAAATGTCTGGCTGCTGTAATCACTTTTAAATATAATTAACCCAAGATCCCAAATGTTTTTGTAAGTTCTACTATCGAGGATAATTAGTTGATTATCTTTGTTAATCGCAAGGAAATTTGATTTCGATGAAAAGCTGAACGATTTGCGACTGCTTGCATGGTTTGTAATGCTAAAAAAACTCCCGATTCGACCGTCTGGATTACGTTTCCACACCCGCATGGTTCCATCAAAACTAGAAGTCACTAGCGTCTTTCCGTCTGGCGAATATTCCACACAAGATGTTGCATCGCGATGCGGCTCCAGTATTTGACGATCATCTCCCCGAGTCTGTTCGTAAAGGTACCGCCACTCCAGGCCTCGCAAGTCGGATTGACCGTCCTTCGGAACGTGTTTTTTTAATAGTATTACCGCTGACCCTATGTTTCCTTCTCGCAGAGCATGGTCAGCCACATTCATATCTGATATGTAGACAAGTCGACGAAGTTGCCCTAATGATTTTTCAGCAGTGGCTCGGAGTATTATTTCGTTCGTATAATTTTTTCTCGATTCGATCTCCTTTTTTTGAGCCTCTATTCGTAAGTAGCTCTGCACTTTTTCAGCGTTATTAGCTCGTACTGCATACCAAGTGCTCACCACTGTTCCAATCACCATTATGAATATCGCAACGAAAACGGATGCAAACACAGTCTGATTACGGTGCACCATTTTTAGGAGACGATAAAGCTGGTTGGGCGGGCGAGCGAGGACCGGCTCATGATTGAGATACCGCTTCAAATCGGCCGCTAAATCATTTGCAGTATGATAGCGGCGCTGACGGTCCTTCTCGAGGCACATCATTACGATCCAGTCGAGGTCCATACATAACTTGGAGGGCAGCTGGGAGTTGCTAGCAAGACGATTCCTAGGCATGTCCGTGAGCCGTGCACTCGGGCGTATCGGTTCCTTCTCGCGGATCGTCTTACGCATGGAGTCGATGCCCGAGGCCACCATCTCCTTCCCATTGAACGGTGTGCTGCCCACCAGCAGTTCGTAGAGAAGCACACCAAGGCTGTAGATGTCGCTGCGTGTATCGATATCGATCACTCCGATATCCGCCTGTTCCGGGCTCATGTAGGCCGGGGTGCCGATAAATTGGTGCAACTCGCTGTGAACGGTGTTGTCGGTAAGTCGGCTCTCTGTCGCCTTGGCGATGCCAAAGTCGATGACCTTAGGGGTAGGAATCCCGTCGACCAATAAGACGAGAATATTAGAGGGCTTGATGTCTCGATGGATGAGCCCTTTTTGGTGCGCATGCTGAACCGCATGGCAAACTTTGATAAACAATTCGAGACACTGATGGAGATCAAGGTGGTGCTGGTCGCAGTATCGAGTGATTGGGATCCCACGCACGAAATCCATGACAAAGAAAGGCCGCCCGGTTTCTGTCGCACCTGCGTCCAGTACCTTTGCGACGTGCGGGTGGTCCATTAATGCGAGGGCCTGCCTCTCAGCCTCAAACCGCGCCACCACCGCCCGCGTATCCATGCCCAGTTTAATTACCTTCAGGGCAACTTGGCGTCGAACTGGTTGTTCCTGCTCTGCTAGAAAGACCCGCCCGCAGCCTCCCTGGCCGATGAGCTGGAGCAATCTGTAACGTCCCACGTAAGACCCCAGGGCCTCGAAACCGGTCAGTCCACTCTCTTGAGAAGCGCTGTCCGGTGTTTGACTGGGTGGAGTGAACAAGGCTCGATGAGCCAAGAAGGTGCCGGCGGCTTCCCCAGCGGCAATGAGTTCCTCCACCTGCCGCCGAAGCTCAGGTTTTCCCGCGCACGAGGAGTCCAGATACGCGGCTCGGGCCTCGGGTGCCTCCAACAGCAGAGCCGAATTGAAAATGGACTCTTCAAGGTCCGAGTTGGAGTTCATGGGATACGGGCAGAGATGACTTGGAGCCTCAAGCGCTCACCTGGCCTGCTGGCAAATTAGAGTTTACCGAAAAACAAAGCTTTATTAAATTACTTAATTGGCGCGTTACGCTGTCTAATTTGATTTTATTTTATTAAATAATTATATGCTTATTATAAAATTTATTCAGATTTTCTTGAGGCTCAGTTAAACAAGGGCCGGTGTGAGGGAAAGATTGGGATTCGCCGGATTATGGCACTCCCGATAGAGCCAGGCGCGAGCATAAGTCCACCAACGCTTTGCCGTGGGCTCGGAGATCTCGAGGACTTTGGCTGCGTCGATGAGGGTCAAACCCACAAAATATCTCAGCCTCACCAACTCCGCTTTGTGGGGACTCAATTCTGCAAGACGGTTCAGAGCATCATCCAAGATGAGCAACCGGTCCTCCGCCGAACGTATCGCAATCTCCAACCCATTAATATCGACATGCATCGCTCGTTTGCCACGGCGCAGTGTATTCTTGCGGCGAGCACGTTCCACGAGGATACGATTCATGGCCTTGGCGGCTGCGCAGAAAAAGTGGGCCCGATTATCCCAAGAGGGCTGATCACCGGCCCCCAGACGGAGCCAGGCTTCATGAACCAAAGCCGTTGGCTGGAGTGTGTGCCCCGCGTCCTCCACCAGCATCTTGCTGATGGCCATACTTCTCAACTCATCGTAGGCCTGCACAAACAAGCGTTCTGCCGTGGTTGATTCATCGGCCCGGTCCTGCTCGATGTTTTGCATCTCCGCAATCATCGCGGAATCCTCTCGTTCGACAGAGCGCCTTCCCTTGAGGCAGTCCGTCTCCAGGAAGGCGCGGACCATGCCTGCCATAGAAGAGCCATCCGCATCACAGGGGCGTCCCCGTTCCAAAACATGGAGATTCCACAGCCGCCCAAGTCATTAAGACACAGGTCCTCTGGTTGCGTCCCACGATCCCAAGGGTCGGGGTTGGAATGAATGAAAAACGGGGTAACACCGCAGAGTTGCCTCATGAGCCCACCGGTCGAAAGAGCAAATTTGGTTCATTAGCAAATTTGTTTTATTCCCAAACAAGAACCTCAACGCCTTCAAACTAAGGCCGTCTATCGGACCAGACCTAGACCTCGGGGTCGGCCACGAAAGCGCCACGTCCGCTGACACGGAACGTCTGCAGGGCCGGACCGCTCGGAGATCGGTCCCTACCTGGGGAGGTCATTGGGCTACATCCCGGAGTCCTGCTACAAACCCAACCTCAACTCACCTCAAGTGGGGAATTTTAAATGCCGCCAAAGGGGGGAAGAATAATTGTCGTCGAACACTCGAACGCGGGTCGATGTCGCTCATCGCCTGAACGACCCAAATTCGGCGCTAAATCTACGACGTCAGGGAGAATGCGCCCATGGCCAGCAAACCGCTGCTGGCAGCGAATCCGGCCTCATCGAGATGTTCCCGACAACCGGCCTCTGCTAGTTTAGAGTTCGAAACCGCTTCCATGGCCCTCAAAGCAACCATTCACAAAGCCCAGCTCCAGCTCTCGGATATGGATCGCAACCTCTACTGCGATCATTCCGTAACCATCGCTCGGCAGCCCTCCGAGACCGATGAGCGCTTGGTCGTCCGCCTTCTAGCACTGGCACTCAACGCACCGGCCTCACCGGACGAAAGCCCGCTCGAACTGGCCAAGGACATGTGGGAGCCCGATGAACCGAGTCTCTGGCAAAAGGATGCCACCGGGCGCGTCACCCACTGGATCGATCTCGGTCAACCGGACGAAAAGCGTTTGCTCCGAACCTCCGCCCGCGTCGAACGCCTCTCGGTCTACAACTTCCATTCCAATGCACCGGCCTGGTGGAAGGACCTCGAAAGCCGCCTCACCCGCCTGCGCAATCTGAGCGTCTGGCAA
>Ga0114969_10001812_pt1 | contig 17864 bp, 21 predicted proteins | sample M_130807_MF_Meta_FD_87316 | JGI IMG/M metagenome (GOLD analysis project Ga0114969, IMG submission 87316) | Freshwater microbial communities from Lake Montjoie, Canada to study carbon cycling - M_130807_MF_MetaG | ecosystem: Environmental > Aquatic > Freshwater > Lake | place: Lake Montjoie...
AAAAGAATGACATGCACACTTATCGGAGTGGGTATTGCCATTGTTTTTTCATACTTTTCACACCCCAAAAGTCCCGCAGGAAGAACTATTGATCAAATCGGCAGAGTCGGTAGGCGATCATCTGAACTTCTTGATCAAATGGCGGTTGGTGTTGCGAACGGTTACACACAACAAGAGGCGGGCGATTGGCTAGCAAAGGCGCGACTACTCGTTGAGGAAATCCCCGGAGTGCGCTCGCAAGCTCAAGAGGCGCGCGCCTACGCTAAATGGTTCCCCACTGCCGAAGTTGATGAGGCCGAAGATCTCTACTCACGCGGAGTAGCAGCCGAACACACTGTGGTGCAGATACGTTCGATTGCTCGCACACTCTTTGACACATCAGTGGGTGATGCTGGAATGACCGACGCGACTTCGCAGCAGATAGCTCGCGCACTCGCTAGTGCAAGCGTGGCGATCAAGGACCGGATTAAATCTCTTTCCGGTGATGATTCCGCCAGGGATAAAGAAGATATTGCAGATGAACTTCGGGCAGCCGGGACTGCCTTTGTTGATGAAGTAATCGATCAAGTCGATGAGACAGATCCCGATCAGTTGGCGCGCACGATCTCGCTCAAAGCCAATATCGACATCATCGCCGATTCGCTCGATCTCTCCTCGCCCGCCATTCGCAATGTTGCTTCGCCAGCATCGCCTGGTGGAATTTTGGCAGTCTCGCCAATAGATCAAGGTAAGAAGATCCGTCGTCGGCTCAAACAAGTAGTACCGAGCTTCCTCAAAAAATACTTTTAAGGCGCCACTCGTTGTTGGCTAATCGCATAAAGCACCACACTGGAAGCAATGCCTGCATTCAGTGACTCGGTAGCTGCTGACATCGGGATAGAAAGAATGTAGTCGCAGGTTTCGCTGACTAAGCGACCCAAGCCCTTTCCTTCACTTCCCACCACAACGACCAGTGGATCACTTCCGTTATCGAACTTCGGAAGTGACACGTCGCCGTCTGCATCAAGTCCGACTACAAAGCATCCCGCTTCTTTCGCCTCTTCGAGCCAACGCACCATGTTGGTCACCCGAGCCACAGGTACGCGAGCCGCGGCTCCGGCTGAAGATTTCCAAGCAGATGCAGTCAGTCCCGCCGAGCGACGTTCGGTAATGACTACTCCGTGCGCTCCAAAAGCACCTGCACTTCGCAGGATCGCTCCCAAGTTTCTTGGGTCAGTGATGCCATCGAGTGCCAGGAGAAGAGGCTTCTTTCCATGCTCCTTCAATGCCCTTACCAACACGCTTGCGTCGTAGTACTCGTACTCCGGAAGCCTCAAAGCGACGCCTTGGTGAATCCCGTATTCGGTCAAGGCGTCGATATCTTCCCGAGTTGCCTCACGAATAGTGATCTTCTGTTCCAAAGCTAACGTCAAAATTTCCTTGGTACGTTCATCGCTTTCGAGTCGATGAGCAATAACAAGTTCCTTTGCCGGAATCTCAGCCCGCAACGCTTCTAGAACGCTATTGCGTCCTGCCACGATCTCATCACCAGTTTTCCGTGGACGAGTGGGACGACCAGAGCGCGCACCGCTTGCCCGTTCTGGTGCTCGTTTCGCGGCTGGCTTTCGCTTACTCGCCGCGTGGTAACTCCGCTCTTCAGCCTTAGGAGTTGGACCTTTGCCCGCGAGCCGGCGCTTATTATTTCCGCCAGTCCCCACCGTTGGTTTTTTGGCCCTGCTACTTACGGCGCCTTTGCGTTTAGAGTTGCCAGCCATTACTGCGCTCGTTTCTGAAGGGTCCACCGCGAACCGGAGGATGAATCTTCCACAGCGATTCCCGCTGCGGCGAGCCCATCGCGAATTGCATCCGCGGCAGCCCAATCTTTTCTAGCGCGAGCAGAATTACGTTGCTCAAGCACTACTTTCACGAGTTCATCGACGACACCGGTGAGATCACTTGAACCATGAGCCCAAGGACCAGTACGTGGATCGCAGCCCAAAACTTCGAGCATCACGCGTACATCGCCTAGTGAAGCGCGAATCGCATTCTTATCCCCTGAGGTAAGTGCGGTATTACCTTCGCGCACTACATCAGCAAGCACAGCGAGCGCTTGCGGCGCAGCTAAATCATTATCGAGCGCAGCCCGGAATGCTTGCGGCACATCCGTTGAGATGGCACTCTCCCCCAAGATAGATTCTGCACGATCAATAAAATTCTCGATACGTTGGAAACCAATTGCTGATTCTGCAAGGGAATCTGGTGAGTATTCCAACATCGAACGGTAATGAGCTGAGTTTAGGTACCAACGCAATTCAATGGGGCGCACAGTTTTGAGAATTTCGTGGACTTTAAGTGAGTTACCGAGCGACTTACTCATTTTTTCACCTGATGTAGTCACCCATGCGTTATGCAACCATCGCTTCGCAAATCCATACCCAGCAGCATTTGATTGCGCAATCTCGTTTTCGTGGTGCGGGAAGATGAGATCCAAACCACCACAGTGAATATCGAAAGTTTCGCCTAAGTATTGGTGGGCCATCGCACTGCACTCTAGGTGCCAACCAGGACGACCTGCGCCCCATGGAGTTGGCCACGAGGGATCTCCTGGTTTTGCGGCTTTCCAAAGAGCGAAGTCACGTGGATCTTTCTTGTACTTAATTTCGTCTGGATTATCGCTATCGGCCGCCGACTGCAGATCATCTAACTTCTGTCCCGAGAGCGTGAGGTACTCAGGTAGTGAACGGACTTCTAAATAAACATCCCCATTGCCGGGCGCATATGCATGTCCACGTTCAATAAGTACCGACATCAATTCGATCATCTGAGTGATATGGCCCGTTGCCCGTGGTTCATAAGTCGGCGGGATGCAGTTGAGTGAAGCATAGGCTTCATTAAATTCGCGTTCATACTTCATCGCGATGGCCCACCAAGGCGCGCCCTCATGAACGGCGCTATGCAAAATCTTGTCATCAATATCAGTCACGTTGCGCACGAAAGTGACTTGATATCCGTGGCCACGCTCTAGCCAGCGGCGTAGCAAATCGAAATTGATAGCGCTACGGGTATGGCCAATATGCGGAGAGGATTGCACAGTCGCTCCACACAGATAGATAGAGACTTCGCCTACAACGAGCGGCTGGAAGTCGCTCTCTTGCCTAGTAGCGGTGTCGTAAAGTCTCACTGGGTAAGACTAACTAACTAATGCGGTTGCAATTGCCGCGATGCCCTCGCCACGTCCGGTAAGCCCCAAACCATCGGTTGTCGTACCTGAGACGGCTACTGGGGCGCCTCCTATAGCCGCGGATAGCGCAGATTCCATCTCCACTCGACGAGGCGCAATTCGTGGACGGTTGCCAATAATTTGCACTGAGACATTCCCTACGGAAAATCCCAGGCCGTGCACGATCTTTAAGGTTTCCGCAAGGAGCAGGCTCCCGCTAGCCCCTTTCCACTCAAGACGATCAACACCAAAGTGCGTTCCCAAATCTCCTGCGCCGGCGGCCGAGAGCAAGGCGTCGCAGATGGCATGAGCGGCCACATCGCTGTCAGAGTGCCCTTCGAGTGCACTTTCGTCACTCCAGAGAAGTCCACCTAGCCAGAGCTCGCGCTTCTCGTCGCTCGAAAAACGGTGGACATCTACGCCGATTCCGACTCTCATTTTGCTCTCCTTGCAAGTAAGGCTTCGGCCCACTCAAGATCGGCCGAAGTGGTAATTTTTCTTGAGAGATCATGGCCCAGCACTGTGAGCACAGGTCTTCCCAGCTCTTCTACCATCATGGAATCGTCGGTGGCTTCAACACTGCATTCACGGGCATGCGCTGCTCTTAACGTTGATAATGAAAATCCTTGAGGCGTTTGCACTCTTCCTAGAAAATTCCTATCTTCCGTACGCACAACAAATTTATTTTGATCAATTCGCTTAATGGTGTCGACCATGCCGAGAAGTGGGACCACTGCTTCGTTTCCGCCTTTTAGGCCGTGAATTACCTCAAGAAAAACAGATCCAGGTGTGAAACAACGTGCCGCATCATGGACTAGCACGTAATCCACATCATCTGGGAGTGTTGCCAAAGCGAGTGAAACACTTTCACGACGTGTAATGCCGCCAGTGATGACCGAAGTTTGATCACTCCATTTTTCTACGGCCACCGAGATTGGTTTCTCATATCCATGAGGAGCCGCAACAACGATGAGATCTACATACTGCGCCACGGTTTCAACGGCACGGCAGATCAGGGAGTGGCCGGCGACAGCAACTAATGCTTTAGGAAGCGAAGCGCCAAGTCTCTCGCCGCTTCCCGCAGCCGGGACGATCGCGGCGATTCTCATCGGATTAAGAGGCGAGAACCTCGTCGAGAATTGACTCCGCCTTGAGTTCATCTGTCTTTTCGGCGAGGGCAAGTTCGCTGATCAGGATCTGGCGTGCCTTTGCAAGCATGCGCTTCTCTCCGGCGGAGAGTCCCTTCTCCTTATCGCGACGAAAAAGATCACGAACAACTTCGGCAACCTTAATGACATCGCCGGAAGCCAGCTTCTCAAGATTGGCCTTGTAACGGCGTGACCAGTTGGTGGGCTCTTCGGTGTATGGCTGGCGAAGCACTGAGAAAACTTTCTCCAGGCCTTCTTTGCCCACTACATCGCGCACACCTACAAGATCAACATTTTCAGCCGGCACCCGAACGGTGAGATCTCCTTGGGCTATTTTAAGAACGAGGTATAGCTTCTCCTCGCCTTTGATAGTGCGGGTCTCGATAGCCTCGATTAAAGCTGCTCCGTGATGGGGATAAACAACGGTTTCGCCGACTTTGAAAGTCATTCATGAGCCTTTCGAACGTAACACTGAGGTGCCACTGAAAATCTTCCGGTGTTAGTCAATTCTACCAGCCAAAAGCCCTCGATTCGAATTGAGATCTGGCGCGTTTCTGCAGGTCAGAGGTGGTTTCATCAAGCCAAATCAGGGTTGACATAAAGCCCTGCTTCTGCTCCGGTAACCTTACTTCCTGTACCGAAGGCGAAGCTCCCGCTTGGCCCCTTAAAAGGAGTAGTTAGTGAAGAGCATGCGCGCCCTGGTCCTCGTTTCATCGTTACTTCTGCTCACCGCGTGCGGTGCCGGACAGAACGCGCAAACTGCGCAAATGTATATGCCTACCGATGGCGTGCAAGGCGAAAGTTCCACAATTCAGGTACGAAACGTTGTTGTCGTATCCAATGCCGCGGGCGATGGAATCCTCTCAGCTACCTTGGTAGATCCAAGTGATGCCACCACAACAACTTTTGGTGTGCCAGATCGACTTACCGGGGTCGTCATCAACAACAAAGCTGCAACTTTGACTCCTGCAGCTCCCACATTGCCAGTGAATGCACCTGTCAACTTCTCCGGTCCAGCATCAAATGCATCTGCCGTTGTTACTGCGTTGGGGGTGAAACCCGGTGCAAATGTCACTGTGACATTCTCATTTGAAATCGCGGGCGACCTTACGGTGAATGCGCTTGTCCGTGAGAACAATGAAGAGTTCGCTACGGTCACTGCTCCCTAGTTTTAAGACTCGTACTTGTAACCCAGTCCACGTACCGTTGTAATAATGCTTGGATCGGCTGGATCCTCTTCAATCTTTGCGCGAATTCGTTTGATGTGAACGTCTAGCGTCTTGGTATCGCCTACATAATTGCTTCCCCAAATACGATCAATCAGCTGACCACGAGTAAGGACTCTGCCGGCATTTCGAAGAAGCATCTCTAGGAGTTCGAATTCCTTAAGTGGCAATGCCACGTTGGCGCCACGCACCGAAACCATGTGCCGTTCGACGTCCATGCTCACACCTCCAGCCGTGAGTACGCTCTCGGAGACTTCTTCGCTGTTTCCTTGGCGACGAAGCACCGCGCGAATGCGGGCGACGAGTTCGCGGGACTTGTATGGCTTAGTGACGTAATCATCTGCACCGATTTCAAGTCCAACAACTTTATCTACTTCGTCATCTTTCGCAGTAAGCATGATGATGGGAACTTGGGAATGACTTCTTATCTGCCTGCAGACTTCGACCCCCGAAAGACCTGGAAGCATAAGGTCAAGCAACACCAGATCGGCACCATTACGAGCAAATTCGGTAATGGCGTCTGCACCATTCTCGGCGACTGAGACTTCGAAACCCTCTTTTGTTAATAAGTACGCAAGTGCTTCTGAGAACGAAGCTTCGTCTTCTACTACAAGGATGCGTGTCATTCGGATTCCTGACTATTGCTTGCGAGTGGGAGGCGGAGAGTAAAAGTGCTTCCAGAGCCTTCCATGCTCCAGACGCGTACATCTCCACCATGATTAGTAACAATGTGTTTTACGATGGCCAAACCTAAGCCAGTTCCACCAGTTGCTCGCGAGCGTGCAGGGTCAACTCGGTAGAAACGTTCGAAGATTCGTTCAATATCTGCTTCGGATATTCCGATGCCCTGATCGCTCACTGCGATTTCCACGATGTCTTCTTGGGATTCAATGCCGATACCGACGCTCGTGTGATCCGGACTGTAAGCAATTGCATTATTTATGAGATTCGTGAGCGCAGTCGTAAGTTGCTCCTGATTTCCCATCACTGCCAAACCACCTGCACTTGATGGCACCACCGTGATATCTCGCTTTTGGGCCGATAACTTAGTTCTATCTAGCGCCATGCTTATTACATTCTCTAAGAGAACGAAACTGGCATGGGCTAGCGGATCTTGGCTTTGAAGCCTTGAGAGATCGATAATTTCTTGTACGAGGTCCCCAAGCCGCACTGCTTCGGTGCCCATCCGTTCTGCAAAACGTTTGACTGCATCCGGATCATCACTCGCCTCCACAACCGCTTCAGCGAGGATCGAGAGCGCACCGATCGGGGTCTTTAACTCGTGTGAAATATTTGCTACAAAGTCGCGGCGAACTTCATCTACGAGCCGGGATTCACTTTCGTCGGCGATAAGAACTAAGACTGTTCCGCTGCCAAGCTCAGGAATAAGCAGGGCGCGCACGAGTAACTCAAATGTTCCGGAGCTCAGTCGTCCGCGTTTGAACTCCACCCGAGACTCCACGAGTTCAAAACTTTTTCGAGTATGGCGCACCAAGGCCACCAACTCTTCACCCACGAGTTTCTCATCGCGCACGATTCCAAGTGCTCGGGCTGAAGCACTCGCCAGGAGGACTTTCTCGCCAGGAGCAATGATCAAGGCACTTTCAGGGACTAGGGAGAGGATCCGGCTCACCACGGCAGAGAGACGAAGATCGGGAGTCGCTGGCGGTTGTTTGATCGCCCTACCAAACAATCGCGCCATGTGCCCATCGTAGATCGCCCTACGGCGGGAATTCGACATAGAGTCTCCCCGCACCGCCTGTTCATTAAAAAGTTACGAGATGTTCAGATAAATGGGCGCCCACCCCCGTTGAGCAAGATACTCTGACCTCATGCGCGATGCCTATCATGACGATCTAGCCGCCGTAAGCGCCACCCTGGTTTCAATGGCGGCCATGGTGGATAACGCCATAGTGCGCGCCTCGAAGTCGCTTCTCGAGTCAGATAGAGCCCTCGCCGAAGAGGTGATCGCGGCTGACGCCGCTCTCGATTCCGTGCAGCATGAATTAGATAACCGCACTGTTGATCTCATGGCTAGGCAAGCTCCAGTAGCAACTGATCTCCGTGTCTTGGTCACCTCACTTCGCATGAGTGCTGATCTGGAACGCATGGGCGACCTTGCGGCACATATTGCCAAGGCCGCGCGCATGCGTTTCCCCGCTTGTGCGGTTCCCGTTGAACTACAAATGACCATTCTCGAAATGAGTCGGGTAGCCAGCGACCTGGTAAATAAGACTGCGCTTGTGATCAGAGACCGCGATATCGAAGGCGCGCTCCAAGTTGAACGTGACGACGACCAAATGGATCGCCTTCACCGTCAACTATTCATCACTCTCCTTGATCCAGCATGGCCTCATGGAATTGAAACTGCGATCGACGTTACTTTGATCGGTCGCTATTACGAGCGCTTTGCTGACCACGCGGTATCAGTCTCCAGACGCCTTTACTACTCGGTCACCGGAGAGTACGCAGCGCCTCAAAGCTAATTTGGATATTTGCTTTAATGCTTACCCTGATGAGCAACAGCTTCGATTGCTGATTTAGCCGCTTCCGCATCTAGATACTCTCCACCACTCTTGATGGGTGTGAGATCGTCGTTAAGTGAGTAAAGCAGCGGTATACCGGTTGGAATATTCAGCCCAGCAATATCTTCGTTTGAGATTCCGTCCAAATGCTTTACAAGTGAACGAAGTGAATTTCCATGAGCAACGACGAGCACAACTTTTCCACTCCTTAAGTCGGGAGTAATGCTCTCATTCCAATAAGGAAGTAAACGCTTCACTACATCTGAAAGACATTCGGTGCGCGGTAGGTGACCGCTGGGAACATTTACATAGCGAGGATCATTCGCCTGACTATATGGATCAGCATCATCAATAGGTGGTGGTGGCACATCGAACGAGCGACGCCACAACGCGAATTGCTCTTCGCCGTACGCTGCGAGAGTTTCTCTCTTATCCTTGCCTTGTAATGCGCCGTAATGACGTTCGTTGAGCCGCCAATCTCGACGCACCGGAATCCACTGACGATCGCAAGCATCTAGCGCAATCTGTGAAGTAGAAATAGCTCGACGCAAGAGCGATGTGTGCACCACGTCCGGAAGAAGCCCGCGCTCGAGAAGTAACTCGCCGCCACGTTTGGCCTCCTGCTCACCGAGCGAAGTGAGTCCCACGTCGACCCATCCGGTGAAAAGATTCTTAGCATTCCAATCGCTTTGGCCGTGTCGGAGCAAGATCAATGTGGAGGTCATGGCGCTAGCCTGCCAGATACTGGCAGGTCACTCTGTGATCAGGTGGGCAAATGCTTGGAGATTTTCGAGAGATTCCCCGCGAGACTCACGCCAGGCCCACTCGCGACGTATGGCACTTTCGAAGCCGAGTTCTACCAACTTGTTAAAGCTCTCATCCGCATAGCGAAGCACTGCGCCGAAGAGGCGATCAAGATCTTCTTCATTGAGTGTCAATGGCAGGCGCCCAGTCAAGTAAATATCACCCAGATGGTTTACGGCGTAGGAGAGCCCAAAGATCTTGAGATTAGTTTCGAGCAAATATCGGTGAACAAGTCCGACATTCTCATCGGGTTTTCTCATCACAAATATATTCACCGCGAGCGCGTAGGTGCCAATTTTAAACGCCACCGTAATAGCCAACTTCTGTTCACCTTTAAGAGTTGCAATAAAAGTCGAATCGTCTACTTGCTCAAATGCGATTCCAACATCTGTGCAATGTCTCTCAAATAACGAATTCAGATCTGCGACGCTCATTAACTCACGCGAACGATCGTACTTCTGCACTGCCCGATAGCAGCGAATCGTAAACTGCAAGCATCTTCTCAGCCGTGGCTTGCCAACCAAAGTGACTGGCATGCTCGAGAGCGCCTCGTCCCAATTCACTGCGACGCTCGTCTTCGATGGCGAGACGATAAAGCACACTTGCCCACGACTTGGGATCGTGACCATCTACCAGGAGTCCGGAAATACCGTCACGGATTGCGGTGCGAAGTCCGCCTACCGCGGTTGCCACAACTGGGGTGCCACACGCTTGCGCCTCTAATGCAACTAATCCAAAGGACTCGCTATGGCTTGGTACTACGACGATATCTGACGCGCGGTACCACTCGGGAAGGTGTGAACGATCAGTGGGTTCTACAAAACGGATCATGTCGTTTATGCCGAGCCATGCAGCAAGTTCCCGCAGCCTTGAAGGCTCCGTCGTACTTCCGCTTGCCCCGCCCACTATGGCAATTTCTAAACGTGAACGAAGGTTCGGCTCGATCTTAATCATTTCTGCAGCTGCTCTAATTAATGTATCTGGACCTTTATGCGGTTGGATCCGCCCTACGAAACTTAGCAAGATCGCATCCTCGCGAACACCTAACACCTTTCTTGCACTCTTCTTATTTCCTGGAGTAAACATTTCAAGGTCTACACCTGGTGATACCACATGAACCTTCTGCGGATCTGCAGAATAAAGACCCACTAGAGACGCTGCCTCAGCTTCAGTATTTGCAATCAATGCATCCGAAGCTGCCACAACTTGCTCTTCACCAATTGCACGTCCGTCAGGTTCGGGTGTATCACCTTCGGCAAGTGCGGCATTCTTTACTTTTGCCATGGTGTGCATGGTGTGCACGAGCGGGACATTCCACCGCTCGGCAGCCACCCAGCCCACTTGGCCGGAGAGCCAGTAGTGCGAATGAATGAGTCGATAATGTCCTTGAGTGCGCAAAGCCTCTTCGCGCATGAGCGCAGCACTCAAGGCACAAAATTGCCCGGGAAGATCTTCTTTTGCCAAACCTTGATAGGGCCCAGCCACCAGATGATGGACTTCAACGCCATCGGCGATCTCCACCGTGGCTGGCAGGGTGGAGGAGGTAGCCCGGGTAAAGATGTCCACTTTGACGCCGGCTGCAGCCATCCGTTTGGCGCTTTCGACCACATAAACGTTCATGCCACCAGCGTCCCCAGTGCCCGGTTGTTCGAGCGGGGAGGTGTGGATCATGAGCATGGCGACGGAGAACACCCTCTAAGGATGACTCATCGCACTCGCTTACGCGAGTCGGTCAGGGCAGAATCCCTTCTATGAGTTCAAACCCTTCAGCAAGGCGCGTCGTCGTCACCGGTGCCAGCAGCGGGATCGGGGCGGCTACCGCGCTCGCCCTTGTGGCGGCCGGTTTTGAAGTTCACGGAGCCGCCCGACGGGAAGATCGCCTCGCCGACCTCTCTGGCGTAATTGGCCACCATCTCGATGTGACCAGCGATATCAGCGTGGAGGATTTGGCTGCGCAATTTGAGACTCTCGATGTCCTGGTGGCCAACGCTGGTGGCGCCTTCGATGCCGAAGAAGTCGGCAATGCAACTCTTGCGTCTTGGGAGAAGGCCTACGACGTAAATGTGTTGGGCACCGTACGAACCATCAAAGCTTTTCTCCCTGCGCTCATCGCGTCCGGAAATGGTCATATCGTGATCATGGGTTCCACTGCCGGAAGAGTTGTCTATGAAAATGGTGGAAGTTACGCGGCCGCTAAACATGCACTTGCTGCAGTCGCCGGAACTTTACGTCTTGAACTCAACGGTCTCCCGGTGCGCATCAGTGAAATTGCGCCGGGCATGGTGAAGACCGACGAATTTGCGGTGACACGATTTGGTGGGGATAAAGAGAAAGCAGCCAAGGTATATCAAGGTGTCGAAAAGCCGCTCACCGCAGAAGATATTGCTGACATCGTGAAGTGGACCGTTACGCTACCTGCGCATGTGAACATCGACCTTCTAGTCGTTCGCCCTCTTGCGCAAGCCGCACAACATAAGGTTCACCGAAAAGCGTAATTTGTGGGCAAACCAATAGGAAACGTCACTCGAGGTACCACAAATCCAAATCGTTTGCGTAGGGTCGATCGTTGGATGCTATGGCGTTATGAAGATTTATTGCGCAGAAATACTCACTCACTAGTTGTCGACCTCGGTTTTGGAGCAACTTCAATCACCACGTTAGAGATGGCTGCCCGTCTGCGCACAAAGTATGCGGATCTAGAATTTGTTGGACTTGAGATTGATCCTGAGCGAGTAAAAGTAGCGAACCAAAGTGCACAGCCGCATATTAATTTCCTCCTTGGTGGATTTGAAATCCCCACAATCCAAAAACCTCTGCTTATCAGGGCATTTAACGTGCTACGGCAGTACGACGAATCTGAAGTCGCAAAGTACTGGGCCATGATGCAATCGAGGCTGGCACCGAATGGTCGCATCATTGAAGGTACGTGTGACGAGATTGGCCGTCGAGCCGCATGGATAGAACTCGATAATTCACAACCTCTCACCCTCTCTCTGGGTCTGCGATTGCAAGGATTAGATGATCCGTCAGAAGTAGCTGAGCGATTACCCAAAATTTTGATCCATCGAAATACACGAGGGAATCGCATCTACACATTCCTGCAAGAGCTATCGAGGTCGTGGGATTCCCATTCGGGTTACCGAGTCTTCGGTCCCAATCAAAGATGGCGAGCAGCGGTCAACTCGCTTCGTGATTCCTGGCCCATCGTGAATAAACATCACCGCGAAGGCGAACTTACAATTGAGTGGAGCGCAATCGCGCCCGATTGATGTGCGAGGCCTAGTAGCGCGGGCGCCTAAGAATCTCATTGATCGCTGGTTTCACATCAACGAGATAAACAATCACCGCGATAATGCCCACAATGCCAAACATGCTAAAGAGCCCAAATATTTGCGTCACAACCAGTGAACCAATAATTAACCAAAGCCAAAACTTCTTGCTCTGTTTGCTCGCAGCCACAAAGGCATCAGGCCTCGTTTTGATCACATGTACCAACGCAATGATGTTTCCTACCAAAAGCAGGAGGGAGAGAACCCCAGTAATTGAGGAACCGATGTTGAGCAAATTCATGTGACTACTCTAACCAATCGCGGCGACGATCTCGCCAACTTTAAGACCACCACCTAAAACTGGGGTATCGGCCAACTCGTGAAGTGCAGAGACATCCACCCCGATTCGAGAGAGCGCCGCAACCAGCACTACAGGAATGGCACGCATTGATCCATCAATCACTTTGAAGGCCACGGATCGTCCATCGGCAAGTGCTGCGATCTCCACGCCTTCAGCGCCTTCTTTCACCATAAGCCCAGGAATGAGACGCATGGCTTCAGTGGTGAATCGCTTCTCACCACCCACCATTTCAGGAAAAGCTCGCATTGCGGCAAATACTCGAGCGCGTGCCGGGGTACTGCCAGTGGCTACCGCACTTGAAGCCTGTGCAAGCCCCCTGAGCGACATTGAGAAGATGGGAGCACCGCAACCATCTACTGCAACATGTGTCGAAGTTGTCCCCGAAGCGTCGAGATACTCTTTCTTAATCTCAATCTGCAAGGGGTGAGACGGATCTCGATAAGTATTGATGTCCCAACCGTTGATAATAGATGTAGCGATCATCGAAGCATGTTTCCCACTGCAGTTATGCACATCGCGAGCCGGTTGTTGATCTCCGTAAGCACGTCGTTCCGTGTCGCCGTAAGGTCGATCTGTGGGGCATTGCAGTAAATCGACATCTAATCCGACAGAGTTCAAGATTTCCTTAGCAGCCAGGCGATGCATCTCGCCGCCAGAGTGGCTCGCGCAACTCAAAGCCAGGAGCCGATCAGGAAGATCTAAACCAAGACGCACCATCGCGCTTGCCTGGAGAGGTTTAGTTGCCGACCGCGGAAGTATTTCAGAATCTATGTCGCCAAGCCCAGTAAATTCACTTCCATCAAAGAGCGCTATTGATCCAAAATGGATTGATTCCACAAAACCATTACGAATGTAATGCGCAAGTTCAATCATGATCGACTATGCGCGCGGCAGAGTAGCCCAGAGATGCGGTTGCAACTCATGCTCTGGTGTTCCCATGTCGTAAGCAAAAAAGAGTTCGCCTTCGACGAGACCATAAAGGCGATGTCCTTCAGTGACAGTTTTCGCACTCGGCGCCGAGTAGGCATGATCCATCGCTAACTGAATTTTTGCGCCGTCGTAGCGACCCACCCAGCCTTCGGAGATGCCCGTTGCATGGGCGAGCACTACTTCCAAAGTGTTATTTGGCTTGGGGCGCCAAAATCCTGTTTCACTCCCGGCTGGTCTAAGAATTTCACCATCTGAATCCACGATCCAGGCCCGTGAGTAGTAAGTTAGAAAGGGTCTGGTGTCGTGACCAAAGACCACTTCTTGCGCGAACTCAAAGGGCGCGATGCCCGGGTACTCCCCATGGCCACGGCCACGCCAAGTTCCAAGGAGCCACGAAAGTGGGAGAAGGTCTGGATGCAGGTCTGCTGGAATCTCGAATGCCACGGACACAGCCTAGAGGGTCGTAGAGTGCTCTCATGGCAACACTTGTTTTGAAATTGACCACGGTCGAACCTGAGAAGATGTCGCAGGCTCTCAACGTGTGCGCCACCGCGTTGGCTAGTGGTGCAGGCGTCTCTCTCTGGCTCACCGGTGATGCTGTTCGACTAGCAATACCAGGATTCGCCGCGGGAATTGAATTAGAGCAGAGCGCACCTTTTGACCAATTGATCGATGCGGTACGAGCCGGCGGGCGACTCACCGCCTGCACCCAATGCTTAGGACGACGCAACCTCGCGCAAGAAGATCTCTTTCCCGGAGTTGAGATCCGGGGCGCCAGTGGCTTCGTTGAAGAGATACTTCAACCTGCCGTGCAAGCATTAGTCTACTAAACCAAGAGATAACTCAGCGGAAAGAGTGGGTATGGCAAAGGAATTAAGCGCATTGCGCCTTCGTCGTTTTAACCTCATCGCAGGGCTTTTCCATCTCCTGCAAATGATTGCCGTCATTGCACTCGCAAGCGATTTCTCGTTGCCCGTGAACGCGACGTACATGTCGGGACCTCCTGGATCTACATTTGCCGCGCCAGTCACTATTTTTAGCGTGCTAATAGGGCCGGCAGTTGCTCTCTTTTTGGGGATTTCAGCTCTTGCACACTTCATCGTTGCTAGTCCGCAATTCTTCCCACGGTATGCGGCTGGGTTATCAGCTAAACGAAATAACTTCCGCTGGATTGAGTACTCCGTGAGCTCATCTGTGATGATCGTTTTAATTTCGCAGATCTGCGGTATCACCGATGTCACAGCACTCTTAGCAATCTTCGGAGTAAATGCGTCCATGATTCTCTTTGGATGGTTGCAAGAAAAGTATGCGCAGCCCGGTAATGGTGAGTGGCTCCCCTTTATATTCGGGTGTATCACCGGGATAGTTCCATGGATTGCGGTCGTGATATATGTCATCGCTCCTGGTTCTACAAGCGATGTTTCGGCCCCTGGCTTTGTTTACGGAATTGTGATCTCACTCTTTGCGTTCTTCAACTCGTTTGCTGCCGTGCAGCTTCTGCAATATCGGGGTCGTGGGAAGTGGAGCAACTACCTACGCGGGGAACGCGTTTATATCGTGTTGAGCTTGGTTGCTAAGTCGGCACTTGCCTGGCAAATATTTGGCGGAACTCTTATTCCTTAGAGTCTCCGCTGATCTTTGCAAAGATAAGCGCTCCTGATTCGGTGGCCACACCTTGATGAGATTCGCCCTTCGCCGTCTCAAACCAGGTCTCCGACTCCATGAATTCTCCAGAAACCGCTAATTCGCCATCAAGAATGAATGCTCGGAAACCTGCTCCCCAGTTACCGACTGGTAAACGGTAACCCTCAGGGAACTTCAGTAAAGCGCTCATCGCAAGCGTCTGAGGATTTATTGAAAGTATTTTTATTGAGAGAGTGCCGAGGCCAAATCCATTCAACTCAGGGTACTTAGCATTGAATTCTTCTGAAGTAAGCCAAGGAAGAGTTTCGGTATCTACTTTGACCCAACCTCGTGGCCCAAGTGCAGACGCATAATCATCTGTCAAAGCGTTGGTACCAGCTAATTCAGAGGGTCTGATTACCCGCGATGCAGCACCGCTTCCCTCAGATTCATCTTCGCCGTGCGAGAAAAGTAACGCCTTGAATCCAGTGACGCTGGTAGCCGCATGAATAAAACCAGGAGGACGCCAAAAGTAGTGATTACTATAGAAAATTTGCTCACCGCTTAGAGTGCAATCGCCAGATATGAAAAAACACTCCTCCACACTGTCGTGATAGGCGTCTGTAAGGTCTGCGAATCCCGGTTGTAAGTCAACAAAATCTCCACGGAAAGTTGTGGTGGGGTCGATCGAAAGATTCTTCTGAAGGTACTTGGAATATGCAGCCTCTAACTGATCTGCGGGGCCCAAATTCTCTTTATAGTTATCTGGCATCATGGAGATGACGTCCCAACCATTTTGCCATTCCATCTCCCGCGTGCGAACTATCTTCATCAATTCTCCATTTCACCGCTAGTAAGAACTCTTAGAAATTGGGTTTTCTCTCGTGCCAATCCGTTGCAGTTTCGAATAATTGCATAAGTTTCAAGATTTGAGCCTCGTTAAATGGCGAAGACACAATCGAGAGCCCGATCGGTAAACCAAATCGATCAAAACCACAAGGCTGACTACTCGCTGGTACTCCTGCCAAAGCAAAAGGCAAATTATTTCGTAAGTGTGCCTGGGCGAGAGTGAGTTCTCCTTCTCCCACCGGTACGAGTTCGTTTGTCAAAGTACCAAATTTTGCTGGAGAGCAAGGGAGGGTAGGAACCACTATCGCATCTACTTGATGGAACAAGTCAGTAATAGCCTCTGCAATAAGCCGTTGGACACGTAGCGCACGTATATATAGGGTTGCCGGAATTTCCTGTGCTAACTCAAGAAAATTGAGTGTATCGGGGTCGAAAAGTTGTGGAGATGCATCAATTCTCTTCCGGTGATACTCGGCCGATTCCGCAAGGAAGATAGCCATGCCGATCGGAGTTGTGATGTCCACATAAGGAACTTCAATTTCGATGATGTGGGCTCCGGCCTCACGAAAAATACCTATTGCATTTTCTACTGACGAGAGAATCTCTGGTTCCGCGGGTTCATACATACTGCGCGGAATTCCGATTCGCGTTCCGCGCAGATTCTCTACACTTAGGTCACCAAAGTTTGGCACCGAGATCGAGCTTGCGCATGGATCGTGGGCATCATGACCACTCATCGCATATAGCCCGGCAGCAACATCGCTCACAGTGCGGCCGATGGGGCCGACTGTATCCATTGCCCAAGTGAGAGGTCGCACTCCCGTCCTTGAAACACGTCCCATCGTGGGACGTATGCCCGTCACCCCACAGATACTCGATGGAATGCGAATGGATCCGACGCTATCTGTACCCACCGTAAGTCGAATCTGCCCACTTGCAACAGCGGCCGCAGAACCCCCCGATGATCCCCCAGGAATTCGCTCGTTAGACCACGGGTTTTTTGTCGGTGGTGTGGTTCCCCCTAACGCATACTCATGAGTATTTGTCTTCCCAACAATGATCGCGCCAGCAGCCCTCAGTTTTCTTACAGCGCCTGCATCATGTTGCGGAAAGAATCCTTCTTGATGTTTGGATCCAGCACTTGTGGGCATGCCTAAGACGTCGACGATGTCTTTCACGCCAATAGGAATTCCGTGCAGTGGTCCTAGCGGTACTCCCGCCAATCTCTTTCGATCTGCTTCCTCAGCTGCCTTAATCGCTTCATCATGTGAAATATGTGTCCAAGCCCGAATGCGTGGATCAATCTCATCAATTTTTTGCAAAGTCGCATTGACTAAATCAACTGCGCTGATTTCGTTTCGCATTTGCCGATCTACTAGCTCTAAAACGGATCCTTCGGGATGAGATGGTTTAAATTCTTCGCCGGCTTGAGCGCTGGTCGTTGCCCATGGCCATGAGATAGGAAGAGTTTCACCTAGGTCGTCCGTAAGGATCGATTCGAGATCTAGTGCAAGTGAAAGTGCAAATTCACGCGCACTATTTGGATTCTCGTGTGCCATAGAAATGATGTCCGTTAAGAGAGCTTCAGCTCTTGGGCGGCCGGGATATCTCCAGCGAGTAATAGTGCATCTTCTGGAATATTTCTCTTAATAACCGCGAGCGCAATCGGTCCTAACTCGTGATGCAACGCTGACGAACCAATAAAGCCCACCTGCTTATCTAGATACATCACCGGTGTGCAATGGGGTGGAAGTGAAACGACGCTTCCATCAAGATGTAACTGCACAAGACGCCGTGGAGGTTTTCCCAGATTGAAAGTGCGCGCCACTGTTTCTTGACCTCGATAACAACCCTTGTTCATGTGGACCGCGCTATTGAGCCAATTCACTTCGTTAGGAATAGTCTTATGATCGGTCTCAAATTTAAGGCG
>Ga0114969_10001813_pt1 | contig 17858 bp, 24 predicted proteins | sample M_130807_MF_Meta_FD_87316 | JGI IMG/M metagenome (GOLD analysis project Ga0114969, IMG submission 87316) | Freshwater microbial communities from Lake Montjoie, Canada to study carbon cycling - M_130807_MF_MetaG | ecosystem: Environmental > Aquatic > Freshwater > Lake | place: Lake Montjoie...
AACTCCGTAGTTGCTGCCCAAAAAGTAGATGAAAATGTTAAGCAATTAACTGAGGCTGATAAAAAGGTGGAAGAAGCTCGTAAAAAAATGGAGTTAGATTATTAAAATTTAAAAATGATTTACAAAAAGCATATGATGATTTATCAAAAAAAGACAATGAAAATTTTGCTAAGATTGGTGAGATAAATTATGGTATATATTTTGTAACTCAAGAAAAGAAAAAGACAGATATTAATACAACGATTGCTCATTTACGGTCTAAAGAAATAATGAACAGAGTAGATAAACTATCTGAAGATCAAAAAGAAGCTATACAAAAAGACGTTTTAGATGAAAAACAAAAAACTATAGATGAACTTTACATAAAATATAAGGCTAATATAGATTTAGCAGTACAACAAAAAGCAGCTTTAGATGCAGCAGAAATTCTTATCGTTCAAAAAGAAAAAGAAAAACAAGCTTTGCGGGATGCAAACAAACAGACTATCGATAAGTTAGAAGCAGATAGAAAAGCAGAAATTGAACGTATTTCACGTGAAACTGCAGATAAAGTATTATTAGCTAAAGAAGCTCAAAGAACAGAAATGCTTGGTTATATAATTAAAGCTCTCGTAGGAGTAGGTATATTATTCTTAATACTAGGAGGATTGCTTCGTAGTATTAGTATGGGTATAGTATCCATATCAGCCCTTGCTTTAGCATATACTGCCGCTACAGTACCGATGTGGGTTATATCTTCATTAGTTGGTATAATGATATTAATCATAGTATGGAGCGCGCACTCAAAAAATATTACCTGCGCAGTTAAACATAAAGCTGGTATATTAAAAGCACCGCCGCCAGAGAATTAACTCTCAACACTATAATGTTTACTTGGACTCTTCCACTTAAAATTTACGTTTGATTTAATCCAACTTTCATCAGGCCAAACTGTTTTATTGTTCGGGTATGCTACCCATTGGCCAGTATTTAAACTAATAATATGATGATTTTTATGTTGATCTGGTATTTCGGACCAACCACTTACTGCCCAATCAATTGTAAATATATAGTTACCTTTACGTGTTACTTTGTCTCTACCATAACACTCAACAGGTCTATTCTTTAAAAAATTAAACTCATGAACTGTACTGTATCTACTAAACCCATCCCACCACACACATACATCCATTGGTAATGGTTCACAAGGTTTACTACAAATCATATGTATTGGTACTCTGGCCCATTGCGCACCATTTTCGAGCATAACTTGAAACATTGGTACTCGGTGTGGTTCAGCTCTAAATCCAAACACAAAACCATGTGTAAATTCTCCATGACCTTCTTGTTCATCAAACAAGAATTCATTTCTTATAAAACAAGAGGTATATGGTGTGTCTAATAAAAAAGACATTTAAACTTTAAGAGCTAAATTCCACAGCTGTAAGTGCAATCTATTAGAGAATTTAAAGTTATACTTCTTACAAAGATCTGCAACAACTGGACCTACTGTAAGTAACTCTTCTCTAGATCCACACATAGGCATAATCCAAATATTTCGTGGATTAACTTTAATATCAGGCGCATTTACATACTTCTCAAATACCTCTTCCAGGTCAGACTCTTGCTTTGCAACAAACTTAAAACACGCATCATTATCAACAAGATACTTTAATACTTCTGGTTTATATCTCTTATCAGCAGCATCCCCATTCTAGATAGTTTAGGTGAAGTAGTATATGTGATAGAGCATTGTAAATCATCCCACTCTTTATCAGGCATAATAGTGCCGTTCGTTTCAAAGTCAATAAAAAGCTCAGGCTTTGCAAGCTCCTCCGTAGTAATACGTATATTCCAATTTGCAAATCCCCAACGGTCATGAATAAACTTCACAAACTCAATAAGGTTCTTTTGTTGAATAAAAGGTTCACCACCAGTAATCTTAAGTAGAGCCCCTTCACGTAATCTATCATGATAACCGTTCTTTTCAAACATCTCAGCAATCTCTTCAAAGGTCATCTTATTCTTCTTTGACCAACTTACGTAACTATCGCACCCGAAAGGAGCTGCTTCACTCTTAAAGCCGATACACGTCAAGTTGCACATTGATAGTCTCATAAAGACTGAAGGGTAACCAACATATTTACCTTCACCCTCTAATGTATAGAAAACAAAGTCATCACTCAAAAAGAGAGTCTTATTGGAATCAATATTCATACATTTATTATAATACCAATAATATCGATATCAAATATTAAAGGATATTATTTTTTTGAATAATAGCTAATTCTTTAATAGCATCTTCATAGCTAACAATCCTGATTTGATTCGGTGGTATAAAAGCTTTTTTAGCTTGCTTAGGTTGAATACTCTCAATAGCTTGTTGCATTTTTAACGTGACGTCATTTTCTAATTCGATTGATTTAGGATCTCTTTCTCTTATAGGCATCACATTACTAGATATTCCAGAATTAAATATTCTACCCTTACCAGCAATAAACTGATTATATAAGTCCCCTATCTTCATTTTTTACCCAACCTTTAATCTATTTATTGCCCCAAGAGGTACCTTTAAACAAATCCTTATAACCATTTGAAGATTTCGGGTAATGTAATGGAGGACAATTAAGAGGTGTTGGAGCAGCTACCGCTGGGTTAGCTGGTGGTGCCGGTACTTCCACTTTTACAACTGGCTCAATTGCAGTAGTTACACTAACTGCTGGTGGTAATATAGTAGCTGTAGTTATTGACGTTAATACAGGCTTACTATCTAATGCATACATTGCACTATTACCTTCATGCTCCCATACTTCAACTTTACTTACCCAACAACGACCTTTAGTAATATCTTTAACGTATTCATCTGCAATGTTAAAACAATATTCAGCAAACTTTTCAATACCAACACCATCCATAACACGTAAATCGATAATATTTTTTGAATGTAAAATTTCAAATAATGGTTTTTCTGGGTCTAAACTTGAAATACAAGTTGTATGATCAAATTGCTTTTCTAACAAACCTTTAAGAAGCTTTAAACTACCAAAATCTACAACCCAATTATTCTCATCTAACTTATCTGTTTCAAACCAAAATTTAGCTTGTAATCTATACCCGTGAAGGTATTTGCAATGGCTCTGAGCGAATGGCTGTCTGAATGCTGTTGAACCTAGAGGAAGCGTCTTTGTTGATTGAAATATATGAGCCATACATGATATTAGTATATGACTTCAAGATATCAACTTTTTAGTATAGGTTTGCTAGTATTCCCTACAAATAATACGATGTTGACTTTTGTTAAGGTGTCAATACTGATTTAGGTACCGGGGCTGATTTAGGCGCTACGGTTGTTTTTAAATTAGTTTCAGATATAGGTATAGTTTTTATTGTTGAAATTTCAACAATAAAATCAAAGTTCTCGAACTCGCTAAAGTCTAATCCGAAATTATCTTTGATATTTCTTACAGCATTTAATGCAGTATTATCATCAGTTCCTAACCCCCCTTTTGCAAATGGTTTTTTAGCTTCAATAGGAATACCACCTAATGCTGTTTCTTTAAACTTAAAATTTACTGTTTTTTTATCTACATTTAATTCTGCATCAAATAAATCATTATATAATACTAATTGTCCGTTACCTGGTTCAGCTTTTGAAGCTATAGATTTTCCCATTTTATATCCCCTAAACTTAGGATCGTATTCAAACCTTACATTATCTGATGTTAATTCAGGGACTGCTTCACCATTTATGTTATAAATAAAAAACGTACCATTGTTAGGGTAACTATCTACTACTTTACTATTTTTAACATAATTTAATCTTTGATAATTACCGTTGCCTAGTTTTTTATTTTTAAATGCAGCTATTACATTTTTATCAGTAAAAAATATTGGATATAATGTATCTTTATTATACTCTGCAGATTCTCCAATATTAAATGTTAAATTTAAATTATCTGCCCCAACATATTTGGATATAATTGCATAATATGGGTCATCTGTTGAAATATAACCAGTATTATACCCTTTTTTACCAAATAAAGATAGTTTAAGTGTACTTTTATCTAAAGCAGATTGTAGTAATTTTTCACCATATGCTCCCATTAATTCAGTTATAACTGAAATATTACCTTGACCAAATTCTTTAAATTTTTGAGCTCCGCTTTTTATACCGGTATAAGCCTTGTCAACCTTTGTCAGAAAATTACCAGCTTTGCTAGCTAAAGATTTACCAGGAGGTAATTTTGGAGCTGCAGTGGGTATGCCTGGTCCTGTTGGTATTGGCGCTTCAGCTAGTATATAACCTTCATAAGGAAGCTTATCAAATTTAGGATCTGTCTTTAATCTAACCTTTTTTAATGGTAAGGTTTTATACTGATCTTCAAATACTTTATTTAACTTACCAAATATCATAATATTATTTATTGATTTCTGCAGTAATGTTATATAATAACCGTATGTCAGAAAGAGTTAAACATCCAACGTTACCGACTGCAAACAGCAATTTACCCAGAACTGATGAAGAAAAGCTGGAAATTATTAATAATGCCACAAAGGCTTATGAGGGTTTTCTAGATGCTTTGTGCATTGACTGGCGTAATGATCCTAATAGTGACGGCACTCCTAGACGAGTAGCTAAGTCATACGTATGTGATCTAATAAAAGGCTGTTATGATCAACCGCCTAAGATTACTACATTTCCAGCAGATGGTTATGATGGTATTGTTAGTCAGTGTAATATACCAATTGTTTCAATGTGTTCACATCATCATCTAGCATTTACAGGAGTAGTACATGTTGCTTATATTCCAAGTTTAGAGGGTAGAGTTATTGGTTTATCTAAACTTAATAGAATTGTAGAGTTCTATGCTAGACGTCCTCAGATTCAGGAAGGAATGACAATGCAAATTCATTCAGCTATTGATCAAGTGTGTGAGAAGAATAAAGGAGTAGCTGTAGTTGTAAAATGCTCTCATACATGTGCATGTCATAGAGGTGTTAAACATCACGGAGCTGTTATGATTACTTCTAAGCTTTCTGGAGACTTCTATTACGAATCAGAATGTCGTAAAGAGTTTTATGACTTTATAGCTTCAGCTGAAAAAAAGTAATTAACTTATATTGTTGTTCTTAGTAACATCAATAATACCACCTAACTTTTCTATAAAGTTTTTACCAAGTAAAACTTTTTGTTCGTTCTGTGATCTATCAGCGATAGAAAATGGTGTGTTCGGGTATTGCTTTTCCCCAACAACTATATCAAATAGTACAACTGGACGTTTTTCAATATTACCAGAACCTATATTGATATCAATATATTCTTGAACCTTTTTGGTAATACCTTTATTACCAACAGTCTTGAAGTTTATGGAATCACCATAATCACTTATCTTAAGACCATGCAAGACATTATAAGCCCCATTACCGCTATCAACTTTAGCGCTAACGGGGCCTATGTCTTTAAACGTAACTGTTTCTATAAGACCTAATGCTTTCTCAAAAAATAAATTGAATGGTATCACTCAATTATTTATAATAAACCTTAAGCAGCTTTGGACTTAAGTTCTTTCTTACGTTCTTGGACTTGCTTACGGAGTGTGCGAGTAAGCTTACCAATTTCGAGTAAAGCCTTACGAGCACGAGCTGCGGCAGAAGCGTTGTCCTTTTCCATAAATTTTGCGATGTTCTCTTGAAAATCTGCAAAGTTAGCCAATAGTGATGTAATATTTTCGTTCATACGATTTATATTATATTAATAAATCTTTAAATCAACTAGCTCGCACACTAAATAATTATAAGTGAATACATTTAAACAGTTTTTTAAAGAAAAAATAGAAACCTCTAAAGGATATTATTATATTGAAACAGTTATACCTGGTGAAAACGGGCCTAAACCCGTTACTGGTAAAGTATTTACAGATGGAGAAGCTCCAGATAGGTATGTTTTGGTGAGATTTTTAATGGGGAATAAGATATTTACTGACAAATTAGATGCTGTAAAATGGATGAGAATGTATTTAAACAGTTCTAAGATAAATTGGATTAAACCGGTAATAAACCAATCGGCTCGCGAAGAACCCCCAACACAGCCTCCAGAGGATCCTAAACAACTTACATTATTTCCAGATCATCCTGATCATCAGGATCGTAATTAATACGTGTTAGTAAGCTTAGCTTACCGTCTAATCATATCTTCGCTTTCAATTTCCATCGGTACAATTGAAGCACTATCGTCTGATACTTCCTCATCATTACCATTGTAATGCATATAATCCGCAACGGTCTCAATGTAATCTGAGCATAGTGTAATCTTTGCAGCAGTCCAAGCTTCTAACTTACCGCCATGTTGTAGCTGTTGAAATACATGTAAAGCTTTATCAGCCGTTAATAGTAATTGACTCATTGCCATCTCAACTTGTTCTTGACCGCAACTTTCTTCTTCACCTTCATATGGTATAGAACCACCAGCCCCACCATCTGGCCCGGTTATAGTAGTTGTTGATATATGACCTGGGTATCTACCTTTTTGAACATTAGCACCACCAGATGCTCTACTACCTGGAGCATCGACAGTCATCTTCGATGGAGTATCTGAACCGGTATTAGCAACACTGCTTTCAGTTAAGTTTAAGTATCTGCTAAAAAGTTCTTTTTGATCATTACCAGGTATTCTCATATTAATATTTATAAATATTGTTATGAATTTTAACAGTCTTGTTGATCAGTTGCTAAATCAGTTAACTATACCGTTATTTGAAAAGAAGGGAGCTAGATGTACAAAAGTAACTGGGCAATCTTCTTCTACAAGATCTGATAAAAAATACATGCGATGTGCACGTGTAAATGGTAAGTTAAAGAGAGTTCATTATGGTGATCCTAATTTACGAATTAAGAAGTCTAATCCTAAACGTCGTAAATCCTTTAGAGCTCGTCATAAATGTTCAACTGCTAAGCCAGGTACCGCCAAGTATTTTTCTTGTAAGAATTGGTAATTACGTTAGTTTTTGATTAAACAATTCATATACATTAGGTATAAACTTACCATATAGGTCTGTTATAATTTGCTTTCTTTGAGCATCATTACCAGCTTTATACTTTTGTCTTATTTGAGTTGCGCCTTGAACATTATCTCCACCTACCTTAAAATTAACTGTAGGGGCTGCCATAATATAACCATGCTCTGATAAAGTATCACATTTATCTAATGATTCAAATTTTTGGAAATAAGATGGTGATCCGTCTTTTTTTACACCAAACTTAAATCTAGCATCTGGACCAGACATATCTTTTTGACCAATTGCAAATATTAATATTGTATTATCTTTACTATATTTTTGTATAATTTCGTTTGCAACATATGGGTTAGCTACTTTAACAACCATTGTTGGGTCAATACCGCTTGATAAAATTAATTGTTGTTTTTCTTCAAAATTGAATGGAGATTTTTCATTATCTGTTTTGTCTGATGTTGCTATAAACACTGATGCTTGAGGAAACTCTTGTCTTAATTTATTATAAACTTGCGCATGCCCTATATGAAAAGGTTGGAAACGTCCTGGATAAACAACAATAACTTTTCTTTGGTTACCACGTTCTTTACCTACTACCATATCAACCATTTCTTGAAATGTAGATGGTTTGCTAGTTAATCGTTGTCCTTCTCCCATTCCGAAATACGGTGGGTGTAAATAAGGACTTCTCTTGTAAGGACTTGACATTATATCATCTGTATTAAGCTGATTTTCATCACTTTCTTCTTTCTTTGCAGGTGCTGCAGTTGGAATTTTTCTAAAAGCTCCTCCAGTAGAATTTCTTATAAAGAAATCGCCGGTAATTTTAAACATATAAGAAGATATATTTTTGTCGTTTATAACTACCCCTTCTTGTGTTGCTGCAGAACCTAATTCTGAGCTCATAACATCTAATATTGCTTTACCTAACAATCTATCTGCATGCCAAAATATAATATCATCAGTTGCAGTATCCATGCTTTGAGGCTCTACTAAAGCTGTTAAATCATTGTTATAATTTAAAAAGTCTAAATATAATGCCTGGTTATTACCTTCAATTGTTTTAGCAGGCTTATTAACTCCTGTACGGGGATCAATATAACTCTTTGTAACTATCTTCTTACCAATAGGTTGATTAGCTTGTTGTAACCAAACTCCTAAAGGTTTAGTTTCTTCATTAATCTTAAATGGCTGTTGTAATACTCTATTAAAGTCTGGTGTACCGGTTAAGTCAGCTACTTTTTGATGAAATACTTCAATGTTATATTTTGTAGATATTGTATTTAGTATTTTAATATACTCTAATAAATCATTATTATTATATTCTACCTCATCAAGTGTATATGCTTTAGATTGCGGCTTTTTTACTATCTTCATTAACAAATGTATTGCAATATACTGCTTGTCATATTGAACAACATTTGTTTTACCTGTTGAAACATAATCACTGAATAGTACAATATTAGGATCATTCCATAACCCTAATTTTTTAAGTAATGGTTCACTTGTCTTTATAGATTCATTAAAAATGTCTAGTATTACTTCACCCTTTTCAGCTCTGCCTATATTCTTTTCAAATCTGGCCCTTAATCTTTTTTTTGTTATACTCGTTTCAGCATCTGCGATCGAACCAGAATATAATGCAAACTCTTTATTACCATCTTCATTAGTTACTAGTCTTGGATTAACATTAATGCCGTCTATCTTTAAAGGCGCATTTTTACCTTGAAGAAAGTATACTGTTTTTTTAAATATTTCTAATAGATCATTGCCGTTCTTTACTTCTGGTAAATCGTATGGATGGTACATATGCTTAGCACCCTCTGTTAAAAACCGGTTTTTATATAAACTCATTTAAGTAATTCCTTATAGAAAAATAATTCCCCAGTGTTTACTTTTACATATTCATTATCAATTTTCTTAAACTTTTCTTCTATGTTTGCAAAATCTACTTTAAGCCATTCAATGTTACCTAACTTATCTACATTAACAATAAATCCTCCATCACCAGGCTTATTTTTAAGTTTTGTAGTTAGTAATTTATACATTAAACTGTTAGCTAACATACTCGAATCTTCATCTAATCCTTTTACACTTGGTAATTGTAGGTAATCAGCAACTTGTTTAATTTTTGACTCAATAATTTTAAAAAATTCATAATTAGCTAAAACTGGATCTGTTACTAAACTTGCAACTCTTAATAAACTTATGCATGCTTTCTTGAGATTAGTCTTATTAAACGTTAATATGTTACCAGCCTTTACATTATCAACTGTAGGTTCGTTGCTTGATGATTTACCTGATCTTAAAAGAGTATCTAAACCAAATATGGTATCTAAACACATGTTATTCATCTTTTGATCTTCAGTAACGTTTTTAGAAAACTTGCCTATTTTTAACCACCCTTCTGTTGTTGGGTATGCTTTTACTTCTATACCAGTTTCTGTAGCTGTAATAATTAAATCAGCAGACCCAACCCCAGCTAATCTATTATCTTGTAATGTTGGATTGGTTTGTTTTAAAAACCAATATAAAGCTACTTCCCCGTTACCTGACCCTTTTGTACCACCTTCTTCTTGTCCAACTTTAGGTGGTGTTACTTCATATAATGCTTTCCATAACGGTTGAAATGTTGCTGGAATAGAATTAATTGTAGACGTTGCTGGTAGTAACTTAATTTCTGATGCGGTCCATCTGTCAGCTAATTTTACTAATTCAGGATTACTATCGATAACAGTTTGGCAAACAGCATCGTATGATTTAATAGGAGCAGAAGCTTTCTTAGGTTTTACAGCTTTAGCTGGTACCGCTTCTGGTTGTACTTGTTCTACATCAGCTTCTGATATAATACTTAACCAAGGTGCGCGTATTCCAGACTTTTGAACATGTTCTAAATATATACTATGTAACGATTTATACATTTCAATTATGGTACATCAATAACACCAGCATTAGTTTTAATATCTAATGGAGCATATTTTGTCATGATTGGAATAATTTTATCGACTACTTCAGTTGCATTTTTTTGGTTAATTTCTGGCAATTTTCTAATATAGTCTTCATCTTCAGGACTAATATTCATTAGTATAGCCGATTTAAGCATTCTGGATAATGTAACTACAGCAGCTGGTACATCTACCTTTTCTTCTTCTTTAGGCGGTTCAGCAGCAGGTGTAGGTGCTGTGTCTGGAGTTGCTTCATCAGTAGGCGCTGCATCTGGAGGAGGAGGAGCATCTGCTTCTATAATAAGTTTCTTCTGATATGCATTAATTATGTTTAAAAAGTTTTTCATATTATTACATCTTATTTGATATAGCTTTAATTTTAGCTGCAATTTTTTTCATAAAAGCTCCATATGCAGCGTTCATGGTACTTTGTGCACCGACAACTGGTAAATTAAGTCTGCCAGGTTGAGTAGCTAATTTTTGCGCTACACTAACAGCACCTATAGTTTCTTTATCAAATCCTATTTTTTTTAATTCTGGGTCTAATTTATCTTCAGCTGCTTCTTCATTTGAATTTTTAACAAAATATTTTTCAATCCATTCATCTAATGGTTCATCATTAACACTACCATCTGTTCCAATTTCTACGGAAACTGTAGCATCACCCTCTCCTTTAGACATCATAGCTGCTGCCATACTCTTTCCTTCCTGTTCTGGATTACTTGATGTTAACCAACTGTTAAACGTATATCCAAGTTGAGCTAATGCATCTATTGCTCTATTTTGATCAGCAGATACATTATCAGGTGTTTCATGACCATATCCTTCATTAATTCCTGGTAAAACCGATTTTAACAGTTTATTAACGTTCATAGTATAATTGTCCATGTTATTATTTATTAAAACATGATATGTTTAGTTTTTAATCGGTTAAGATAGTTATTACTGAGAAACATTAAATCATGACGAACCGCAAAATTCTTTATTTTTTGTAATGTAAATTCTTTACGTTGTATATTTTTTCTTTGTTGAGCAATAGTATCGGTCATATCTTCTAGCTCTGTAGTAAGCTTTGTTCTCTTCTGCGTAACTTCAAATATATTATAGTCAATAATACATATATTTACCGGCAACATGGTAATAAATTTTGATAACAACTTAATGACTATAGACGTATATTCATTAGTATCTTTAAGATTAAACACTATAACTGGCTGGTTATTATATTGCTTTAATACTAACTCTATTACGTTATATGTTATATAATGGTATATTATTCTTTTTACATCCTTATTAGTAATTTTTTCATCTGCAAGGTTATACTTACGTAAATCTATGTTTATAACCTTACTAATACTCTCTAAATGAGTATTAAAATTAATAAGTGTAAGGTTTTTTTGTGGTATCTCAATTAGTAACATGTTTATATGTTATAACTTTTCCAGTAAAGATCTAGGAGCTCTTCCAATTCTACAATTTATAATACCATTATAAAAGCCATCTTTTAACAATACTTCATTATCAAATTGTATCTTTGCTTCAAAATATGCTAACTCAAACTTACTATCACAAAATCTAATTATTTCAAACTTAAAATTATCCTTTCCTAATTTAACAATATCTTCATTTAATTCATTTGAAGAAGACATATACGTCTTCCAGTCTGTTTCAGCATCAAAATGTCTTTTATTCTTCTTACCTTTTAAAGGCTTTAACTTCTTAATTGTTTTAATTTGCTTTTTACCAAAATATCTCTTATTATCAATTAAGTTAGTTATAACATATATAAAGCCATATGGAGATGCATCTGGGGTTATAACTAAGCTTGTTATCCAATGGCCTAAGTCTATCATTTCTTCTTCTTACGTTTTTTAGGTTTGCGTCTTCTACGTACACCCATACCGAACGGGTTACGAAAATCACCGGTAGCGTATGTATCAGTGCCAGGTGTACCTGAAGCTGTGCCTCCAGCATACATTGAAGGGGCATTGCCAACAGCGCCACCTTGACCAGCTGTATTAGGTACTGAGGCTATGTAATCCGGACCACTTTCAGTTAAAGCTTTATTAAAATATTTTTTATAGGTTGACATGTTGATTTCTGATATTATATATTTATAATCGTTTGATGGAGATGTTGGAAAGATATATAACCGAGATAGAAGAAGATCTGAAGATTGATCAATTCAATATTAAAGAAGCTTCGCTCAAATCTCCAGGCCGAAAACACTTCTGGGTAAGCAGACTTATAAGTCACAAGCGAAACTTACAATCTCTCGAAAATAAAAAATTAGATCTTAAGAAACAAATCATGGACCAGATTCATGATCAATCTCCAGTTAAGCTCTCTACGTATACTGTTGATAAAACATCTGATGATAGTGGAATGATTAGAGAGATACAAGTTAAAATTAACGAAGAGAAGCTTATAATAGAATTTCTAGAAAAAACTGAGAAGATATTTTCATCTCTCACATACGATATAAAGAACATAATAGAAATAATGAAGTTAGAACAACTGTAATGATACAATTCGAATATTTTCCTAACAGACGATTATGTCGTATTACCGGAGACCACTTCGAAGAGATACGGGAGTACTTTAGTGTAAAGAATGAAAATGCATTCTTTATGAAAAGATTTAGAGGTAGAGGATTTATAGCAGATAGAACTTATTGTATTACTCCAACAGGTCTCTTTGAACCAGGATTATTTTATGAGTTTTTAAGATACATTAAAAATGTATATCCAAACGTTGAAGTAAACGTTGATGATAAAATAAAAGAGATAGTTAAGCCAGGCATACCTAATTGCGTAGTATATGATAACTTAGAGTTAAAACTAAGAGATTATCAATTAGATATTATAACACAAGCCATATCATTTGGTAGAGGTATTATAAAGCTTGGTACTGGTGGTGGTAAGACATTAACTATAGCATCTTTATTATCATCGATATTCATTAGTAAGAAAAGTAAGTTAAAATGTTTATTAGTTGTACCAGACTTAACTCTTGTTGATCAAACATATAACGATTTTTTACAATATAGTGTTTTGTTTAAAGCAACAAGATGGACGGGCAGTATAGATCCAGACTTAACTAGTAATGTTATAATTGCTAATATGGGTGTACTACAAAGTAGGTTTGATGAAAATGAATGGATAAAAGACGTTGATGTTTTAGTTGTTGATGAGTGTCATAAGTTAAAGAAAGGTAATAAAATTTGTAAGATAATTAGTGCAGTAAAGACAGTTAATAAGTTTGGTTTAACTGGTACGTTACCTGATACTAAAGTTGATGAATGGAATATTTTAGGTAAACTTGGTAGTGTTTTTTATGAAAAAAATAGCTACGATTTACGGGTTGAGAGCTATTTAACTAATGCTGAGATTAAAATATTAAAAATTAATTACATTAATAAAGTTCAGCATTTACCTAATACAAATAAGTTTCGTAATGAATTAGACTTCATTTATAGTAACAAATACAGGAATGATGTAATTAAAGCTGTTAGTGAGAAATGTGCAAGTAACGTATTAATACTCGTTAATCATATAGTTCACGGAGAGGCTCTATATAAGCATCTTACTTCAGAACAACCTAACCGTAAAGTGTATTTTATAAGAGGTGAAGTTGAGGTTGAGGAACGGGCTAGAGTTATTAAAGAGATGGAAGATAATAATAATGTTGTTTGTATAGCTATTAGCGCTATATTTTCAACTGGCGTAAATATTAGAAACCTTCATATGATTGTATTTGCATCTGGCGGTAAGAGCTTTATACGTACCATTCAATCAATAGGTAGAGGGTTAAGATTAAATCCAAATAAAGAAAAACTTATAATTATAGATTTAGCCGACAATATTAAATATAGTTCAGCTCATGCAACAAGACGCCAAGAAATATATACACAAGAAAAAATACAGTATAAAATTGGAGAACTGGTTGAAAAGTAACAGTTATAAACTACAATTAATATATGGCTAAACGAGGTCCTAAACCTAAAAAGACAGAATATTATATTGACCCGGTTGTCTTTAAACAACAACTTGTTGATTACTATAGTAAGAATATAAATGAATCTGCTATTGCAGAATCAGTAAGCAAGATAGCTTACGGTCTTAGTTATTCATCTAATTTTATTAACTACACTTATAAAGATGAAATGATTGGAGATGCTATTGTAAAAATGTTTACTGCAGTAAAGAATCATAAGTTTGATGTTACTTCTGAATATAATCCTTTCTCATATTTTACTACAATTGCTTTTCATGCCTTTATTAATAGAATTAAAAAGGAAAAGAAACATACTGAAGCATTAAATGAATATAGAAGTAGATTTTATGAACAAGAGATGGCAGCTAGTTCTGAACATAATATATATGTTAAACCAGATAGCTACGAATCAGGAGATGATAGTGATGACTCCGTGAGCTCAAATAATGAATAATAAGGTAGCGATATTTACAGATATTCATATTGGTATTCACCAAAACTCGAGTTTTTGGATTGATGTATCGATTGAATGGATAAACTGGTTTAAAAAAGATCTAACTGATAAAGGTATAACTGACGTTATATTTTGTGGAGACTTTTTTCATTACCGGGATGAAATTAGTTTAGTATCTCTCAATGCTGCTAATCAGGCACTTGATATACTAAAGGATTTTAAGGTTCATATGATTACAGGTAATCATGACTGTTATTATAAAGAAACCTCTGAGATTAATAGCTTATCCATTTTAAAAGGCCGTAAAAACGTATTTGTATATGATACAATACATGAGATTGAAGCATTTAATAAGAGATTAACGTTTTGTCCCTGGGGTACTAAGATAGACACAATACCTAATACTGATATTATATTTGGTCATTTTGAGCTACAAAACTTTAAGATGAATGCTTTTAAGATATGTGAGCATGGCGACGATCCAAGTATCTTATTATCTAAAGCACCATTAATCTTTTCTGGACATTTTCATTTAAGAGATGAAAAAAAGTATAGTAATAGTACTATAGTGTATGTTGGTAATCCTTTTGAAATGGATTTTGGTGATAGTTATCAACGCAAAGGATATTACATTCTAGATATAACTAAATCGTCTTATGAATTTATTGAGAGTACGTTTACTCCGAAGCATATAAAGATATTTTTATCAAAACTAATTACTCTTAAAGAGGTTGATAAAGAGTTTAACTCATTTGTATCAAATAATATTATTAAGTTAGTTATTGATCGCAATATAAGTTCAGATCATTTAGATTCATTAGTTGCTAAGATTACAACGTTTAAACCTAATGACTTACATGTTGATTATGATATTAATTATAACAAGATTAAAGTAAATGAAGATGCTGACTTAGATTTATCTGGAGTGGATATAACTAAAGCCATTCAAGAATTTGTTAATATGTTAGATATAAACAACAAGAAAGAAGTTGTAGAATATACAACTAGTTTATATAATAGATCTAAATTATGAAATTTGTAACCTTTCAGAAACTAAAGATTAAAAATTTCTTGTCTGTAGGCGAAGAAATTGTTTCAGTAGATTTTAAGCAAGGATTGCATATCATTACTGGTATCAATAGAGATAAAGAAGATAGACGCAACGGCGTTGGTAAGTCTACTATTGCTGATGCATTATACTTTGCTATATTTGGATCTACAATTAGAGAGATTAAGAAAGAGTTTATATCCAACAACTTAACAAATGGTATATGTCAAGTTGAGGTATCGTTTAATGTTAACTCACCAAAAGGTAATGACGACTTTGTTATAGTACGATCATTAAATCCTTCCAGGCTTAATATATACAAAAATAATATTGATAAGACGAGAGATAGTATTGCTAATACTACAGAATATATTGAAGCAGTATTATCATCATCACCAGAAGTATTTCAGAATTGTGTTATAATGACAGTTAATAATACGTTACCGTTCATGGCTAAGGGTAAGGTTGATAAGCGTAAGTTTATTGAACAAGTATTTAACTTGCAAATATTCTCTCAAATGCTTAGTAACTTGAGAGAAGATCAAAATAAAATTTCGAAAACGTTTGATATTGAATCTACAAAATATAATGAGGTAGAGAAGTCTATAACTACTTATGAACAACAAAAATTATTACGGGTTAAAGATCGAGAAGATAAGATTATAAACATTAATAGTAGAATTGGTTCAAACAATAAGGAAATTGATAGTGTTACAGCTGATTTAAATACATCTGAAAATATAGATTTATCTATAAAGCAAACTGAACTAGAAACCCTTAATAAAGCTTATGATAAGATTGATGATACTATTAAAAAGCTTATCGTATCAGTTACAGAATTAAAAACTAATATAAAGAACAAGCAACAGAGATCGTCAGAAATAGGAACATCAGATGATGTATGCCCTACTTGCTTAAAGCCAATTGAATCTCATGACCGCACTTTGTTTGAAACTAAGAAAGAAGAATATAAATGTGAGATTGTTAATGATACTATAACGCTACAATCAAACCAGAAAGATATTGATAGTTTTAAGGATAAAAGCATTAAAGTTAAGAATCATATCTCTAAGATTAATGATGATTTAAATGTTTTAAAAGTAAGACTTGAGAATAGAAAGCTATTAGCAAAACGTATCAAAGATTTAATTGATCTTAACAACCAGTTACAGGAAAACATAACTCACTTAAATGAGCATAATGACTCATTCAATGATGTTATAACACAAACAAAGGAACGGTATGAGGCTATTAAGTTAGAGCTTGAGAATATTAAGAAGTCTCTAAACCTATTAGATGTTGTTAAATTTGTGGTGAGCGAGGAAGGTGTAAAGAGTTATATAGTTAAAAAGATACTACAGAATTTCAATGGGAAACTAGCTCATTACCTTAAGAAGCTTGATAGTAACAGTATTTGCATATTCAATGAATACTTTGAAGAGGAAATATTAAACGAGAAGGGTAAGATATGTGCTTATAATAACTTCTCTGGTGCAGAACGTAAAGCAATAGATCTAGCTTGTTTGTTTTCGTTTATGGATATTCGTAAATCTCAAGGCGATGTTCATTATAATATTAGCATATATGATGAATTGTTTGATAGTAGTCTTGATGAAAAGGGTGTTGAGTTAGTATTGGAAATACTAAAAGAACGTTGTGAAAAATACAATGAATGCATTTTTATTATTAGCCATAGAAAAGAAAGCATTAAGTGTGCAACAGGAGATGTTATTTTCTTAGAAAAACATAATGGTATAACGCGGCGGATTAACTTTGTGGAATAATACGTTTTTATCTATAAATCATATTATGATCGGTAATCCAAGCCAACCTCTTCCTTTTTCAAACACTAACTTTGCACCCTTCCAAGCAAAACAATCATTACTTAATCCGGAACAAGCTACTAAATTGCCACAACCAGAAAAGCCAAAAGAGTTAGAGTTACCAAGATTTTTAAATTATTACGCCGATTATAGTGGTTGTGGTCATTGGAGAATGATTTGGCCGGAACAAATAATGAATGCGCATTCCAAAGCTGTTGTACATGGAACAACAGTAATGAACTTAGATCCTAGATATTATATAATGACTAAGTCAGTTAGAATTCAAAGACAAGCTACTAGACAACAACTTAACTTTGTTGAATTTTTAAAGAATGTATCTAAAGAAAATGGAATGAGATTAATTTATGAGATAGATGATATTTGTTTTAAAGAGGATATTCCTGATTATAACAAATACAAACCAGCTTTTGAGAACCCAGAGATTAGAGAATCAGCTCAAAAAATTATGTCATTGAGCGATGAAATTACCGTTACATGTGATTTCATGAAAGATTATTATAAAGAAAAAACAGGCAATCCTAATGTAACAGTTATTCCAAATTTTATGCCTAAGTTTTGGATTGGTAATCATTATGATCTTAC
>Ga0114969_10001814_pt1 | contig 17853 bp, 17 predicted proteins | sample M_130807_MF_Meta_FD_87316 | JGI IMG/M metagenome (GOLD analysis project Ga0114969, IMG submission 87316) | Freshwater microbial communities from Lake Montjoie, Canada to study carbon cycling - M_130807_MF_MetaG | ecosystem: Environmental > Aquatic > Freshwater > Lake | place: Lake Montjoie...
ATTGCAGCGCCTGTTGATGGCGCAGCAGAACCGCTCCTGGCAGTTCGATCTGGAAGAAGGGATTCTCGACACGTCGCGTCTTTCGCGCGTGGTGATCGATCCTATGTATCCGCTGTCGTTCAAGATGGAGCGCGAGACGGATTTCCGCGACACCGTCGTGACGCTGCTGCTCGACAACTCGGGATCGATGCGTGGAAGGCCGATTATGGTCGCCGCCATGTGCGCCGACATCCTGGCGCGCACACTCGAACGCTGCGCGGTGAAGGTCGAAATTCTCGGCTTCACCACGCGCGCCTGGAAAGGCGGCCAGACACGTGAGCGGTGGCTGAACGAAGGCAAGCCCGCCCATCCCGGACGCCTGAACGATCTACGCCACATCATCTACAAAGCCGCCGACGTTCCGGGACGCCGGACAAAGAAGAATCTAGGCCTGATGATGCGCGAAGGCCTGCTGAAGGAAAACATCGACGGCGAGGCGCTCATCTGGGCGCACGGGCGTATGATCGCGCGCTCCGAGGCGCGGCGCATCTTGATGGTAATCTCCGACGGCGCGCCGGTCGATGACTCCACCCTCTCGGTGAACGCAGGCAACTATCTCGACAAGCACTTGCGTCAGGTGATCGCGGAGATTGAAACCAAGTCGCCCGTCGAATTGGTGGCGATCGGAATTGGCCACGACGTAACGCGCTACTACAAACGTGCCGTGACCATTCTGGATGCGGAACAGTTGGGCGGCGCCATGACCGATCAGCTGATCGATCTGTTTGCAGACGATTCCGCGCAAGGACGTCCACGGCGCACCCGGCGAACGAGGGCGGCTTGATACGCAGGAGCTTTACGCTCCTTGCCGCCGGCCTGGTTCTGGCCCTCGCCAGTTATGGCCTTGCCGCACCCAAAGGTCCCGAGCCCGCAGGCGTCATGTCCGCGCGCATACCGCTGTTCGTGAACAATCCTTCGCAGAAGCGCGCCGGAAAGCTCGTGTACCGCGGCGGGCTGGTGCTGTCCTCGGACAGGCGCGAATTCGGCGGCTGGTCCGATCTTGGGGTCAGCGCCGACGGGCGCGAAATCCTGGCGCTGTCGGATCAGGGCCACTGGCTGCGCGCCGGGCTCACCTACGACGGCAACGGCGATTTGGCCGGGGTGACCGATTCGGAAATCGCGCCGCTGCTCGATAAGAACGGCCGGCCGATCCATGGGCGGGAGAATGATTCCGAGGGGCTTGCCCTCGAACGGCCCAACGATGTGCACGGCCCGGTCGTCGTCAGCTTCGAGATCGAGCCACGGCTATGGCGCTACGACCTGAGCAAAGGATTGGACGCACGGCCAACGGAGGTTCCGCTCGGCGACTGGGCGCAACCGTTGCCGCGCAACCGGCAGATCGAAGCCATCACGCTGTTTCGCCCGGACACGCTGCTCGCCTTCGCAGAGGAGAAACTGGGCGCCGGCGAGGACCTGCTGGCGGCGATGGAGGCCTATCCCAATCCCACGGGCGTACCGATGACGCGCCGATTGTCCGTCGTGCCGCGCGATCCGTTCGATATCACCAGCGCCGCTAATGCGCCTGACGGCGGCATTTTCATGCTGGAACGGCGGTTTTCATTGCTGGGCGGCCTCGGAATGGAAATCCGTCACATCCCCGCCGGCGAAATCCACGAAGGCGCGCGGCTGAAGGGCGAAGTCCTGGCCAATCTGTCGTTTCAGGACGCCAACATCGACAATATGGAAGGCTTGGCCGTGCGCAAAGGCGCGCGCGGCGAAACGCTGCTCTACGTCATCTCAGACAACAACTACTGGCGCCTGCAACGGACGCTGCTGCTGATGTTCGAGGTGAGGAACTGATTCTTAAGCCGCGGCGGCTTGGATTTTGGCTTGCTTGCGGATGATCTGGCGCTTGAGGCGCAGGGCCTTCTCGGACAGGCTTTCGTTGCGCGCCTTCATCAGAAAGGCGTCGAGCCCACCGATGCGGTCCACCGTGCGAAGGGCCGCCATGCTGACTTTCAGCGAGACGTTCCCACCCAGCGTGTCGCTGGCAAGATTCACGGTCTGCAGGTTCGGCCGGAACACGCGCTTCGTCTTATTGTTGGCGTGGCTGACCAAGTGGCCGCTCAGGACCCCTTTTCCCGTCAATTCACAGCGGCGCGACATAGCAAAACCCTTCTTTTCCGTCTGGGAGGCGCTCTCATAGGGAAGACCCAGGATTGCGTCAAGCCTGCTGATACGTCCACGATACCGCCAGCCCGCCAAAAATTGATTTTCTTCAGATACTTCGTTCCGGCAGAGCGGGTTCTTGGCGGCCATGATCCCGCCCTAAAATCCGCTTAAGCTCACAGGATTGGGAACGCGAGAGATTTCTTCCCCGTTTATGCGTACGGAGGGTTCCATGAAATTCCTTAGATTTGGATTGGTTGCCGCGCTTCCGCTTGCGCTGGCGATGTCCCAGCCGGTTCAAGGCGCCGGTGGCGAAGGCCCGGACGACAGCGCCGGCCCCGCTTCCACCCTTGAGCTGTCCTATGACCTGTATGTTGGGGGAATCTCGCTCGGGAAAGCCGGCATGTCCGTCCGCTACCAGGGGGATGACTACAAAGCCATATCGACACTGGAGACCAAGGGCATCGTTAACGCCTTCTGGCAATCCAAGATCGAAGCCGCTTCCAACGGGCTGCTGAACAAGGGGCGCGTGCAGCCCTCCTTGTACGATTCCTTCTCTCAAAACCGCGCCAATCCGCGCCGCCATGGGACGATGACCTTCACGCCCGAAGGTCCGAAAACCCTGGTGTCCGATCCTCCGTATGGGGACAATCGCTATCCCGTCAGCGATGAACAACGGCGCCAGACGCTCGATCCGTTAAGCGCTGCCGTCTTTTTGACGAGCAGTTCGCTGGCCAAGGATGCCAAGCCGTGCGACGCGAAAGCGCCGATCTTCGACGGGCGCAGGCGTTATGACGTGGTGTTCGATTACGTGAAGAAGACCGACGTTCATATGGACAACGGCCTCTACAGCGGCGCGGCGCTGGTCTGCCAGATCCACTACAACCAGATCGCCGGCTATCAGCAGAGCGTCATCGAACAGAACAAGCACTTCCCCAAAATGTATGCCTGGGTCGTCCCGGCGCGCAGCTCCACCGACCCCAACCGCTCCTACATGGTGCCGATTCGGGTGTGGGCGGAGACCGACTATGGAATCGTGGTCGCGCTTGCCTCGCAGGCGAAGCTGGACGGCCAACCCTTGAACCGCCCGAACTGAGCCAGGACGACCGGAAAAGCGAAAAATCGGTGGGTAACTTGAATCGCAGACGCAATTATGGGTGCTGCCCCCCATAAGTTGATTGCATCCTGCGTGCTTTGACGATATATTGTGCGTGAACGAATAATGACTTCGTGTGCAGTTAGCGATTCGGGCCCCGTTTGTTCGCGGTCTGTGCCACGTCTTTTTTCGTCATCCATAGGCGCTTCAAGAACCGTTTTGCGGCAGCGTTATGTGCGCTTTCGTACGCATGAGCGCGCTTGCCTGAACCAGCAAAACCGGAAAGTATCCCCTCGGATAGGTAGAGGCGATGACTGACCGTCAGTTGCGGCAGGCTTTCTCAGGTTCACGCCCCGTGACCCTTCGCGCCCGCGTGACCGCGGTGCTGGGCCCCACCAATACCGGAAAAACCCATTTTGCGATCGAGCGCATGCTGGCGCATCGCTCGGGCATGATCGGCTTGCCGCTGCGGCTGCTGGCGCGCGAGGTCTATGACAAGATCGTGCGCCTGAAGGGGGCCGCGGACGTCGCGCTCATTACCGGCGAAGAGCGGATCGTTCCAAAGTTTCCGCGCTTTTACGTGTGTACCGTGGAAGCCATGCCGGTCGATATTGCGGTCGCCTTCCTCGCCATCGACGAAATTCAGCTTTGCACCGATCCCGAACGCGGCCACGTCTTCACCGACAGGCTGCTGCATGCGCGCGGTGACGAAGAGACGATGTGGCTCGGCGCGCTGACGATGAAAGCCGCCATTACGCGCATTGCACCGGAAACCCATTTTATCACACGGCCGCGCTTTTCCGATCTCGCCTATACCGGCGCCAAGAAACTGTCGCGTCTGCCGCGGCGTTCGGCGATCGTCGCGTTCTCGGTGGAAGACGTCTACAGCCTCGCCGACACGGTGCGCAGTCAACGCGGGGGCGCTGCGGTCGTGCTGGGCGCGCTGTCGCCGCGCACGCGCAATGCGCAAGTGGCGCTGTATCAATCGGGCGAAGTCGATTTCATGATCGCCACCGATGCCATCGGCATGGGCATCAACATGGATGTCGATCATGTCGCCTTCGCCGCGCGCGAGAAATTCGACGGCGCGATCGTGCGGCCGTTGAGGCCCGAAGAAATCGGCCAGATCGCAGGACGCGCGGGCCGCTATATGAACGACGGCACGTTCGGCGTGACCGCCGATGCCGAGCCCTTCGACGCCGATCTTGTGCAGCAGGTGGAGAACCACCGCTACGATCCGGTGAGAGTTTTGCAGTGGCGCAACAGCGCGCTCGATTTCGGTTCGCTGGATCGTTTGCTCGGAAGCCTCGATGCGCCGGCGCCTTCACGCGGGCTTATGAAGGCCCGTCCCGCGTCCGATCATTGGACGTTGCAGACGCTCGCGCATGACGAAGATGTTCGGGCCATAACGTCCGCACCGGCGGCAGTGCGAATGCTGTGGCAGACCTGTCAGCTTCCCGATTTTCGCAAACTGACACCGGACGAACATGCCAAGCTGGTGGGACAAATCTATCGCCATTTGATGAGTCCGCAAGGCGTCCTGCCGGAAGACTGGCTGGCGCGGCAGATTGCGCGATTGGATGTGATCGACGGCGATGTCGGCACCTTGTCGGGACGCCTCGCGCAAATTCGCACATGGACCTATGCGGCGCACCGGCAGGGCTGGACGCGCGATCCTTCGCATTGGCAGGAATTGACGCGCGACGTCGAGGACCGCCTTTCCGATGCGCTGCATGAGCGCCTGACGCAACGCTTCATCGACCGGCGTACATCGCTTCTGATGCGTCATCTGCGCGATGGAGAACAACTCGCGCTGAATGTGGACGAGACAGGGGCGGTGTCGCTGGGCTCGGAACATGTTGGACAACTCGACGGATTTCGTTTTGTCCCCGATCCCCGCGCCGAAGGCATTCACGGCCGCACGCTGCGCGCCGCGGCGCTGAAGGGGCTGGACGGCCAAATCGTTTCGCGCGCTCGCGCTCTGATCAAAGCCCCGGACGCGGACATCACCCTGAGCGAGCATGGCCGCCTGTGGTGGTCGGGCTCGTCCGTCGCAAATCTGCTTGCCGGACCGCACCCGCTGACCCCTGCCGTCTCGCTGCTGGCCGGCGAGCTGTTGAAGGGCGATTTACGCGAAGCGGTTGCCGAGCGTCTGGAACGCTGGCTGCACGAGCATATTGCGCGGGTACTGGAGCCGCTGGCCGCGCTGAAGAATGCGGCGGACGCGCGAACCTCCACGTGGGACGAAGGCGGCTTGCCCGGTTCCGCCCGCGGGCTCGCCTTTCAGCTTGCGGAAAATCTCGGCCAGATCGACTGGAACGGCGCATCGGCTGCGCCCGAACTGCGTGCCGCCGCACAGGGGCTCCGGCGCTTCGGCGTCCGCGCGGGACGCCACGCGCTGTATCTGCCGCGCATGATCCGACCGGCGTCCGCTGGGCTGGCGGCGCTGTTGTGGGCGGTGCATCGGCGGCTTGCACAGGTGCCTTCCCCGCCCGCTCCGGGTCTCACCTCTTTCGTGCTCGACAAAGAGGCCTCGCCGATGCCAGCCGGATTCTTGCTGGCAGCGTTTTTCCGCAAGGCCGGGACCCGTGCCGTCCGGCTCGATATTCTGGAGCGTATCGAAGACATCCTGACGGAGGCAGCCCGTGACGCGCGCCATGCGGACGAGACCGCTAGCCGAATCGTTTCTCTCATGGGCGCGACCAACGAGGAGGCGCGCGAGATCATTGCCCATCTGGGTTGGACGGCGGCGACTCACGGCGCGGGCGAAGACGCCAAACCCGTTTGGGAGATTGCGCGCAATCGCAAACAGCGGACGAAATCACGTCCCAGGCGGGCCCCAGACCCCAGGCCGGATTCGCCGTTCGCCGGCCTTAAAGCACTGATCGCAACGGATTGAGCGTTGGCCGAATCGCTTCGCATCGATAAGTGGCTTTGGCACGCACGCTTCTGCAAAACACGTGCGATTGCACAGGAGAAGGCCGCGAAAGGTCATATCCGCCTGAATGGTCATCGCGTCGAGAAGGCCAGCGCGGCGGTCCGGGCCGGCGACATAATGACCCTTCCGGCCGCAGGGCGTGTTATTGCCCTGAAGGTGCTCGGCTTGGGTGAACGCCGGGGCCCGGCAGCGGAAGCGCAAACGCTGTACGAACTGCTCGAAGCTTGACTGCTATTGTACAGTCCACCCGACGGTTATTCGCTTATTGCTTGATCGCAAGCGCCTGCCGCCGTAATCAGCCACGGTTTCACGCCAGGAGCACCGTTCTATGACCTACGTCGTCACCGAAGCTTGCATACGCTGCAAGTACATGGACTGCGTGGAGGTCTGTCCGGTCGACTGCTTCTATGAAGGCGAGAACATGCTCGTCATTCATCCCGACGAGTGCATCGACTGCGGGGTTTGCGAGCCCGAGTGCCCCGCCGATGCGATTCGCCCCGACACCGAATCCGGCCTGGAAAAGTGGCTGGAGGTGAACGCCGATTTCGCCAAGACCTGGCCTAACATCACGGTTAAGGGCGAGCCGCCTGCGGATGCCAAGGAGTGGGACGGCAAACCGGACAAGTTTGGGCAGTTCTTCAGTCCGAAACCCGGAAAGGGTTCGTGAACTGCCACGGGTAAGATTTTCGAGGTTACGCGCGCGCTTTCAGGCTCCCCAACACTGACACAAGCGCGTGAAATTCTGGATTAATCCGGTCCTTCAAGACCTTGAGACCAGAATCTCCTTCCCTTTCCCGTAATAGATGTGTTATATTTGCACCTGTGAAAATAACAGGATGGCGCGTCTCACGCTGCTCACGAGCTAGTCTAATGGAGGCGCCGCGAGACCGGCGCGAAGTTTGGCCGGCGGATTGTTTTCCGACGTTTCGGCATTAAGCGGGTGCGTAACCCCGACGGGGAAGTATGCACTTGCGTGTAGCGATGCCAAGGCCCCTTCCGATGGACCTGCTCGCCCTTTCGGGCGGCATCAAACATTCGTGCGCTACTTAGGAAGGTATCGATGACGACTGCTCTGAAAAAGAAAACTCCTGCCCCGGAACTCAAAGTGGTTCCGGCCAAAGGAATTCCCGCTAAGGCTGCTCCGGCTGCACCCGCAGCCGCTGCAAAGGCCGCTGCTCCTATTAAGGCGCCCCAGCCCGTGAAACCCGCGGTAGCCGCCGCGCCCCCCGCGCCGGCCAAACCCGCCGTAGCCGCAGCAAAGCCCGCCCCGGCCAAACCCGTCGCCGCGCCCAAGGTCGTGGCCGCCGTTCCAGCCAAGGCTCCGGCAGCAACTCGGAAACACGAATTCAAAAGCGGCGATTTTGTCGTTTATCCGACCCATGGCGTGGGCCGGATTCAGAAGGTCGACGAGCAGGAAGTCGCCGGGCTGAAGCTCGAGCTGTTCGTCATTGCCTTCGAGAAGGACAAGATGATCCTTCGTGTTCCGACGGTAAAGGCGAAGGCCGTCGGCATGCGCAAACTGTCCACCCCCGACGTGGTGGCAACCGCGCTCAACACGCTTAAGGGGCGCGCCCGCATCAAGCGCACCATGTGGAGCCGCCGCGCGCAGGAATACGAAGCCAAGATCAATTCGGGCGATCTGGTCTCCATCGCCGAGGTGGTGCGCGATCTGCACCGCGCCAGCGGTCAGCCGGAACAGTCCTATAGCGAACGGCAGCTTTACGAAGCCGCCCTTGCCCGCATGGCCCGTGAAGTCGCCGCCATCGAACGGATCGACGAACCGGCCGCCGTGAAGCGCGTCGAAAGCGCCCTGGTCAAAAAGGCCGCCTGATACCAGGCAAATCGGGAACAACGATTGGCTTCCGTGCAGAGATGCACGGAAGCCAATTTGTTTTGGTGCGGCTTTGCCTTTACCGATCGCTCCCCTCTTTCACCATGGGCGGCCTCAGAGCCGCCCACCCAGCGGCGCGGCGTCCGCCGCGCCAAGAGAACTGCTGGATCGTAGGTTGGCGCATACTTCCATTCACCCACCGCCCAGCAAGCCTCGACGATGCCCCGGCGCTTCGGACTTTGATGGATGCGGCGATTACCGAATTGCTCAAACCGTTTTTAAACGCCACGGAAATAGCTGCGTCTTTCAACGTGATGGGGCTGGATACACAGCTCATCCGCGACGGTACCTATTTCTGCATCGAAACCGACGGACGCATCGTTGGCTGCGGCGGCTGGAGCCGTCGCGCCACCCTGTTCAGTGGCGATCATTCGCAAGGACGCGATGCAGCGCTGCTCGACCCGGCGAAAGATGCCGCGCGCGTCCGTGCGATGTACACACATCCCGATTACGTCCGCCGCGGCGTTGGACGTTTGATATTGGCTCTCTGTGAAGAAGCTGCAACGAACGAAGGATTTCGCCACGTCGAAATGGCGGCAACTCTGGCAGGCGAGCCGCTCTATCGCGCCTGCGGCTATACAGAGATCGAGCGTTTCACGGCCGGGGAGCCATCCGGAGTTCCAGTGCCGCTCATCCGCATGAGCAAAACTCTTCGGTCCTGATTAGGTCTCTGCCTTCTTCTTCCGCGTCCGCTTTTTCTTTCCGGTCGTGACCTGTTTTTTGGCAGGCTTTTCCGTACTGGCAGTCTTCTTCGTCCGAACCCGCTTTTTCTTTTCTGCTACGACGCGAGACTTCGCGGGCTTCTCGACTTTGGCCGTCTTTTCGGCAATTTCCGGTGCGGGCTCGTCCAACACCTGAATCGCTGTGGGCGTAGAAATTTCCATCTCCGGGCCGTTGAATTGTTCGACCCAGCCGTACACGCGCACATGTTTACCGGCGAGTTTTTTCACGTCGAAGCGCATTTGGCGAAACAGCTTCAGATCGTCCTGGCCGACCGTAACAGTGAAATCGGTTTTGTAATTGGCGCCGAAATTGATGTAAGCGCGGCCCTTGTTGGCGCCGGACGTTGTCACCACACCTTCCACCACCTGAAACGTTCCCACACGGCCGCGGAGCTGCTCCGGCGCACGCAAAGCGAAAACGCCGTCATGCCAGTGTCCGGCTTGGGCCGTACGGGCTTCGTCTTCGGCTTGCGCCAATTGGCGGCCGCAGGGATCGCTCGCGCGGTCGGGCGCGGCGCGCGCAACGCCGTCGTTCAAGAGCCTGCCCTGCACCCACACACCGCCAGCAAAAACCTGGGCAACAACCCGACCGTAACGGTCAGGACGATCCGTGGCGGCAAGCGTTACGCTTCCCGCCTTCAGCACACGCGCCAGGAAATCGCGGGCCGCGTCGGTCGTTGTCGAAGGCACAACCTCCCCGGCGTCCGCAGGCGCCATGATTCCGGCGAGGCGTATCTCGCGCCCATCCTGCGTCATGAAGCTGGTGCCGTTGAGGGCTTTCGCGAAGGCGACCGTCTGGCTGCCCTCTGCCGGACACTGAACCGCTGTGATCTTGGGTTTCCTCGGCGTCCGCTTGCGCGACGCCGCCCAGCTATCGTCAGGCACCAAGGCCGCAAGGCTTATCGCACCGGCGGCCGCCATACCGGCAGCCAGTAACAAGACCCGGCGCTGAAAGTTCAGCCGTTCCACTTTCCGCCAATATTCAGGCCGTAACGCCCGGCGCCTAAAAGCGCCACGCACAGACTGCACACGAGGAAGAAGAACGGCCCTTCTACCCGCCAGCCGACATTGACGGCATCCAGCTGAAGCAGGTGGCCCGTATCCACATGCGCCAGCGCGAACGCCATAACCATCCAGAAGACCATGGCCGATGCCCCCACCCGCGCATAAACGCCCAGTATCACCATCAGGGGAGCAAATTCTTCGAAGAACAGGGAGCTATAGGCAAGCTCCGTCGGCATATGCCAACGCATGAGCGTATCGCGGATGGCCTGTTCTCCGTGGAGAACCGCCCAGCCGCGGATCATAATCATCGCGCAGACAGAAACGCGCAGAACCAGCTTTGCAACATCTTCTCGCGTAGCGGACATGCCGCGCGACGCGCTGCGCCTGCCCGTAAAACCGATCGATGCCATGCGCCTCTCCTGAGCCTTTAAGCATAACCCGCACGGAGCCCCCGGCCCCGCGCGGATCAAAGCGAGGCTAAGACGTCAGTTCCACTTACCGCCGATATTCAGCCCGTGACGGCCCGCGCCCAAAAGCGCCACCGCGAACGCCCCGAGCATGTAGAACATCTGCGTTTCCAGGAAATAATGGTCCCAGTGATTACCGGCCGGGTTGTTCGCAACCATGAACCAGTGGTTCTGCGACCCCATCAGGCCGCTATGGGCCATAAACAGGGCCAGCATCATGAACACGCCCAGCGCAAAGCCGCCGAGCCGTGCGTAGATGCCTAAGATCATTCCGACGCCGCCGAAGAATTCGACCAGGAAGCCAACCCACATCAGCTGGGCCGGCAGGCCCCAGCGGACGAGATTGTTCGGAATTCCATTATCGCCGGTCGCAAGCGCAAGACCGTGAAACACGATTAAGGCGCCAACGGTGACGCGTAAGACAAGTTTACCAAGATCGTCATTGCTCTGAGATACTGCTGCAGTCGCCATGTTCTCCCCCCCGTTTTTTTTGGCCGTGGTATTTAAGGGCCTATTCATTATACCCAGACTGAAGATTTTTTACAGACACCGGAACACGATAGCTCACTCTGGGGATCTTAGAGCCCAACTATGACTGCCATTGCGCGTGCCATGACTCGCATCCTGCCGGCGACGGAAGCCAACATCCACGAAGCAGGGTCTCTGCTGCGCGACGGCGCGCTTGTCGCGTTCCCGACGGAGACGGTTTATGGCCTGGGCGCCAATGCGTTGGACGAACGGGCCGTCGCAAAAATCTTTGCCGCCAAAGAGCGCCCGCGCTTCAATCCGCTGATTATCCATGTGCGCGACCAGGACGAGGCAAACGAGCTGGTGACATTCAATTCCCTGGCCTCTGCGCTTGCCGGCGCTTTCTGGCCGGGACCATTGACGCTGGTTCTGCCCCGGCGCGAGCCCTGCCCTTTGGCGCAATTGGCCAGCGCGGGCTTGCCGACGGCCGCGGTACGTTCTCCTGCCCACGATGTTGCGCGCGCGCTTGTCGAGGCGGCGGGTGTCCCAATCGCAGCGCCGAGCGCCAACCGTTCGGGCCGGGTCAGTCCCACCCGCGTCAGCGATGTCGCGGAGGATTTGCAGGGACGCGTCGAGGTGATTTTGGATGGCGGCCCCTGCCCCTTCGGCATTGAATCCACCGTGGTCGGCTTCGATGGGGAAAAGCCGATTCTGCTGCGGCCCGGCGCTATTGCGCGCAGCGCCATCGAGCAGGTTCTGGGGCCGCTGGGCGTTGCGGCGGGCGGCGTCATCCAGGCGCCCGGCATGCTGGCGAGCCATTATGCGCCGCGGGCCAAACTGCGCCTGAACGCGACCGGTGTGTATCCCGGCGAAGCACTGCTGGCGTTCGGCCCGAATGTTCCGCCCCGCGCCAGCTTCGTTCATAACCTAAGCCCGGCAGGCGATTTGCAGGAAGCCGCCGCCAATCTATTCCATATGCTGCGTAGCCTGGACCGCACCGGGGCCCATATCATTGCCGTGATGCCGATACCGGACCACGACCTCGGCGAGGCCATAAACGACCGCCTTGCACGCGCCGCGCACCCGCGCGAAGAGTGAGGGCATGCATGCCCCCGCGCCCGCAACCATCGAACGCCTGAAAGACGCCGCCGGACCGGGCGCCTGGACGCAAGAGCCCTCCGAAATCGCGCCGCATCTGTCGGAATGGCGTGGCCGCTGGAAAGGCACGACGCCCCTTCTGTTGAAGCCGAACGCCACGGCCCAAGTCGCGCGCATCCTTGCAATCTGTGACGAGACGGGCACAGCCGTTGTGCCCCAGGGCGGCAACACTGGGCTTGCCGGCGGGCAGATTCCCACGCAAGGGGAAGTTCTTCTGTCGCTGGCGCGGATGAACCGCATCCGCAGCGTTACCCCGGACGACAACGCCATGATTGTGGAAGCTGGCGTCGTGCTGGCGAGCGCCCAAAAAGCGGCGGACGAAGCCGGACGCCTGTTTCCGCTGAGCCTTGCCGCGGAAGGCTCCTGCACGGTGGGCGGCAATATTTCCACCAATGCCGGCGGCGTGAACGTGCTGCGCTACGGCATGACGCGCGATCTTGTGCTGGGGCTGGAAGTCGTGCTGGCCGATGGGCGTGTGCTCGATCTCATGCGCGGCTTGCGCAAGGACAACACCGGCTACGATCTGAAGCAGCTTTTCATCGGCGCCGAAGGCACGCTTGGCATCATCACCGCCGTACAGCTGAAATTGTTTCCTAGACCCGCCGGCTATTCGACGGTGTTTGTCGCGCTGGCCGACGTGGATCGCGCGGTCGTTTTGTTGAACGGGCTGCAACACGCGACTGGCGGATTGGTGACGGCGTTCGAACTCATCGAGCGGCGCGCGCTCGACCTCGTGCTGAAGCACGTTCCCGGCACGGTCGATCCGATCCCGGCGCATACTGGATGGAGCGTCCTCCTCGAAGTGTCCAATCCGTCGGCCTTCGATGCGACCGAAGCTCTGCAAGAGGCACTTGCCGCCGCCGTGGAGCAAGGCGACGTCGTGGACGCCGTATTTGCTAAGACAGCGCGCGACCGCGAGGCGCTCTGGCGCTTGCGCGAAGCGATCCCCGAAGCTCAGCGGCAGGACGGCGCTTCCATCTCCAACGACATCACCGTGCCGCTGTCGCGCATCCCTGAATTCATTCGAGAAGGAACCGAAGCCGTACGGCGGGTGCTGCCAGAAGCACGGCCCTTCACCTTCGGCCATGTCGGCGACGGCAATTTGCATTTTGCGGTTCAGGCGCCCGGCCATGACGCGGCGCTTCTTGCCGCGCGCGGCGGCATCGAGCGGGCTGTGCACGATACGGTGCAGATGTTTCGCGGCTCCATTTCGGCGGAGCACGGGCTCGGCCTCGCCAAGAACGAAGCCATTGCGCTCTACAAGAGCGCGGCTGAAGTTGAGGTCATGCGTGCGCTGAAACGCACGCTCGACCCCAACAACATCCTCAATCCGGGAAAGCTACTGCCTCAGTTATGAGGCTGTGGTTCAAGGCGGCGGTGCGCCCTCGGGGGCGACCTTCAGCAGCGCCATCTGGAAGACCAGCGTCTGGTTCGGCGGAATGACGCCACCGGCGCCCGCTTCGCCATAGCCGAGTTCGGCCGGGATCACGAGCTCCCACTCATCGCCTTCCTTCATCATCCGCAAGGCTTCAACCCAGCCGGGGATGAGGGCGCCCGCCGGGAACGTCGCCGGCATGCCTTCCATCGTCTGGTCGAAGACCATGCCGGTGATGAGCTGGCCCTTGTACAGCACGGTCACGTTATCGGTCGGCGCTGTCGGCGTCTTGCCGGCGCCGGCTTTGATGACGCGGTATTGCAAGCCGTCCTGCGTGGTCTTCACGCCTTCGCGCTTGGCGTTGTCTTCCAGGAATTTCTTGTTCGCGGCCGGAGAAGTATCCGCGGCAGCCGGGGGACCTTGATTGGGTGTCAAAGAGGTTTGCTCCGTTGCGGGTGGAACGGCGGCCGGCTCAGCGGCCGGTGCGGGCGCGGGTGCGCTTGCTTGTTGCTGGTTGCATCCGGCAAGCAAGCCGAAGGCGCAGAGCGCGGCCACGGCCGCCGTAGTCTTTAGTGACATTCTTATCTCCTGGAGCGTGCGGCGGCTTTCATACCCGCAAAGGGCAAGTCTGGGAAGCCAAGCAGGTGATTTCACCAGCGCAGCCGTGCAGAATACGCATATGCAGCCACCCTCCCCGCCCATCGCCGCTGTCGGCGCCGTCATTTGGAACCGCCGGAACGAGATCGTCCTGATACGCCGCGGCCAGGAACCTCGCCGCGGCGAATGGAGCATTCCCGGCGGACGGCTCGAATGGGGCGAATCGGTCCGCGAAGGAATCGTCCGCGAGGTGTACGAGGAAACCGGGCTTGAGGTGGAAGTCACGGGGCTGATCGATGTGGTCGATTCCCTCACCCGCGACGTGGCGGGCGCCGTGATCCGTCATTATGTTCTGATCGATTTTCTAGTGCGGCCGGTGTCAGGAACGCTGATGGCAGGCAGCGACGCGGCGGAAGCGCGCTGGGTTGCCTACGACGCACTCGACGAATATCACCTGTGGACAGAGACGCGGCGGATCATCGACGCGGCGGCGCGGATGCAAGGCTGACTCGTTTGCGCATTATCTTTGTCCATCGAACGATCGTGGATTACACGGTGGAAACGCCCTATCGGCGGGCCATCGGCGGCACCGAGGCCGGCGTGTCCTATCTGTCCGCCGAACTGGCGAAGCTGGGGCATCAGGTCGTACTGCTGGCCAGCCCATCCGAACCTGGGGTTTATAGCGGCGTTGAATGCCTCAATCACAAAGACGTGCTCAACCAGGATTTTCTGAACGGCGCCGATGCGCTCGTCGTCGTCAACGAAGCCTGCGGGCGGCAATTGCGGGACATGGGCGTCACCAAGCCGATGGTGCTGTGGACGGGGCACGCCGACGATCAGCCGCCGATCGAGCCGCTGGAATATTCCCGCGAACGCAAAGCGTGGACGGGCTTTGCGTTCGTAAGCCAGTGGCAGCTTGACGAATACTGCCAGACATTTTGGCTTCCCCGCGAGCGCGCTTCGGTCAAACGCAACGCAGTCGCCCCCGTGTTTCTCGAACGCGAGCCCCTAGCCGAACCTTGGTTTACGCGCGGAAGTCCGCCGGTGCTAGCCTATACGAGCGCGCCCTATCGCGGGCTGGATGTGCTGCTGCCCGCCTTTCCTGCGATCCGCGCCGCCGTGCCGGGCGCTGTGCTGCGCGTCTATTCGGGACTGTCCACGACGCGCGGCGGCCCCGAAGACAATCAGTACAAAGATTTGTACGATCGCTGCCTCGCCACACCCGGCGTCGAATATATCGGTCCGGTTTCACAACCTGCGTTGGCCGATGCCTTGCGCGAAGCGGCGGCCCTCGCCTACCCCTCCACTTACGCCGAAACCTCCTGCATTGCCGCGCTGGAAGCGATGGCAATGGGGGCAACGGTGCTGACGACGGGATTGGGCGCGCTGCCGGAAACACTCGCTGGATTTGGCCGCATGATCCCGCCAAGCGAAAATCCAGCCGCATTGGCGCGCGATTTCGCGGCCATGAGCATCGATGCGTTGATGGATATGAAGCTCAATCCCGGCAAGGCTGCGTTCCGGCGCGAAACGCAGATCGCCTTCGTGCGCCAGCATTACACCTGGGCATCGCGGGCGCTGGAATGGCAAAGCTGGCTTTCCGGGCTGACGGCCGGAAAATAATCAGATCAGTTTCAGCGCGATGTCGCCGAGCACGACGACGCCGAAGCCGGTCACCGCTATCCCGAAAAAATGATTGATGTTGCGCATCACCGCCGTGTCGATGTGCCGGTGGAAGATGCCGATCAACGCCGTCAGCATGAACCACCATATCGTCGAACCCGCGATCACCCCCGCCACCGTCAATGCGGCGTCGAGAAAGGTCGTCTGCCCTCCCGCAAGGCTGCCGATGCCGGTGAACAAGGCCGTGAAGCCAAACAGCGTCGCCGGATTTGTAATCGTTAATGCAAAGGTAGACGCAATCGTGCGCAACAGCGAGCGGCTGCCGCTTTCTCGCAAAGACCCGCCTTCCGCGTCGCGCAATTGTGAAACGTCGGAACGGAAGATGTGGATGCCGAAGACCAGCAGCATCACGCCGCCCACCAGACGCAGCGGCGTTGAAAACCCCTCGATCCATTGAGAAATGGCCGTCAGGCCGAATGCCGTCACAATCGCGAAAACGCCGTCGCCCAGCGCGGCGCCAAGGCCGGACACAAATCCGTTAACGGGCCCGTAGGCCAGCGTCCTGCGGATGCAAATGAGGTTAACCGGACCGATGGGCGCGGCGACGATAAGCCCGATAACAATTCCGGTACTGATGAGAAGCAGAACATACATCGGAACGAAGGCTCCTCCATCTCGCTCCGCCTGACTGCCAGAAGGCGGCGGTCAGAAGTGAAATCGTTTTACGGGTTTCCGGTCGCGCCCGGCAACCAGCCGAATTTCAGGTACGCCGTCAAGCACGAACAGTCAGCAGGCCAAGTCTTGCGCCGGGACAAGAGCCGGCCAATGCTTCCTTGCCTGCTGCATCCCACACGGACAGTTACAACGCCTGCTCGCTCCGTTTGGTGGCATGCACCGCGAGCGAAACTTTGCAATGCGGTACGTATTTTCATTCAGTCTGGTGCGTAAGAGAGTGAGGACATGCGCGAATTCGAACGTAGATTGGAAGGTTACCGATTGGCCACGGTCGAAATACTCTATCACCGGCCCGATCATCCCGTTCTTCTTCAAATCTATGTTTGGCAGGAATACGATCTGGCGCCGCGTTTTCGGTCGCAGCCACCGGCATCATCGCGCCATCCGAACTGAAATATTACAGCGGAGAGTTCAAGCTGCAGTAGGCTCAAGGCTTTCCAGGAAGCGTAAGGGCCGCCCGGCGGGCATTGCCGCCGCTTCGCCTTCGCGCATGACGATCTGCCCGCGGATCACGGTCGAGGCGGGCCAGCCGGTTGTTTGCATCCCGTCATAGGGCGTCCAGCCGCAGCGCGACGCGATCCAGCGATTCTCGATGCGCCGCTGCGCTTTCAAATCGACGATGGTAAAATCGGCGTCATAGCCTTCGGCGATGCGTCCCTTGGCGGCGATGCCGAACACGCGGGCTGGCCCTGCGCTCGTTAAATCGGCCATTCGCTCCAGCGTGAGCCGGCCCGCATTCACGTGATCGAGCATGATGGTCACAAGCGTCTGCACGCCGGTCAGGCCGGAGGCCGTCTGCGGATAGATGCCTTCCTTATCGGCGCGGGTGTGCGGCGCATGGTCCGATCCAACGACATCGATCAAGCCGCTGGCGATGGCGCGCCAGAGTGCGTCACGATGGCGCGCATCCCGAATGGGCGGGTTGATTTGCGCGTAGGTCCCAAGCCGTTCGTAGCACTCGGGAGCGGCGAGTGTCAGATGCGGCACCGCCGCCTCCACTGTCGCCAGATCGTGCGACGCGGCAATCAGCGGGAGTTCTTCGGCGCTGGTAACGTGCAGAATATGCAGCCGCCGCCCGGCCGCCCTCGCCAGACGCAGGACACGTTCAGTCGAGAACCGCGCTGTTTCGACGTCGCGCCACACAGGATGCGTGGACGGATCGCCGGGCATGGCCATGTTGGCGCGTGCTTTCAGCCGCGCTTCGTCTTCGGAGTGCACCGCTATCCGCCGTGTGCCGCCCTTCAGCGCCGCGAGGATTGCGTCTTCCTTATCCAGCAGCAGCGAACCGGTCGAAGACCCGAGGAACGCTTTGATGCCGGCAACACCGGGCAGACGCTCCAACGCAAACAGCGCGCCGATATTGGCCGTCGATGCGCCGATGTAAAAAGCGTGGTCGCAATACATCCGTTCGCGGGCGCGCTTGAGTTTGTCCTCGACCAAAATCCGCGTTGTCGTCGGCGGATTGGTATTGGGCATCTCGAAGACCGCCGTCACACCGCCGAGAACGGCCGCGCGGCTGCCGGTTTCCATGTCTTCCTTTTCGAGATTGCCCGGCTCGCGGAAATGCACATGCGTGTCGATCACGCCCGGCAGGATATGGAGCCCGCGCGCATCCAGCGTTTCGGCCGCG
>Ga0114969_10001816_pt1 | contig 17841 bp, 27 predicted proteins | sample M_130807_MF_Meta_FD_87316 | JGI IMG/M metagenome (GOLD analysis project Ga0114969, IMG submission 87316) | Freshwater microbial communities from Lake Montjoie, Canada to study carbon cycling - M_130807_MF_MetaG | ecosystem: Environmental > Aquatic > Freshwater > Lake | place: Lake Montjoie...
ATACAATCCAACGACGATTGATATCATACGGGACTTTAGAAAGGATAAGAGCAAGAATTTCACTAAATCCATAGACAAACATTGTACCATTGGGCTTTAGAATACGTAAACACTCCTTAATCCACTGTTCACACCAAATTAAATATTCATCCATAGGTTGCTTATCACTATTATTTCCAAAATCCTTTCCAATATTATAAGGGGGATCTGCGATAATAATCTGAGCAGAATCAGAATCAAGTGTTGGTAAAATTTTAATTGTATCTCCGTGTATCACATCTTGACGTAGATTAATTGGTTCTGGATTAGACTCGGGGATTGGTTCAAGCATAGTTATTAAAATAGCTTTTGACTTACCACTAATACCTTTTATATTGCGTTCTTTACACAATATCTTTAATTCTGGAATAGTTTTTTTATTATAATCCATTTCCTTTGATATATAACAATTGAATTTTTTAAATAGTTAATACATCAAAGGAAATGGATTATAACAAAAGTAACTAATGTTCCTTTAAAAATCAGACGTAAAAAGTATTAAATTTTGCGAGTTTTACGACTACGACTACGACCAGGAGACTGAACCTTTCTAAGGGCCTCGGTAGCGTTGTTTAATGCTTTATAAAGTTTTACATCATTAGAATTTCCAGATTCATTAACATTGTTATTATTATTATTACCTTGTCTCTTACCTAATATAGGCATATTATTAGCTTGTCTCCTACTTAATCTGGACTTGGGTCTAGTAGCCTTACCTAATATAGGCACGGGTATAGCCTTCTCCAGACCCTTACCTGATTTTTTTCCAACCCCAGCTGATGGGGTTGGTTTTAGTGCAATGTTATACTTTTTGTTTGAAATCTGTCCTCCAACAAGTTGTTGAACTCTTGATTTTTTTACAAATGGACGACTAGTAACTTCAACGCCCTTATTGTTTCCTGTAAGATTACCTGACCCAGATGACATATTGCTGTTCGTAAACTGGTTTCCAAGCACTTTTTGTTTTGCTTCTATTCTTGCAATATTATTTTTAGAACACAAGTTTATTCGTATTTTACTGTTTATGGTTTGTGGTAGGTTTATATTTATTTTATAATTTTTCAACAGTAGTCGAATAGCGTTAAGATAATTATTAGATGTTGGTTTTGGTTTTGTAATATTGTTTACAATTTTTTGACTTGCAACATTCAATATTCGTCTAACAATTTCTTTTTGTGCTTTCCTCCTAGGTGCATTTACTGGATTTCCATTTAGATCACAGTTTTTCTTTTTTATATTATTTAGTTTTAATTTATTGTTACCTATTGTATTTTTACTTATAGTAAAAAAAGCTTCACGAGCTCTTCTTACTATATTATTTCCATGCCCAAGGTATGCTGGTTTGGTAAGATAAGAGTTATTAATTGTTTTAAACAAGTTGTTTCTAAGATTCTTTTCAATTTGTGTTCTGCGCGAATACAGTATTTTAATAGTTTTAAGTATTTTTGGTATTGGAATAGGCTTAATTATCTTCATATCTCCAAACATAATAACACCTAAAACTTTGTTTGTGTTTGATTTTAGTGGTTTTGGTCTGAGTACTGAGTTAGCCAAGGTTGACGCTGTGTGCGACCCGCTATCAAACAAAAACACAAACGGAAGTTTTTCTGCGTAGTTTTTTTTCCATGAACTTGTACGACTTTCTAAAACTAATGACTTTTTCATAACTTTGAAAAGGTGATTATATTCATTCATAAGAGAAGTATCACCAGTACCAAGTATGAGAGTCTGGTCACCTAAATAAAAATTGTACAAAACTCCTAATGCTTGTTGACGGTCCCCAAGTAATTTACCAAGTTTTTCTTCAGCACCATTCTTTATTGCAGCCCCAGCCGATGTCCGTGTATTAATCGTAAAAGTCTGTGATTTATTTCTATTATTCCTTTGAGGAATTTTTATAATATAAGACATTATTGGTATAGTTGATAAATCTATGGCTTGATAGTTTGGTATCAAGCCAACTTGTGTTGAATAAAGTTCAGTTGCATTACTACCATCGTCGTTTATATGATATATTTTCGTTTCTGCACCTGCAAAAAATAAAGGACTTTCTAAATCCAACTCGTTTAATACATCCATAACAACTGAATAACTTGACCGGTCTTTTACAATTTCGGCACCAGGATCTTCATATTGTTCCAACAAACAAGCAGGCTCTAAACTTGAAGTGGCTTGTATAAAGTTAGATATATGTTTATTCTCTGATTCCTGATCAATACTAACACTATAACGCACACCTTCAATTTTTACAGTTTGTTCAATATCACACTTTATATAATTAGGACCATTTGAATACATATTCAATAAGTCTATATCGTTTTTAATTACATACTCAAATTTTGCACGTAATTCATACTTCTTGTTGTATAAATGTATAATCTTACTTTTAAGAATCTGCAAGTCTTCTGGAAGATTGGCGTCTGTGAACGAAGTAAATTTATTTATTAATACTTGCGGTATTAATCCAAAATGTGCCAAGTATGACTTATTTTTATCAGTATCATTTAAAAACGCATTTAAATCTATATAATCATAATATTTATCATGACGACCCTCAAGCCACATGTTAAATAGATCAAAATATAAGTCTTGATCTGTGAAATATAAATTCATTATACCGTTATTTATGCCAATAATTCTTAGATTTGTGTAAATTTTTGTATATGCTTCATTCAACTTGCCAAGTAGTGTTTCAGTTTTGTTAGGATCTGTATTTAAATTAAAATTAAAAAAGTTAACTCCTCCTCCTTGTGTGGCTGGAATTTTTTGAAGAATACTAATCAGTGATATCCAAGATTTTATGGCCCTATTATTAGGGGGTTTCAGTTCCCTAGCTTTTGTGAGACTACTCTTTAAGAAATTACCCAGTGTTTCAGAATTTGTAGGACTAATAGATTTTTTTTTTCTACTAGTCATTATATTCCTCAAACATTTTATTAAAGGTTTGAACCGTCTTTTAATAAAATGTTCCGTCTTCTCGTCCTCGCTCTTGGCCTCTTTAGCGCAGTCACCGCTCAATCGTGCCCAGCGATACTTACTCAGAACAACTGTGTATCGTTTACTGTTGGTTCTGGAACTGGGTGCTCATGGATGTGTGAGTACTGTGCGAATACGCTGGGGACAAACGATTACTACTTCACAACTCCTGTATGCACATACCAGACTGGTGGGTGTGTTGGTAGTCCTGTAGCAGGCAATCAGTACACCTGTTGTTCTGCGTAATTTAAAAGTTGCTAAAAGTTAAATGTCGGGACGTCAAAAGGTTTATTTTACTTTTGGAAGAATGAATCCCGTTACAATCGGTCACGAGAAAATGGTAAATAAAATGATTGTCAGAGCCAGAGAAAATGAAGCAAAAGCAGTTATAGGTATATCTATGAGCCAAGATCCTATTAAAAATCCTTTATCACCTGCCGAAAAATTAAATTTGGTTAAGAGAGCCTTTGCTAACAAGAATAAGAATATTAATGGGATTTATCAAGTACAATATATAAAGAATCTAACAAATCAATTACGACTCAAATATGGAGAAAATGCTAATTTTACAATTGTTGTTGGCGAAAATCGTAAAGGTAATTTCATTGACAAAGGTTTTAATATAATAGGAAATATAGCTATTCCTCGTACAGGTGATAATGTTTCTGCAACCAAAGTCAGAGAAGCAGCACAACGTAACAACAATAGTTTTGTTAGAGAATCCATTCCACAAGGTATACGTGGAAATACTAACAGACTAGTAAATTTAATAAAAACTAGAATGCATCCAAATGTAGTTGCACAATACTTGAATGAGCAAAAAGAGAAAAGGAAAGCCGCAGCTGCCGCAGCTAAAAAAAGAAAAGCCGCATCTGACCCCAACGCCAGCAAATCACGAAAGACGCGAAAGCTTTGATACCACCTTTTCTTCTGCAAGGCTCAAAAAAATATATAGTAATATAAATGTCAACTATAACCATCTACCTTGATAACAGTCTCAACAGCGCGGATGCCAATCCACCTGGATTTAGCCAATGGGTCGGTGGTCAGGGACACGGTGATGCAGCCGGTATTAAAGTTGAAAAGACTGATACCAACTTAGCTTACACTCTATCAAGCTCTATAAACTTTTTACAAACTTGGTATTATGAATACGAATGGGATTCAGGTAAGAATATTAATGGACCATTTGTTGATGGTCAAAAAATACAATTGTTTGCTATTTCTAAATAATTAACAACCCTCTTCAGGTCCAAACTCCCCACAGCACCCACATCCTATTCCACAACAAAATGGAAGACACTTTATTGAAACGGAACCCATTTCTATCCATTTCAATATATTGTGATGTTTATCAATATAGTTACTTGATCCTTCATCATCGTATGGAACTACTATATTACCGCCACACCCTCCACAGAAACAACAACATGTGATTGTTGATACAAATCCAAGTGAAAGTGTTGTGATCCATTTCTTGATATTTTGTGACCGCTTACCCATTTTTATTATTATAACTAGTACTATTTTAAAGCTTGATATATGATAAAATGAGTATGCTAAATATTATTTTAATGAGTATATCTGAGGTTGTCGGAGATTTTGGATTTAAAGGAGTTGCCCGACAAGGAGGAATTAACAATTGGGTAGCTGGTATAGGTGGATATATTGCCGTAATTTACTTTTTGATCAAAAGTCTCAAAGCGGGTAATGTTATGTATGTCAATGGAATGTGGGATGGTATATCAGCTATTATAGGAACATTGGCTGCATTTATAATATTAGGAGAACGATTGAATACGCCATCGCAGTACATGGGATTAACTTTAATTATAGGTGGTATATTTTGTCTAAAAGCTGGGGGAATACCTTATTAAATGTGTTACTTTTTAAGTTTATCTAATTTTAATAATATTATACTTGTAGCTAATAAGTTTAATGATACCAAAGCCCACAATGATCTACTTTGCATTTATTTTATATTATATTTTATTATTTTGGTAAAAAATCACCAAGTCTACGTTTGACTTGGGTATTATAGTTTGGAATAAATCTCTTGAAAATACCAAGTTTTAAACGATTCCATTTATCCAAGTATGGTATTAATTGTATAATTTGATCTTTATTTATGTTTTTAATATTTTTTCTTTTATTCTTACTATATCTATTAATTGCGGTTTTTAGTTTAGTTTTAATAGTATTTGCACTATAACCTTTGCTTCTAAATCTATTTCCGATTAATGGTGTGGTATTTATAAAATTTTTATAATATTTTAAAAAATTTGCATTTGAAGACCCAATTGGTGGTCTAATAAGTGTACTTGATGGTCTAGGAGCCACTGGTCCAGCCACTGGTCCAGCCACTGGTCTAGGAGCCACTGGTCCAGCCACTGGTCTAGCCACTGGTCTAGGAGCCACTGCTCTAGGAGCCACTGGTCCAGCCACTGGTCCAGCCACTGGTCCAGCCATTGGTCTACTAGATGGTGTCATACTTTTTATAGCATTATTAGCTCTTTTTTTAGCAGCTGCAATAGCAGTATTTTTATTTCTTTTTATTCTTGCATTACTTGCCACCTTTCTATTTGCATTTAGTTTGGCTTGTGTGGCTTTATTACTAGCAGTTTTAGCATTTCTTATAGCCTTATTCTTTTCTATAGAAGCAGCTGCAAGGTTGGCTTTGTTTTTAATAGCTTTAGTTTTAGCTGCATTGTTAGCAATCCTTGCATTGTTAGCTGCTTTTTTAGCAATCTTTGCATTGTTAGCTGCTTTTTTAGCAGCCTCTACAGCTTGCTTGTTAGCATTTTGTTTGCTAGCTGCTGCAGCAGCTACTGCGGCTGCAGCTACTGCGGCTGCTGCTACTTCTTTTGCTTTCTCTTCGGCAGCCGCAGTTTCTGCTGCTTTTGCTTCTGCTGCTTTTGCTTCTTCTGCTGCTTGTTTTTTAAGATTTTCCGCTTTTTTAAGATTTTCGGCTTCTTGTACAGCTTTAACTCTAGCATTTTCGGCTTCTTTTTTAGCGGCTTGTTCCTTGGCAAGTCTATTAGTTTCGGCAGCTTGATTTTTAGCGGCTTGTTCCTTGGCAAGTCTATTAGTTTCGGCAGCTTGTTCCTTGGCAAGTCTATTAGTTTCGGCAGCTTGTTCCTTGGCAAGTCTATTAGTTTCGGCGGCTTGATTTTTAGCGGCTTGATTGACTTGATTACCGCCTCCACTATTAACAACAGCAGCACCACCGCCACTATTATTGCTCATTTATATTTAACGCGGTTTTAATTTTTTTAGAGTTGCGATATTGATTTTCCATTTCTATCCTGGTGTGTTTCTTACTTGCAAATATAGGACCCTTATCTTTCTTTTTTTCACTGGCAATATGTTTCTTACGAAATTGGGGATCCATATTTATTTATTTAATTACATGTAATTGTTAAAAACCTTGAATAGTTTTTAACAATTATTTAGTTTACAAACTGAAGAATACAACTAGTAATGTCTGGGCCAAAATACGATCTTTCAAATATAGCTTTAATATAAGCCTTTTTTGACTCCAACTTTTTATTATAAGCAATTAATTTATGTTTATTTGAAATTAGTTTTAATTTATTAATATATTTTTCAAGTTTTTCTGTATTTTCTGAACGTAAAAGTGTACCTATAGAAACATCAATTGTATCTTGAATTATTTGACAATTATGATGCATTGGATAATTAAATATAGTTTCTGTAACCTTGATAAATCCAAATCTAGATTCTTTTGCATTATTAACAGAATAGAGTATATAACGTTGATATATAATGTTTAAAGAAGCAATTAACTCTTCTTGTGACATAGGTAAAGTTTGTATATATTTACGAATTTCATAAATTGTTGGCCAGCCAGTGGGCAAAGTAATAGTACCTGAACGAGTCTTCATTTTTATAAGAGTTTTGTACTCTCCACTTGTTAAAAACCTTGGTTAATTTTTAACAAGTATTTAGATCACTATGAGTTTTTTAAAAAGTCAAAGCTAGCTTTAGTCCACTATATAAGTCAGAATTTTTTCAGAAATATCTTGACCCAAAACTGATCTATCAAATATAGCCTTGATATATGCCCTTTTAGCAATTAGTACATGATTATTTGACAACTTTTTTATTTCTTGAATATACAATTTAAATTGATCACAATTATTTAATATTTCCATATTTCTAATAATTGAATCAATCATCAATTGAGTTAAATCACAATCAGTAAAAAAGGGGTACTTTCTAAAAGTTTCTGCAATTGTAAGAAAAATCATACGAACTTGGTACGAATTATTATCCTTATAAATATTTGATATATTTTTAATCATTTTCCATTTTGATTGACAATTCTTCACCTTTTTTTGAGCCTCTTTGATACTTGGCCAACCTTGAGGTGTTTGAAAAATATTGCTTGGTTGAGTTATGAATGTAGTAATCATTCCGGATCTGGTTTTCATATTGACTTTTAAGATACTTTTTAATCCAGTTATTACAAGAGTATAATTGAAGGCGATCCCTAAGTTTATTGGCTGAACCGGATGATTCAATATCAAATGATTTGCAGATTTTAGCAAGGATAGACTTATTAACACGATACATAATGGTTCCTAGGTACATTGTCAAACCTTGGTTATTTTTAAACATTTATTTACGAAGTAACCCGGATCTGGTTCGGTATGTTTTAGCGGCAGGTAAAGCCTGTAATCGTTTTTGCCTATGTAAAAAAGCCAGTTCACCAGGTTTACGAACTAAGATATTAGCTGGCGCTTTTAGGTTCTTTAAAACATTTAATACATTTTCACCTTTTAAAACCCGTCTTCTTAATTGGCTTAAGATCCGTGGTGGATAGTGTCTTCTTTTAATAATTCTTTCAATATTTGGTTCAAGCTTAATTGGATTCTTCATAACGTGACCTTTCCTAGGTTTTCTAAGTTGTTCACCAAGAATATATTTAGAATATATACCGCGTGGTTGTTGACTTTTATGACCAGGGTGACGGAATCTATTTATTTTATTATTTGGAATTGCCCGACACGCCGAAATTATAAACACACCACCTTTTGAAAATCTATTTTTTAACAGTTCTGATAACCGATATTTTCCAGCTGCAATTGGTACAATATTGTTAAATGTCAAAAATTGATCTGATTTTTTAGTTGGGAGAGTTTTTATGTAGCCCATAGTTGGATACTCTTTTTCAGGTGTTATATATACATTCATATTCAAGTATTCTTGTCCCGGTAGTTTTAGACGCGTTGATGCATTTGACACGTGTGCTATATTATTCTTGGCTCCATTTCTATACATAAAATTATAAAGTTTTTTTAAACTTGTAAAATACTTATTTTGAATCCCTAATGTTTCATTAATATTTATACAAAAACTAGTATCAGCTAAAAAATATATAACTGTATTATCTGGTACTATTTTTTTCAATTCATTTGTAGGGGCCAATAATCCGTGTGCATTTACAAGTTTAGCACCTTGTGTAAAAAACGCTTTTGAAATCTCATGTTTTGTTGCTGTATTCATATATTAATTACAGTACAAAATTATTTATAGGTTAATATAAATGAATAAAGAAAAAGCCTGGGCTTTATTAGGTCATTCGAGTTTAAGTACTCCAGCAGTTAAGCGCGTTCCAAATGGGGTGACATTGGTTCTTCTTGCCAAGTGCGGTAGACAATTTAATGTGAATAACAGATTTCGTAGAATATTTAAGAATGACAAGAAGATTACACGATATCTTGCTCATAATAAATCTAAAAATGTGTATACCAGTGGTAACAAGTATACAAATCAGATTGTTTATTTAGAATCAAATAATACAATGCCACATGGTCTTGTGACTTTACCTATGAATATAAGGGCTATTCATAATCACAACACATTTGTAAGAGGAAGTGTAAAAATATCAAATGCAATAAATATTGTTAAGAATCGTGGTGGTGGTATACTATTTGGTATGTTTTGTAGGGGAACCCCGGGTGTTAGAAAGACTGTAAGCGGTCTTAAAACATTCTTACCAGGTAAAAAAAGTCAAATGGTATTCAGAAAGGGTAATATGGTTAATAATGGGACTATGTATAAGGAGATAATGAATGTTCGTCACATTATGAAAAAGAAAACGGTTAAGCCATCTAAACATAAATATACTAGAAAAACTATTAATAGACCTGTTTTAAATTATGGCAATCTTTAAATAATTTCATTAACAATGTTATATCTAAGGCAATATTTAGATGACAAAGTTATATCAGATTTCATTAATTCATCAAGCTTATCTTCAGGTATAGTTGAATATTCTGTATAAATTTCTCTAAACTGTTTCATAAGTTTTTTATTAGTCTTCATATCGGCTTTTAAATCTTGATACGTTCCACCAAATTCAGAAGACATTTGATGTATCAAGATCCAAGCATTTTTACCCATTTTCCTAACAGTTCCACCAAGTAGTATAAAAGTTGCTGCAGAGGCGCAAAACCCATGTACAATTGTTTCAACCCTTCTACCAAGCCCCCTAATAAAATCCATAGCGGCAAGCCCTGAATAAAGGTCACCGCCATCACTTTGTATAATAATCTTGATAGTTTCATACTTCATAGATAGTTTCTTGAGGGCTATACACAAATCTCTTATAGAATCATTATCAACCTCACAAAAAAAGAATATGGTGTCACCTTCAGTAATAACTTCATTGGAAGTCTCATTGCTAATAGACATTTTATTAGTAATGAACCTTTCTTATAAATAATATGTTTGTATTCTTTAAACAATGATGCACCTACTTATTATTGCATTTTTGGTTTTAATGTGGGGGGTATCACCGCTTATTTATAAACAGTTTCTTGTTAATGTTGATTACAAAACCATTATGGTACTTGTTGGGCTAGTAAACTTTATTGGGGCAATAACTTTATTCCTTTTAAATTCAGATACTATTCTTTCTGATTTTTCAAAAATGCCAGGAAAGATCATAATCTTATTCTGTTTAATGGCATTGGTTACATATTTTATTGCGCACACATTGTATTTATATGTTTTAAAGGATAATGCTGCCTACGCGGTAACATCTATATTATCAGCTGCTCCCCTTATTACTTTACTTGCAAGTGTATTGATTTTCAAGCAGAAAGTCCATCTGATAGGAATTGTAGGCGTTGTTCTAACGTCTCTTGGTGTGGCTGCCATTGTACAGAATGGTACGACTCCCAAGTAACCCCTTTTTCTTTATATTTTAAAAAGGTGGCGTGCCGAAATCCACCAGGACTATCTGGTTCCTCCTCAAGCTCCTCCTCAAGCTCCTCCTCCTCTTTAACTAATACCTCTTCTTCATCATCCTGGCCACTTAGAATAGCTCTTATCCGGTCATCAATAGACATAGATGGACCTGGATCATCTTCTCTAATAAATGGGGCAACTACTACTAACTGAATCTCTTTTTCTTTTTTAGGTCTTGAATGTAAACCACAAGCCGTTGTACCTGAGATGCACTTTCTGGTACATTGGGTCTTTTTTCCTGTTATAAATACACACAACTGAGCTGGTTCAATAACCTTAACCACCTTGATCTTCGCGGGCTTCTTCTTCTCCATGAACTTCATTTCAAGCTCCTCTATAGGTATATTGAAATCAAGTGAGATACGGGAAAGAAGGTTGCGGGTATAATTTCGGACAATTTTATCAAAGAACTCCATTTGTAAATTTATATGGTACAATTTACTTTTTGAAAAACCTTGGCAATATTTAAACATTTATTTAATAAAATTTAAGTTTTTTTAAATTTTACAAGGCTATACTATCTATTCAAGGTCCTCATAGGTCTCCTCCTCTTCATCTCCAAACTCATCCTCCTGCTCTTCATCCTCCTGCTCTTCATCCTCCTCCGCAAGCATCGCCCGGAGCCTATCCTGTACAGACATCTCACCAAGAGGCTCTTCTTCAAGCTCATCCTCGGTTTCCTCATTGTCCTCGGGCTCAGTCGGAGCCGGAGGGGCTTGGGCCTCAGCCTCCGCAGCAGCCTCCGCGGCAGCTAGAGCAAGACGGGCAGCAGCCAGAGCAAGAGAGGCAGAAACAGGAACCGGAACCGGAACCGGAGCAGGAGCATCACCAAGAGACTCACCCTTGAGAACCTTGGGAGGCTTGGGAGCCTTGGGAGGCTTGGGGGTTTGGGCCGCAATGAGAACCTTGGCCGGGTCGTGGAGATGGCACCCTGTCCCATTGGCCACACACCTGTTTTTGCAGGAGGTCTTCTTGGTGCCACAGAGGAATGGGCACATAGGCCTCTCGGCTGTGGGCTCCTTGGGCTTCCTGATGGTCTTGATCTTGGGGATGGTGCCCGAGGACAAGTACCTGGTGACCAGGTCCTCGGACGGTAGGTTGTACTCCAGCGATATGCGGGCCAAGAGCTGGGTGGTGTATTTCTGAAGAGCGGGTGCAAAAATGGCAGCCATAGAATCCATTTGAATTGTAAGTAAGTAAGAGTGTAATTGAGAGAATGTTGATGATTTTCTCTCTAAAAGCATAAACCTAAGCAATTTTTAAACATGTATTTTAAAATATACATATAGTATATAATGAATTTTGATAAAGTATCTCCCAGAACTATAATAATTATTACAGTTCTTGTACTTATTATTTGTGTTTTATATAAATCTATTGAAAACGATGAGGGAGATGCCGCTCCCCCTACCCGTGCCCCTCCCCTTGTCCCTGGGGTCACTTCTAACCCAGAACCATTTAATATTACAGGTGATAAGATGATACCTATAAAATCGGGTAAAGATATTACCGCTAAATTAGATATAATTAAAAACAATGCCGATATTCTAACTGCTAGAGAAACGGCTATTGATAAAAAAATCGCTATGAATAAACAAAATGCAATAATTTTTGCTCTTGAAAAGAAAAAAATTGAAAGCAACCCCATACCTTCTACATCACAAAAACGTGATTTGGCTGCTATTAATAAAAAAATCGCTATGAATCAACAAAATGCAATAACTTTTGCTGCTAGAAAAAGCCTTATTATTAAAAACAAGGCTGGCAATAATAAAAACGCAATAGATTTTGCTGCTAGAAAAAACAAATAGGTGTGATAAATCATTACAAACACATTATTATTAAACTATTAATGCTAAAGAGTTCCATTGTTCCACGCTTAGAGCATTTTGACGTCCGAGGTTGAAATTGGGCCATATGAGGGGGGATGGAGGGCCCCATCTCATCTTAATTTTTTCACATTCCCGGGTTGCGTATTCCAAATCGTAGGCTTCGTCGCGAGTCTGTACAATAATAGAATCCGTATTATTGTAGAGGCCCCAAATTGACTTGTGTTCGTATTCAAGCACGCAATGCCATTCGGTTAATAGCTTGATTTCAACAATGACTGATATCCAAATAAATGGCTTAGTTTTGAAAATTTCGGTGATTTTGCGAGTTTCAAGATTGAGAATGAAAGGCATTTGTATTCTGTGATGGTTGATGACAATTTTTATATAATCAATAAACCTAGGCTATTTTAATACATATTTTTTGGATTAGATAAATGATTGTGTAATTGCCCAAACCATCTCCATAAACCACCCAATATAGTCGTAGTCGGTCTTGTAACTTTAACCCTATCAACGTACTCATCGGCTTCTTTTCTTATTTTAAAATTACAAGCGTCTTTTATTGATTTAAATTCAACAACATAAGCAGAATTATTTGACCAAACATTGAATACTCGGCAGGTAAACATATTTATTTAAATAATGTGTAATATTTATAAGTACTATTATGAGTGAGTGTCCAATATGTTTAGAAAGTCTATTAAGTGATCAATCCCTAACGGTTGGTTGTTGTAAACAGCAGTTTCATTATCAATGTTATATAAATTCAATGTCTGCAAATCCAAAATGCCCCTTGTGTCGTAAAGATCACATAATTATTAATATAGTACCACAACAGCCACAAATTGTGGTTGTAGTTCCTGAGAAAAATATGCGATTTATAAGATTAACCGCTGCATTTGTATTTTGTATTAGTGCTGGTTATTTTATGTCTAATTTAAAATAAAATAACCTTGAACAACTCTAGAAATCCACCTATCTTCATCAGATTTAGGGGTATCTTCAAGAGTTGCGTGAGTTAGGTATTCTCGGGTTTCAATTGGATAAACATCTCTACCGACCATATTTGCCAATTGAATAGCTAAATAACAAGATTGAATAGTACCAAATGATGCAAGAACTAAACCAGCTTTTTTAAGATTATCGTGATATTGTGCCATTTTATCTTCATTAACGTACCTTCCTGAAAATACCTGATTCATAGATGAAATTAAAGAATTTGAAAGTGGCCCTTTTAATATAATGTTTAATATTAATTGAACAAAGAAGCCATCTGTTTCTTTTTCCGCCTCTAAAATTTCATTTATAATCTCCTTGTGATATTTAGGTTTTTTTGTTAGACTAAGTAATTTAATCCTATTAGATCTCCAAAAAGCTATTTTAACTTTTGACTCTTTTTTAAAGCACTGCATTACTAAATAATACATGGAATTTTTAGGAGGGTGGATGCATGCACTCTAAAAACATATCACAATTTGCACAACTAATTCGTGCATAATAATACCCCTTATCCAAAATAATTCGGGTGTGTAATCTAGCAAAATCTCTAGCATCATCAAGACTGTTAAATTCGGACGACTCGTATTGAACATTGGTATTCATTTCTATTTGTGGGTCATTTGTATTTATTAATTACACGGCTACTACTTCTAAGTTATACGTCTGGCTCTTCCAATTCATTATCAGAAACAACATTTTCTTCAATATCGGGGGCATCTGGCATAACAACATATGGTTTTTTAATCTTGAGAACTTGGTATAAATTCTTCTTCTTGGCTGGAGTTGGTCTCTTGTCTGAAAATTCACCAAATATTTCATTTATAAACTTTTCAAGAATTGGGATATCTTTGATTCGCTTTTCATCTTTTTGAATAACATCCATAAGTACTTCATCTGAATAACCAAAGGTTTTGAGTGCTTTTATTCGCTCTTCCAACTTTGGTTTAATACCTTTGGAATAGTACTTTTCTTGTAAAATTGCCATTTCCGGAAAAATCTTGACTTGAACCTTGCCCTTTTTAACATCCAAACGAACTGGTATATAATCGGCGTACATTGGAATTGCGTGTGGCACTTTGGGAATAATTAAATTTTCTGGTGGATTTTCATACTTTGTTTGTAAGATCCGAAGTCTTGTTGTATCTGTTCCATTCTTTTCAAGATCTGAAAAGTATAAAACTGGATTGCACACCGGATAATATGTGCGCTGAGTTGGGCAGGCTTGGCTACGCTTATCTAATAGATTTTGAACACGGTCGGTTATAAATAATAGGTTTGGTCTGTATATACCAGATTGGGGATGAACACGAGTAGGGCGCAACATTCTAGTTTACTTACAAGTTACTATTTCTTATTAACCTTGGCTAGAAAAATACATGTTTTCAACAAAGTTTCCAAGTTTTTTGTTAATAATGAGTACTGGATCTTTCTTGAGTGATTCAAATGGTCCCCATATTTCAATAATTTTTTGTTTTGAATTATACCAGATATATCTTAGATTTAGATCGCTTGTTAGCTTGTAAAATAGATTACCATTTTTACCCATAAATGCGTAAATCATATCGTCAGTGTACAAATCAACTTTTAGGTGTGCATAATGTGTACAAGGCGGGTTATATGGAGCCATTTCTTTCTTATATACAAAGGGTCTTTTGTCTCTATTTTATTTATTTGAGTAAGGTAGATGTTTAAATATATTGTGTTCACTACAACTTTTATACTTTTTCTTATGGAGGCTTTACTTCATTACAATATAGGGCGATATGAGGAAAAAGATGGCATTGTTTTTTATCTTCCAGATATGAAAGAATTTATAGCGCTTGTAGCCGTACTTTTAGTATTTAGTATTGCAAACTCACTGTGCGCTAATTACTTTCTGAAGAATTGAAAAATCCCAAGGGAATTCCATAACAGGAACCGGATTATTTCTGTTAAGATAGGCAGTCTGCAAAGCATTTGCAAAATCCATTGAATCAAACTGAGCAACCATACCACCGTGCTTTTCAAACCTGGACATGTGCGTCCAACACTTTGGTTCGACAAGTATGGCATCCGGTAAAATTTCTTTGAGTGCATGAACCGCCGATATAACCTGAATCTTTCCAATTGTGCTATGCTCTGCATTTGTTAGACCAAAACCCTCTCCACAACAAGTATTTAGTCCAACATCGCAAGCATTATATAATAAATGAATATATCCATCCGGTGAAACAAGAGGCGATGCGTTCATAAATATGTGATTTGTTAAAATCATTTCTGATGAAATTTTCATTCTACGGCACTCGGTTTCAATAACATTACGTAAATCGTACCCGTCCTCTGTCACAAGTAAACATCCACACATTAATTTGAGCTCGTGTCTAAACTCATTCATTTTTAAAAACTCTAAAAATGCTGTAATTGTGGTGGACCACTGTTTGCGGTATGAATTTCTATTAAGGTTTAATATAATAAAATCATCCACCTCAAATCCAAGTTGATCCTTGGCTCCTTTGATTTCAGGAATAGTGTCAACCCCCAACTTGAATACATGAACCTTGTTGTCGTCCCATCCAAGATCATTGACAAGGTGGTTCTTCCAGCAGTCTAGAAAAACAAAACATGCATCGGACCTCATACGAAGATAATCAAGCTGATTGACATCCTCCCAAGGATAAACAAGGTCAATGTAAAGAACAACCTTGTAATTTCCCTGTGGAATCATATTAAGAATTGCAAATGTAACTGGAAGATCATTGTAAAGAAAGAGAATATCTGGTTTTTCCTTTTCAAAATTTGAAACAATAACTTTATCACCAAATCCCTTTGGAGATTCTGGATCTTCTGCCACAGCGTCTATGAATCTTATTCTGGGATCAATAAACCTATCAGTTATGGCTTGATTTTGATAATTCTGGAATGCAAAGTACACAACCTCGTGTCCTTGATCTGCTAGGGCATTTGTAAACTTATTAGCGCTTCGGGCATATCCGGTGCCTTGGTTTGCGTGAGTGCACATAAAAAATATCTTCATTGCAAACGTATACTACAAGATTATAGGTTTATTTCTTTTAAATCATAGCGCAATCATCTTAACAACTCGGAAAATTGGTAACATATTGTATTATTTAGGAAACTTTAATTAATTAATTTAAACACGTGGAGGTTGTTGAGCCATATGTATATGGACATTATTTGTCACCGCATCTGGGTTTAATGCTTGCATCTGTAGCTGGGACTGGGCTGCTTGAGCCTGGGCTGCTTGAGCCTGGGCCACTTGTTGAGCCTGGGCCACTTGTTGAGCCTGGGCCACTTGTTGAGCCTGGGCCACAAGTGGACACTGGGCTACTTGTTCTGGTTTATTATCTAAAAAAGCAATATCAAGACTGTTTCCTTTGTAATAATAAATAATCATAACAAATCCAATAAGACTTAATACAATTGATAATACAAGCGAAACTTGTTTAACTGTTGTATTTTTATCAATACGCGGTGCTGTATACATATAGTATGATGATATTCCTGTACCAACGAGACCTAAAAGAAATAAAATACTACCACCAAAATAAAAATATTCTGGTTTCTCCATTACTTTTACATTCTATTTTATTTAAATAGGAGATCCAGCAAATGTAACTATTATCCATAGAGTTACAAAGAACGCAAAAAGTGTTGCAATTGGTACATATAATGGGTAATTTCCCATGCTTTGGAGAGTATCACTTTGATTATACCAATATAACCATGCGCCTGACATAAGCATAAAAATAATTATAAACCAATACAGGTTATCCATTATACCTATTACATGGATTTTTTACATCCCGCAACCACAGTTTTCCTTTTTAGGCATCATTGTCATACCATCATCATTTTCTTCATAGTACTCATAGCCCTCCCCATTGTCCATCTCTTGGATATAGTCCTCGTAATTCTCACCATTGTCCATCTCTTGGATATAGTCCTCGTAATTCTCACCATTGGCCATCTCGTGGCCGTATTCCTCGTACTTTTCTTCTGAATATTTTGATTTCATACTCACTGGGTTCATTGGGTTCCTCATCCATCGAGGCTGATTCATTAAGAGAAGCATTGCAACAATTGCAATAAGAATTAGTGAGATCATACACGCGTTTATTTTCATTTAATTAATGCTGAGAAATTATTTTACGACACATTGGGCAAGTTATATCTGTTGTTGTCCATCTCATAAGGCACGTTTTACAAAATACATGTCCGCACCGGGTTTTTAAAATATCATCTGGTGATTCGTAGCATACTGAGCAATCTCCTGATGCTGGTGTAAATATTAAAGAACAAAATAGTTCAAGAATTTCTTCTCTTGATACGTGACCAATTAATGTATATACTTCTGCTGTTATAACTAGAGCTACCCAATGATTTATACCCAATGTAACACAGTATGAATAAAATGATAAAAAATTTCTTATTTTTTCTGGTATAATAGATGATTTTCTAGATAAAGACCATCTATAAATAACATTTTGCTTGTCGTGATGTTTACATACTGGTAATTCAATACCATAACACACGTATGTGTTACGTGATTTAATTTTACAACGTCTACCTCGTAGAGTTTTACCGTAACACATACATGGGATTGCAACCCTATTAACTTTTACATCTGTAATGTCCATTTACTTATTATATACAAGTTTAATCTTCTTCACTTTCTACAACACTTTCATCTTCACACGATTCTTCTGATTCTTCTGAT
>Ga0114969_10001818_pt1 | contig 17818 bp, 17 predicted proteins | sample M_130807_MF_Meta_FD_87316 | JGI IMG/M metagenome (GOLD analysis project Ga0114969, IMG submission 87316) | Freshwater microbial communities from Lake Montjoie, Canada to study carbon cycling - M_130807_MF_MetaG | ecosystem: Environmental > Aquatic > Freshwater > Lake | place: Lake Montjoie...
AGGTGCACCGACTAAGGGAACATTCATTGTCTTTGAAGGTGGCGAAGGAATTGGTAAGACAACTCAGGCAAAACTTCTTAAAGCATGGCTTGAGCAAGAGGGCGAGTCCGTTGTCCTATCGCGTGAACCAGGTGGCAGTGATTTAGGTATCGAGATTCGAAAGATACTACTCTCGCACTCAACTGGTGAGATCAGTCCACGCGCAGAGGCGCTGCTATACGCTGCCGATCGCGCCCACCATGTTCATAGCGTTATCCGCCCAGCACTTGCCGCCGGCGATGTTGTTATTAGTGATCGCTACTTCGATTCATCGATTGCCTATCAAGGTGCAGGTCGCGTCTTAGAGCCCGGGGAGGTTGCGCGAATATCGCGCTGGGCAACTGAATCCTTATACCCAACACTGACGATAATCATTGACCTGCCAGCAGAAATCGGACTTGCCCGTCTGCGCAGCAAGGATCGCTTAGAGGCACAACCCATTGATTTCCATGAGCGTGTGCGCCAAGAGTTCTTACAGCTAGCCTTACTTGACCCTGAGCGATACTTCATCGTCGATGGCAATCGATCAATTGAAGAGACTCACACTTCAATTATTGCCAGAGTCAGTGAGATCGCAGCACTCAAGCGCAATGCAGTAGAGGATAAAGGTGCACTACTCCTGCGCCCGATTCGCGCCGTTAATAAAGTTGTGCGAACAACGGCCAAGCGAACAACGGCCGGTGCAAGTAAGGCCGTTAATAAAGCAAAGCCAAAGAAGAGGTCGAGTACGAGATGAGCGCTACATCTAGCGTCTTTGGGGATTTAGTCGGTCAAGAACATATCGTTGATGTATTACAAAGCGCCGTTGCCGCTACTCGCAGTGGCGATGAAACCCTCGCAATTACTGATCAGGCCATGACACATGCATGGCTCTTTACCGGCCCACCTGGCTCTGGCCGCTCCAGTGCAGCCGTTGCCTTTGCACAAGCCCTTGTCTGTCCAAGCAATGGCTGCGCAACATGTAATGCCTGTCGCAGTGTTATCACTAACGCACATCCCGATGTCGAAGTAATTCGCACCGAAGGTTTATCTATCAAGATCGATGAAGTCCGCGAGCTTTTAGCCCGCGTTGCATGGGCGCCATCGATGGGCGGCTGGCGAGTAGTTGTGATGGAGGATGCCGACAGGCTTACAGAGTCTGCGGCCAACGCATTACTTAAAGCAATTGAAGAGCCAGGTAGTCGCACGGTCTGGCTTTTGTGCGCGCCAACTTTGCACGATGTCTTGCCAACGATTCGCAGCCGCTGTCGCCATCTACAACTTGTAACACCATCAACACAAGCCGTCGCTCAGGTCCTTCAAAACCGGGATGGAATAAGCCCGCAGATGGCCGACTTTGCAGCTCGCGTAAGTCAAGGCCATATTGGCCGTGCGCGATATTTGGCAAAGAATGAAGCCGTGCGCAATACCCGCACCACAATTATGCAGCTACCCCTGACATTAAAAGGGATCTCATCTGCATTTGCCGCCGCGCAAACTCTCGTTGATTTAGCAACTGATCAGGCAAATGAAGCCGCCGAAGAGCGCAACCAAAGTGAGATCGATGATCTATCCCTTGCCTATGGCAAAGGCGCAACTGGACGAGGCATGGCAACAGGTGGTGCTAAAGCGATCAAGGAGTTAGAGAAAGAGCAAAAGACTCGCAGTACCCGCATGGTGCGAGATGGTCTTGATGCCGCTCTTTTAGATATCGCAACCTTTTATCGCGATGTCATGATGGTGCAGGCCGGTGCTAACGATGGCTTAATCAATAAAGAGTTAGAGAATCAAATAACGAGCTATGCCGCCAACACTAAGCCCCACACAACAATAAATAAGATCAACGCCATTATGGCAGCGCGCACCAACCTAGGCCACAACGCAGCCCCGCTACTTACCGTTGAAGCACTCATGTGTGTCATTGGGCGTTAGTGCTCATCATAATTGCGAATAGAGCGCAGGGAGGGATCACATTTTATTTAAGACACAGAGCGTGCCGAATCCCCCACTTTGCAGAACTGTTGTCGGCAAAAGCCCTCTGAAGAGTGGCACGAGTTTTGCGATTCTTGGTAAACCCCTAATGGGATGTTTGAAAGCTAGAAGGCGTTCAACCTCTTGACCCATCATGTCTACATAATCGCCGGATACTTCAAGCTCACAAATATTAAGACTTAGCTTTTCAGCCCAGTATTCAAACCAAAAGGGGCTTAAACCAGAGCTAAACCAGAAAGGACTTTGGTGCATTAAAGATATAAAAGGGACAGTAATTAATATGTGGCCACCAGGGTGAGTTAATACAGACAACTTCTTAAAAAGTGCAACAGGGTCAGGGACATGCTCAAACACTTCAGTACAAATTATAAAATCATATGTTGAAGTTTCGGGAATATCGAGTACATCACAGGTGAAGGTGTGCTTTGGGTAATTCCATTCACCATTCTGGAGGCCAGGGCTTTGAGAGGTGGACGGAAGGTACATATCAAAATCTTGAGAGAAATATTTTAGCTCTAGTGCCTCAACGGTTTTCCGATATGGTGATAATCCAGCCCCTACATCCAGGACAGTACTCGAGGAGTCTGTAGTCACGTACTTCTTTATTCTTTTAATAACCCAATCATCTCTATAAGCAGCATTGGCGTGTCGGATAGTTTGCAAATAAGTCATAGGCGAATTATACATTATATTCGTCTTATCCGATGAAAACTTTCATGAGATCGACTAGGCACCTTTCTGTTCTTAATATGCCTTCAAATCTTTTATGCTTCCGCAAACTAGTTTCACTATTCATTGTCGCCCTAATTTCAGTTACTGCTTGCGCAGCTCCATCGAGCAATCCTTCTACTAGGTCGATTAACAAAATCTCAAAATTAGTTTGGGAAACCTGTAACGGTAACTTCCAATGCGCAACACTAAAAGTTCCAGTCGATTACAGCAACGAATCCCTGGGGCAATTCGACATCGCCGTTATCCGCTACCGCGACCCAGGCCAGCACGATCGCATCGGCTCTCTGGTGATTAACCCCGGCGGGCCAGGTGTAAGCGGCATCGAATACGCCCGCAACGCCCAGTACATTCTGAGCCCTGGTGTTCTTGAGCGCTATGACATCGTGGGCTTTGACCCCCGAGGGATTGGCGCTAGCAGCCCTATTCACTGCCTGAGCGATGCCGAGCAGGATGCGCTCTTTACCAGCGACCCTAAGCCCGATAACGAGGCTGAATACGCCCAAGGGCTTATTGATACTCAGAGTTTTATCGATAAATGCGTAGCAAAGACGGCCAACATCGCACATTTTTCAACCGTAGATGTGGCACGCGATATGGAGCTACTACGCCAGGGCCTTGGCGATAAGAAGTTAAATTACATGGGTTTTTCTTACGGAACATACCTTGGAACTTTATATGCCCAGCAGTTTCCCAATAACGTTGGGCGCTTTGTATTAGATGGCGCAATTGATCCATCGATCTCTATCGATCAACAATCTTTAATCCAAGCCGTTGCATTCGATCAAGCACTCGCAAACTTTATTGCCGACTGCGCACAAGAAAAAAACTGTCCCCTACCCCCCAACGCAACACTTGCCTTCTTTACCGAACTCTTCAATCAGGTTGCAGCAAAACCTTTAACGATTACTAATGGCGAATCAAAGCGCCTGATTACCGAAGGCTTAGTCGTTACCGGTACCGCCTCAGCTCTTTATGATGATGCATCGGGTTGGCCGCTTTTGCGCACAGCAATCACACAAGCATTGCAAGGAGATGGAAGCGGATTTGCGAAGTTAGCCGATGGATACAATAGCCGCAACAGCGATGGTACCTACAGTAATAATCAAAACGATGCCAACATTATTATCGACTGTTTAGATTGGCAGGAGAGCCGCAGCAACGACACGATCCGTGCAGTGGCAGCAAAGTTTGCAAAAACCGCCCCAGTCTTTGGTCCCTACGTTGCCTACAGCGGCATAACATGCAACTTACTCAATCAAGCAATCGGGCGTAGTCAAATAACAAGCGATCAAAACACGGCGCAGATTCAAAATACAGCAACGCCGATTCTGATCATCGGTACTACCCAAGATCCAGCAACGCCTTATGCATGGGCTAAGGCTCTTAATAACTACATTGTTGGTTCGCACTTAATAACAATGAAAGGCGAGGGCCATACTGGATATGGCAGGGGATCGTCCTGCACCGATGATGCAGTAGATACCTACCTACTAACTGGCACAATCCCCACAAAGAACCTGACCTGCACCCAGTAACACCGCGAGAAAGCCCACTAGTGGCGCTCGCCCGATGGTAATTAGTACCCCGATTGATAGGGCAAGATATTACCTATGCACTTAGACCATGTCTCTTACGTAACATCCCATGATCAATTAGCCGACACAGTTCAGCGTTTAGGTTCGCGCTTGGGCAGCACTTTCGTCGATGGCGGAGTTCACCCGCGCTTTGGTACACGCAACTTCACATTACCGCTACAAAACGGTCACTACATCGAAGTTGTATGTCCATTGGATCATCCAGCATCTGATTCATCTCCCTTTGGTAAAGCGGTCTCACGCCGCGCAGCAGAGGGCGGCGGCTGGCTTACATGGGTCGTTGCAGTCGATGATGTGTCAGCAATTGAAACACGTCTTGGTCGCCCAGCAGTAGATGGTCACCGCACAAAGCCAGATGGAACAGATATTCGATGGAAGCAGATTGGTGTTCTTGGAACACTCGAGGATCGTCAACTCCCATTCTTTATTGAGTGGATTGAAAACCATCATCCATCAACTGATGGCAAGGCAGTTGCAACTATTGTTAAAGTTGAAATCGCAGGCGATGAAGCAACCATTACTAACTACCTCGGATCAGATACTGCAAAAGCTCTTGGCGATAACGTTGAAGTTGTGTGGTTATCTCCTACAGATAATGATGGCGAAAATGGTATCGTTGCCGTTCACCTGAAGACACCTAGTGGTGTTGTTCGCCTCGACTAAGTCGACCCCTATTTCCTTAGCAACTCGGAGTAGATTTCAGACTTCATCTGCAAAATGGTGTTCTACTTCAGAGCCCTCTCTATACTCAATCCATGAGTTTTAGCGCCGGCCAGTTTGCACTCCTTGGCCTTATGGCCTTTGCGCTTACAGGTCTGCTGACATGGCCCGTAAGGCTCTTAGCTATCCGTATCGGGGCGATGGATAAGCCCAACCTCGAGCGCAAGACCCAGAAAGAGCCTGTGCCGTATTTAGGTGGTGCATCAATTGCCATCGCCGTCACAGCGCTGTCATATGCCGGTGTCATCGCCTCTGATTTCACAACAACTAACTTTCCACTGGCAAGCTATGTCTTAATCCCAGCGCTGGCTATGGGTCTCATGGGGCTGATTGATGATCTACGGGGGCTGCCAGCTCTGCCACGACTCTTCTTCCAAACCGCAATCGCCATCGCCGTTTCCCTTGTCCTAATCAATACCAATACAGTCGGAGTCGCCTTTGATGATTCGGTTATCAATCGAGGGCTCACCATCTTTTGGATCGTTGGAATCTGCAACTCCATTAACTTCTTCGATAACTTAGATGGCGGCGCAGCTGGCACGGTTGCCGTTGTCACCTTAGGTATTTTCTATATCGCCTACAACCAAGGTCAGGAATCGGTTAGTGCGCTGGCAATCACCACGGCCGGTGCGACTCTAGGATTTCTGATCTGGAATAAGCGGCCGGCCAAGATTTACATGGGCGATGCCGGTGCGCTCTTCCTTGGTGTTGTCATCTCCGTTTTAACTATCCGTGTTAACCCAGGTATTGATCCAAGTTGGAAATCTCTCGCCCTCATGCCGATTCTATTAGCCGTGCCGATCTTGGATACAACGGTCGCCGTGACATCACGCGTATATCGCAGGTTGTCACCATTAACAGGTGGCAAAGATCATCTATCGCATCGATTAGTGCGCAAAGGCTTTACCCAAAAAACCACCGCTATCGCGCTGTGGGCAGGCTCGGCTCTATTTGCTCTACTGGCTATTGGAATTTACAACTCACTCACAAGCCTCGGCACATCGCTTATATACCTTGCAGCAGCCATCTGGGCCATTGCCCTTATCTATTTCCTTCGAATCCCGTCAGAGGATTAACTACCTCAAATTCTTACATGCACATTGTCTGCCCACTCGATCACGCGGCATTGGGGGTATCCATTTTAGAATAGATATTTTGCGTCGCGGAGGAAAAGGTGGCGGTCGGCTTGCATCGGTTGTCGCAGTTGTTGATTTCCCAAAGACTAAGAAGGGCATTGTGCACCAGGATGTATAATTCCACCCGATAAAACCAAATGGCAAAAATTTTTCATATAAGCAAATCGGAGTTTTGGAACTCAAGAAATATGTGGTTAGAATATCTTAACCGAATTGAAATCGCTTGACCAACTATCAACAGACTGCAAAGCAATTACCAAGCTTGTTAAGGCCCATATCACGCAGGAATCAGTATGTATATAAGAGTTACAGGGAAGTGACTTAGTAATGACACTTGGCAGCGATGTTGAAGTAGATTGGTCGACTTCGGCGGATACGATGGGCGAGTTAGAGACCATTGCGGTGCATCTGATGATGCCTAGTGCTGTTGCGAGGTTGGATTAAAGTAGCTAGATAAAATAGACGTCTGGGAACAATCAGAAAATAATTCATCGCAGTGCTTTAAAGTTTGATTCTCATAATAAGCATTTCTTCTGGCGTATTTGAATTCTCTTTATCGGACGGAACTAAATTTGCACAACCGTTTGAAAATTTTTCAATTCTTAAACTCTTGCTTTCTTCCAGAAAAAAACCAAGATCTTGATAGAGTGCGATAGCTCTATGGTTTGAACTTATAACCTGCAACCTGTATTCTAAAATTCCTAAACTTTTATTTCCCCAAGCTAAAATTTCTTGAAGCGCTCTCCCTATGATTCCTGGAGTGCGACCAGTAACTCTCAGAACGTTATCAACATAAACATTTCCTATATCATCCAATTTCAAACCGACATGACCATATAAAGTTTTTGATTCATCGACTATTAGAAAAAGTATTTGATTTGGATCTTCAATTGGTCCTTTGTCCAGGTACCTAGTTAGGCTGTCTATTGAGGCAGGAAAACGAGAGAAATACATTTCCTTGCTCATTTCTCTGCTATCTTTCATCTGCACTAACCAAGACTTAAAATTCAGAAGCCAGGGACCTGCCGCCCTGCATTCGATAGTTAAGTCTGAAGAGATACCTCGGACGTTCGCATCTAAAATGAGGTGAAAGCTACTCACGAATGTTGATCCCTTGAAGTGTGAAAACATACTCAAACCTAATAATTCACTGAGTCAACACGATAACAATACAGATCATGCCTGTATCGTATACGCATGGGCGATTCTATGACTATTGATACTCACGACATTGGATTGAGTATCGTAATTCCATGTTATCAAAGTGAGTTTTCATTGAGTAATGTGGTTTTGGGGATCCGAGAAGCATTAAAACAAATCAATTTTGTTAATTATGAAATATTGTTGGTTCTCGATGGACCCACGGATGGTACAACCGAAATTGCTTTGAGCTTGCAAGGTAAATTTTCTGAATGTCGAGTTATTGAGCTTTCACGAAATTTTGGACAACACGCGGCAATTTTTGCTGGAATAAGTTGCTCAAAATACGAAGTAATTGCAACCTTGGATGATGACGGTCAACACAAACCAAGCGAACTTCCATCTTTGATTAAGGAATTAAGTTTTGATGCGGACTTAGTTTATGGAGTGCCCCATGACGATGAACATAGCTTTATCAGGAATGTTGCATCTACGATGTTTAAGTATGGCTTATTTCGGATTTTGGGAATGAAAAACGCGAGAGACATATCGGCATTTAGGATCTTCAGGAAGTCGTTACTTCAAAATGTTGACTTGCAAAAGATTAGTACTGGGACAGTTGACATATCTCTTCACTGGAGCACAACACGTATTAGGACTGTCAAAACAACAATGCCCAAAAGAATTATAGGAAAGTCCAATTATAGTTTTCGCACCCTATTTAAATTCGCAATCCAGATGATCATCGGGTACTCAGTAAAGCCACTAAAATTTGCACTTGTATTAGGATTATTGGGCTTTTTAGCAAGCGCACTATTAACGCTTTATTTTCTCATTCAATACTTTAATGGCAATATTGGTGTTGCCGGTTTTTCAACATTAACTATTTTGATTACTGCCCTCGCCTCGATTCAGTTAGTGACGTTAGGAATCCTGGGTGAATACATTGCTAGTATTCACCAAAAAAGTATAGGTAAACCGATGTTTAATATTAGAAATAGTCTAAGTCCTTGAAAATACTGCTTTTACATCCATGATTGGCGAAAAATTGGTTGGGACCAACTTCGCAAGATAATGAAGTTTGAGTGAGCAGAGAAATCTAGCTATTTTGCTAATACGTGGATGCCTCTTGCTAAGCTCAAAATCATAACAGGACCTGCTAAGAATTTCGCATAAGGCACTTTGATTGGGCTTAAGTTTAATTTCTGTACCTTTAACAGAATTTTTAAGGTGTCTCAAAGTTATATAATTCAAAGATGAAAGTAATCCAGATGCTTCGTCACTAGAGATTGAACTTGAATTAGCTCCACTTTTTTGCAGGTAGAATACTTTATCCTTTCGAAGAAATAACCACTTTCCAAAGTGCGGTTCGTATGGAAAGTTATAATTAGGACAAAAGAATCGATATTCCCCCCTTGTTTTTAGAAGTTCAACTAATTTAATTAGAACCGAATATGGATTTTCAAGATGTTCCATCACATTAATTGAAAATATGAAGTCGAACTATTGACCGAATTTACAATCTTCAATTGGAGATTCGATCAAATTAAATTTCAAATCCTCTTTCCTTGCGATTCCTTCGAATATTTTCATTATGAATAAAATTCCACTGAAACCTTCTCCAACAGGCTCGACTGTAGTGACTTTAAAGCCCTCACTAGCTAATTGAACTGCAATCGCCAGGATACCCCCCCAACTTCAAGGATCTCCGCTCCAGAATTTAAGTCAATCAAGCTACTGTCAAGAAACTTTCGTGCTGCTACCGCCTCATTTTGATATGTTAAAAAGAGATCAATTAGTTCTGGTCTTTCCAAAGCAATCAAACTTTCGGCTATTTTTCCTCGGCGAACCATCTCCTCTTATGCTTTTTCTAGAGAGACCAACTTTAGCTCATTTCGCTTTGAGTATCCCACCAACGAGGGTTAGCCGCATACCAATCAATGGTTTCTCTTAGTCCATTTTTAAAATCAATTAGTCGCTTAAAGCCTAAGGAGTCTATTTTACTTGAGTCAACTGAATATCTGAAGTCATGTCCTTGTCTATCGGCTACATATGATTTCATTTTTTCGTTTAACCCCATCATACTAATTATCTCGCTGGCAAGACCATTGTTTGATAAGTAAGAACCACTACCAATATTGTAGATTTCACCTGGCTTCCCTTGTTCAAGTACAGTTTGAATTCCACGAGCATGATCTGATACGTGAATCCATTCGCGTACATTCTTGCCATCACCGTAGATCGGCAATTTTTCCCCGGAGTTCAGTTTGTTAATAAAGACTGGTATCACTTTTTCAGGAAATTGGTACTCTCCATAATTATTGCAACACCTAGTTGTACGCACATCCAGCCCATGAGTAATAAAATAACTACGTGCTAGCAAATCCGATGCCGCCTTACTTGCGGCGTAGGGTGAATTAGGTGCAAGTGGGTAAGTTTCATCTGCTGAACCTTCAGATAGGGATCCGTAAACTTCATCGGTTGAGACATGAATGATTGTTCTTACACCAGTTTTACGGCTGGCCTCTAAAACATTAAAGGCTCCAACGACATTAGTATAGACGAAAGCTGATGCGTTATCGATTGAGCGATCAACATGAGATTCGGCAGCAAAGTGAATAACGTAATCGTGGTAAGCCATAGAATTTTCAAGGAAAGCTGCATCGCAAATATCACCCTTAATTACAGTCAATCGTGGATCATTAGTAAATTCTTGGTAATTTTTTGGGTTTGCTGCGTAAGTAAATTTGTCGTAAATGGTGACGCCAGTCAAATCATCAACGTTATAAAACAAGTGATTTATGTAATTGGAACCGATAAACCCAGCGCCACCAGTAACGAAATATCGCATTTGGTAAGGGTAGTCCAAGATCCCCTCAACACACAGGAGGCTTGGAACTTAGTTCATTCGCGATTTCTTCGTAAATCAGTATTATCACTCCCATGAAGGGCATTATTCTTGCAGGCGGGTTAGGCACAAGACTCAAGCCACTTACAAAAATTACAAGCAAACAATTATTGCCCGTTTACGATAAACCTCTAATTTATTATCCACTTTCAACCTTGATGCTTGCCAATATTAGAGAAATTTTGATTATTACTACCCCGGACCAAGTTACAAATTTTGAGAATCTTTTGGGTAATGGCCACGAGTTTGGGATGAAATTTTTATATAAAATCCAGGAAAAACCATCCGGAATCGCAGAGAGCTTAATCTTAGGTGAAGAATTTATACTTGGTGATAAATCTGCATTGATCTTAGGAGACAATGTTTTTCATGGACCAGGGCTCGGTAGGAAGCTGGAAACATTCAACAATATTGTCGGAGCACAGGTCTTTGGGTATCACGTAAATAATCCTCGCCCATATGGGATCGCGACCTTAGATGAAAGAGGAACAGTTACAAAACTTGAAGAGAAACCGATAAATTCTGAATCAAGAATCGCTATTCCTGGTCTCTATTTTTTTGACGAGTCAGCTTCATTGAGGTGCAAAAATATTAAACCTAGCCCTAGAGGGGAGCTTGAAATTCTCGACCTGCTCTCATCATATTTAATTGACGGTATACTGAAATTGGAAATGTTGCCTCGAGGGACCGCATGGTTTGACTCGGGTACATTTGATGACTTACATGAAGCTGGCACTTTTGTTAAGTTAATGCAGGAGAGAACTGGTGAACGAGTATCGGATCCTTATCAAATAGCTCAAATTCAAGGTTGGATCTAAGTTGAGAGTGTCCAAATCGAAATCTGACTCATTTAGTTATTATTTTGAAGTTAGGATAGGTTGAATGACTTGGAATTTGTCTAAGAGGCGATTTAGAAACTTTCTATTTGGCATGTATACATACCTAGAAAGATTTGTATGGCTTTTAATCAATTTATTACCCAAATTCTTGAGAAAAATCTTCTATAAATTATTTTTCTATAAATTCGGATCAGGTGTGTTTATTGACGAAGGATGCTATTTCAGATATCCATGGAAAATTTCAATTGGTGATGACGTCAGTATTAATAGGGGTTGTAATTTTTATCCATCACTCCTGAATAAATCTTCAATAATTGAGATTCAAGATGGAGTAATCATTGCACCTGGAGTAACACTTTTTGGTGCTGGTCAGGATCCAAGAAATCCATCAGCGATAGATGTATCGGAAGATATAGTCATCAAAAACAACTCCTACATAGGGGGTAACTCAACAATTCGCTACGGGGTGACAATTGGTTCCTTTTCCGTTGTAGGCGCTGGATCAATTGTTGTCAAAAATGTGCCTGACAAAAGCATGGTTGCCGGCAACCCTGCACGAATGATTCGACTTATTGAGGATTAAGGACACTCTTGGCAATTCTGTAAGCATTTGCCATCGCAAATAACCCAATTGTTGTTGACGGTATGCAAGGCAATACACTGGTATCAACAAAAGAAATTCTATGACTACCAGAAAACCTCCCTAATGAGTCAGTAGATAATTTACTATTTCCGCCAGAAGGCATAGAGCCGCCAATATGGTACCCAGGGCCGTTGCTCACCCCCTTCTTTGTGAATGGGATTGCAAATAAACCTATTTTGTGGAACTTTTTCTTGATATGAAATTCTATTTTCCTTTCAGCACTTAAATAAGCTTTAGGAATTTTCAATTCTCCATCGAATACCAATGATTCGCCATCAATCTTTGTTTTCAAATCGTAGAATGGCCCATCTGAAGAATGCAAGTTAGTCATGACAATCACTAGGTGACTTAGAAAAAAATTACGTAATGGGGATAAAAGCTTCATTAACTTTTTTGAACTCAAATATCCTAGTCCTAGGATGACTATTTCATTTGGAGTTGAAACTTGTGAATGAATCCAATATTTCGAAAGCTCCCGATTATTAATCTCCAAAAAGATGTTCGCTTGAGTGTTTTGTTGTGGCCAATCAAATCCGATCCTTCTAAGGGAAAAGTAGGGCCTCACAAATCCACCAGTCTTCTGAAAATGAACGGTCTCACGTTCAAGTCCAAAACTTTTTATCGCAATCTTGGTCGAGTTAACGGCACCAGCTGCCACAAAGACATAATCTGCCTCAAAAATCTCCTTGACACCACTTTTCACGTTGATTGAATATATATTTACTTTGTCATCAACTTCACTCAGTGAAAGTACCTTTTGGCCTGAAATATAATTAATACGACCTTTATTAACAAAGTCTTTAATTTCTAATTCGGATGAAAAAATCGAATTATATATACAACCATGACTGCACATCCCACAATATTTGCAAGACCTTGGTCCTGACGTTGCAGTTAGCAATCTTGACTGACCTACAACACAGATCTCATCAGCGCTTGAATCTTGAAGTCTTAACATCCATTTCAACAACATCCCTTGTGATTTACTCAATTGAAGAATTTCAGACGTACTTCTATCTCCAAGGTTCGGGAAATATGCAGTTAAGGCATCGTCTAAAAAAGGCAGTTTCAACCGAGCTGCTAAAGAACTAATTGCTGCTTGAAGTTCTATGTGTTCGAATGGCAAGTTTGGCAAATCATTTACTGCAGGGGGCAGCACAGCTGCTCCCCAAGCAACGCTATACCCACCCAACGCTTCGCTGAATGGAAGACTACTTAAATCTGCAAGTATCTCTTCCCTATAAAAATATTTTGAACCAAAAATAGTCTTCTTGGGTAAATTTCGTTTCCCCAGTTGGAGATTATTTAAATGGCGTGAAATGTCAGAGATGTCTTTGTGCACTTTCCCGGACGATACGTTACGAATTGTTAACATGGCAGCTGAAATCTCACCAGGCAAGGTATCACCGATATCAATTACTGTAATACTTGCATTCAAATCAATTGCGGCACATATGGCTCCGTAGGCTGATAATCCAGAACCAACAATTACAATTTTTGGGTTATTCGATATCATAGAATAACTTAACCGCCTGAATCACTCTAGATTGTTCATTGAATGTTAATTGATGATAACAGGGTAGGTACACCCCGCTTTCATAAACGGCATTAGCACCCTGTAATTCCTGAACTAAACCGTAATCAGCTAAATCACTGAGCTTCACTAAACTTGTTGTGGCACAATCAATAAATTTATGATTTAGAAAATCTCGAAATGTAACAGGTGATTTTTCGATAGAAATGTACTGCCAGTACACTGAACTACCCAGGACGTTACCTCTTGGTCCAGTAGAATGCAGCTCCTCGGAATAGCGATTTGCTATAGCAACGCGCCTTTGATCCTTATTGTCTTGCAAAGATAATTCTCGCAGACCAACATATGCCTGAAATGCTGAGGGTGCTTCAAACCACTCTGCTGGTAATTTTGAAATTGGGGAAAGGGAGCGATTGCCTGTAAATTTCCCAACTTTTAGTTTCTCTCGAGAATTAATTAAAAGGATTACCGGAAAAGTGAACAAACTGAAAATTAATTTATTGGTTGCTAAATTTCGCACTAAATTTTTCACTATCTTTTGTATTAATGTAATTCTTCTAGGATTTTTCAAACTTTGTTGACTATTTCTTAAGTATTCTGAATGGGAACTATCTTGTGAAAACACAAGCGCACCACCATATGTATCAAAGGTCTTGGTCGAAGAAGTACTACAGATTCCAAAATGACCTAAAGTTCCTAAAGACTTACCGGCGAATTGGGCACCAAATGCTTGAGAGAAATCTTCAATCACAATTACATTCGATTCCGTAAGTGCAGGAAGAATTTCTTCTAAATTTGGAACCACACCGAACAGGTAAGTAAGTAATGCGACTTTCGGCTCTTGCTTCAACGCTCTTTTTAGACTGGTTAAATCCCAGCACCCAGTCATTACATCAAGATCTACCAGGATTGGCTTCAATTTAAAGTGCAATGCCACATCCAAAAGTGGCTTGATGGTTATTGTTGGCATTAAGATTTTAGAACCTAGAGGTAGATTTAGTGCCTCAAGAATTGAAAAAAACCCTGTTCGAGCAAATGGAAAAAAAATAGGTGGTTCAGAATTTAAATATTCACCAATTTTCATTTCAAAATCCCTTACTTTTATCTTGTTCTCAAGAGGATAATAGAATGATTGGATCAAATCCCTTAACTCGGATAGTATTGAATGAGAAATTCTTCCTCTTGCTATAGCGACTTTCATAATGCAATAATAGGGGTTAGTTAGCTTTTAGCAGACCGACACAAAATGGTGCATAAGTTTGGGATCAATTCAAGACCAGCCAACGTATGCAGGTACGTTCCCTTTAGATATACTTCCGACATCCATATTTTGATGGTTAAGCAGGGAGATTACAAAATGACTCGTGAGATACCTTGATTCCCTTTAATGTCCCCTATACACCTGAAATTTCGAAACAATATGTATTGGAAGCGTTGGTAAGTAACCACCAACAAGGCGATGGACCCTTTACTACGCGAGCATCGCAAATAATCTCGAACCTTGTTGGGGGAGGACACGTTCTATTAACCCCCTCCTGCACTCATGCCTTGGAGATGGCAAGCATGCTGGCTAATCTTGGACCCGGGGATGAAGTAATACTCCCCTCATATAATTTCACTTCAGCTGCAACAGCTGTCACAAAATTTGGTGCCACACCTGTTTTTGTAGATATTGAAATGGATACGAAAGGAATTAACGTAAATCAAGTACGAAATGCGATTACATCGAAAACTAAGGCAATTTCTTGGGTCAACTATGCTGGAGTTGCTCCAGAAATCCAAGTGCTTCAAGGTTTAGCCAAAGATTTCGATCTCTTACTAATCGAAGATAACGCACATGGTTTAGGCGGAACGTACAAAGGCAAACCTTTGGGAAGTTTCGGAGATTTCGCAACACAGAGCTTTCATGCTACAAAAAACATTCAATGTGGTGAGGGTGGCGCACTCGTATTAAATAACCCAAAATACATTGAGCGAGCCGAAATTATTCGAGAAAAAGGGACAGATCGTTCTAAATATTTTCGTGGGGAAGTTCAAAAATATCAGTGGGTTGATCAGGGAAGTAGTTATTTATTGGCCGAAACCTTAGCAGCCCAATTACTTGGGCAACTCGAAAATTTCGCTCAAATACAGGAAAGACGAGAGAAAATTTTTCAGAGATACAGCGAATCATTAATCGGATGGTCAAAGTTATCTGGCTATGACTTACATTTTGCAAAGAAGGAAGACGTACATACAGCACACATGTTTTATCTAGTTGCTGAGAATCGTGATCTCAGAGACCGGCTTATTAACCAACTTGACATTTTGGCCATAAAGTCCACTTTTCATTACCAATCTTTAGCAACATCCAAAAAAGGGCGAACTTACTACAGTAAGCCAGGCGTCCTTCCTGTATCGGAATTAATGTCAAACCGATTACTGCGATTACCTTTACACTATTCACTCAACGAGAAAGAACAAGATTTAGTTATAGAAGCAGTTCTAGAAAAGAATAGTAAACATGAGTAAGAATGCAAAGAATGAAAGTTGGAGCATGCTTGGACTTTAAAAGATATTTCTCATTTTTACTCCTCACGGAATTTTATTTTAGCTCTCTATTTTCTGATTATTTCACAATGGATTTGGGGATATATCACTATGAACCTGTTACCAAATTTAAGTTTATGAGTTTGCCACCCGATTTCATTATATTTCCAAATTTACAAAACTGTTTGGAACTAAAAATCTAGATTTGCCATAAAGAATGAGAGTTGTAATTAAAGCGATATTTAACCAGATAGGCTCTGTTAAGTAGAGTAAAGACTTAATAAGATTCTCCCCAAAATTGACGCCTAAGAAATTATCGAAATTGTAAAAATCCAAGATATAAATAGGCAGAAACGAATACATTACAAACCCAACTACCAGAATCTTCCTAAACTTCTTTGATCGTGAAGCGTCCCTGTCACTTTTAAGAATGTAACCAAGTCCCACAAAAACGGGAGCTAAAAATAAGAATGTATGGCGATGTGCTGCATTAAGATGCAAGACGGGAATAATACTCAAATACACAATAAACAGGTATGACACTTTTATCTGTAATAGTGGCTCTTTTTTGGATTTGTAGACGAGAACGGTTAGAACTAAAATAACCAAATAAATCATCAGAGAACAATACAAAGCAACGTTATTAACGAGTGTAAAATCACTTCCCGGTTCAAGGCCAAAGAATCTTGCCAACGCGCTGCTCAATCCAAGAAATTGCTCTGATGTGGGCTGCGGAACTGTCGATTTAGTATCTACAATTTGTGAGATACTTAAAAAAATGCTTTGTTTTTGGCCCAGGGACACAATCACAAGTATCACAAATCCTGTCATCACCGCTGTCAGCAGGGCTGTCCATGAAAAAAATGCAATTAAAAGCGGAACAAAGATTATTGGGACAAGTTTTGTTAATATTGCACATGTTAAGATGAACCAAGAAAATCTAAAATGTTTTGTTGAAAGACCCCACCACATCATTAATAGAAAAACGAGTTCAATTAGTTCAGGGTTGGCTGCGACAGAAAAAGAGTAGAAAAAATATGTATTCATACCCAGCATGGCCACATAAATTAGTGTCAGCGTCCTATCAGGATGAGTCACCTTAATGCAGATGAATATTGACAACCCAATTAAAACAATCGTGAAAAATCCAAAAAACTCTATTGTGAACAAAGTTGGAAAGGCATTTACTAGCCATCTTTCAAATACAACTATGGGTCCATAAAAAACGCCGGTCCCGTCCCACCATGCTGGGTCGAACATCACGGCATAGAAATCACCTGCGAATCCACGCGGAGCCGCAAAAAAATGGTAAATCGCTAAATAGCAAGACAAGGATAAGGTAATAATTAGTCCAAGAGATCTAGAAAAATTCTCATCAATACGACGATGAAATCCTCCAAGCCAAGCATTTACAGACACTCTAACTTTTATGAATAAGTCATTCATATTGTGCCTCCTTTAGATCAGTCCAGTACGAATTTAAGTGGCATTATGCTATCAAACGTTAGACATAAGATTTGAAGAGTTATATGCTTTTTTCGATTAGTCAGTTTCAGATGGCGAAGATTTCTTTATGGTAAAAGTCCAAAATGGTTCAATCTCAGAAAACTTAAGCGTAGTTAAATCAAAGTCGGCAGCACACAACATCTCACTAATCTCGGCCTTGCTAAAGCGTTGTTCAAGGGATGTCCCAAAGCGATCAAGGGCATCATTTGCCATCATCACAAATGGCATATGGGCATAGTGATGTAATGGAAGGTTTGAAGTATTTTGGCCAAGTGTGCTTAAGACTTTAGATAGCCGCGCCAAAGGCCAGTAAACAAGTGCGGCGATAATCGTGGCACTTAAACGCCTGAGAGACTGCGGTGAAGCAGAGATAACACGGCGCACAATATTTACGCCCCTAAAGATCAGTTTGTAATAGGTTGGTTTGTTTTCAAGGTTGTAATACAGGTAGCAGAGAAAAACGCCGCCAGGTTTGATACTGCGCGAGACATCCTTGATCGCTAAAGCAGTATTGGGAATATGGTGC
>Ga0114969_10001820_pt1 | contig 17806 bp, 11 predicted proteins | sample M_130807_MF_Meta_FD_87316 | JGI IMG/M metagenome (GOLD analysis project Ga0114969, IMG submission 87316) | Freshwater microbial communities from Lake Montjoie, Canada to study carbon cycling - M_130807_MF_MetaG | ecosystem: Environmental > Aquatic > Freshwater > Lake | place: Lake Montjoie...
CCGTCGCGCTCATCGGTGCTACCGTGTTGGTCGTCACCGGCGGATACCTGAACACAAACTTCGACCGCGGCGTGCTCACGAGCGGCGTCTTCCGTTACGGGCAGGCGCCAAAAGCCGGTGAGCGCGACAAGGGTATCGTCTTCTATAAGGACGGTCGGACGGCCACGGTGAGCGTGCGCCACAGCGACGACGGCAGCTACTCGATTGCCACGAATGGAAAGCCCGATGCGTCGCTTTCCGCCGGGTGGTTCGAAGCCGATACGTCGACGAAGGCGACATCGCGACTCGATGGCGATGAATCCACGCAGGTGCTGTTGCCGCTCACGACGCTCGCGCACGTGCCAAAGGCCGAGCGCGCGGCGGTGATCGGCAATGGATCAGGCCTCTCGAGCCACTTCCTCCTCGGAAGTCCGACGCTCAAGGAGCTCACGACGATTGATATCGAGCCGGAGATGATCAACGGCTCGCACACGTTCTACCCGGTAAACAAGCGCGTCTTCGACGATCCGCGTTCGCACTATGTGCACGATGATGCGAAGAGCTATTTCGCCGCAGCGAACAAGAAGTTCGATCTGATTCTTTCGGAGCCGTCGAATCCCTGGGTGAGCGGCGTCAGTGGATTGTTCACGGACGAGTTCTACAAGCGCATTCGGACCTACCTGACGCCGAACGGCGTCTTCGGACAGTGGCTGCACCTGTACGAAATTGACGACGGCCTCGTACTCTCGGTAATCCAGGCGGTGCACAAGAACTTTCCGTCGTACGAGATCTATCTCACGGCCGACGTGGACATTCTCATCGTCGCATCGAACATGCCGGTGCTGCCGAAGCCCGACTGGTCAGTGTACAGCCTGCCGAATATCCAGATCGACCTGAAGCGTTTCCATCTGATCACGCCCGAGGCGGCGACGGGCACGCTCCTCGTCAATCGCGAAGCACTCGCAGCCGTCATCGGCGATGCGGCGGGTGCGAACTCGGACTTCTATCCGAAGCTCGATCTCACGACGGAGCAGGCGCGATTCGAAAAACGGTTTGCGAAGGGATTTGCCGGATTGGGCGAAGATCGGTTTGATCTTGGCGCATTGCTCGCGAGCGTGAAGATTAATCCGACCGACGAGCCCCTCGCGCCACTGGACATCGAGCGTGTGCGTTTCCGCGCGGTGTCAGCCGCGCTGCGCGCCGGTCGCGGACCGGCGGTGGATGGTGCCGACCGCACGCGCTTTCGGCTGGCTGCCTCGAAATACCAGACCCTGAAGGATCGGATGGCCGCCGGGCACCCGCCGGTGGACTGGACCGAGTTCATTTTGCTGTTCCACGAAGTGGAAAAAGATTTGATGGGCGGCACGATGGGCTGGTCGTACGATCCGTTCTATGACTCCGTACTGCAGTTTTGTAAAGCGCAGAACGCGCCGGCCGATGCGGTCGCAACGGTGAAATTCATGCGCGCGGTGTCGGGCTACAACTGGATCGAAGCTACCGCGCAGATTGACGCGCTGCTCTTCTCCCTCGAGAACGGACTCAAGTGGATTGATCAGGACACGTTCCGCGACGGCGCCGTGGTCGCGCTGCTCAAGACGGGACAGAATGGCAAGGCGCGGCAGGTTTTCAACCGCATGGCGGAGCGCACGGAACGGAAACCGCACGATCTACGCGTGCGAATGCTGGGGGCGGCGGTGGCGGCGGTGACGGTTGGCGACACCGCTCGCGTAAAAAAGCAGTAGCTGGTAGGGCGTTGGGACCACCGCGCGTACCGGGGACCGGGTACGCGCTACTCGGTACGCGCCCTTGGAGTTACTCGTTACTCACTACTTCTTCCGTAGGACGTGTCCTGGTCGCGCCTCAGTAAACTTTCCATCGGCAACGACCGGAGTTCCCGCGACCAGGACCCACTCGATCCCCACCGGATACTGGTGCGGATTCTCGAATGTCCCTTTGTCCGCCACCGTCGCCGGGTCAAACACCGTGATGTCGGCCGCGCATCCTTCCTTGATGCAGCCGCGATCGCCGAGCCCGAGCCGCTTGGCCGGCATGCCGGTCATCTTGTTCACCGCCGACTCGAGCGTCAACACCTTCTGCACACGCACATATTCGCCGAGTACGCGCGGAAACGTTCCGTAGTTGCGGGGGTGCGGCACATCGGCGCCCGGCTTCGAGAGTCGTCCGTCGCTCGCGATCATCGTCATTGGGTGCTGCATGATGCGGCGCACGTCGCCTTCGTCAATTACATGGAACACCATTGATGGTCCGCCCTTGAGCACGCCCTCGATCACGAGCGGCACGGCGCCTTCCGGCGTTGGCTGAATACCGCGCTTTACGGCCCAGTCGTAGAGGGTCTTGCCATTGAGTGTCGGGTCCCATGACACGCTTGCAAACTGCACGCGCTTGATGTCGCCACCGCCACGATCGTTCAGGAGTAGATCGAGAATGCCCTTCTCGATCGCGTTGCGGAGTTCGGGGTTAGCGAGCCGCTTCTTGAGCTCGGGCACTCCGCCCGCCAGCGCCCAGTTCGGCATCAGCACGTCGAAGCCAGTCGAGCTCGCCGTATACGGATACTGGTCCATCATCGCGTCGGTGCCGGCCTTTCGCGCCGAGTCCACCATGTGCAGCGTGACGACGCTCTTCCCCCACATTTTCTGCCCAATCGCCTTGTGGTGCGTGAGGATGAGGGGAATCTTCGCCTGGCGTCCAATCTCCAGCGCTTCCGCGACGCCCTGAATGAGTCCGAGTCCCTCTTCTCGCAGGTGCGACGTGTAAATGCCACCCGACGCGGCAGCCACCTTCGAGAGTGCGATCACTTCTTCGACTTTCGAGAAGGTGCCCGGGATGTAGCGAAGGCCCGTGCTGAGGCCGAACGCGCCTTCCTTCATCGCCGTCGCCACCATGCCCTTCATTTTCTCCAGCTCGGCAGCGGTCGGTGCACGATTCTCCGTGCCCATCGCCGTCCGCCGAATCGTGTTGTGGCCGACAAGATACGCCACGTTGATACCGAGCTTCGCCTTGTTCGCTGAATCGAGATAGGAACCGAAAGGCCAGGGCCCGCCGCCATCAGGGCCACCCAGCGCAAGCGTCACGCCCTGGCGCGCCGCGCTTTCGGCGTCGGGCATCTGGAGGAGTGGCTCGAGATGCGCGTGCATGTCAATGAAGCCCGGCGCGACGACATGGCCCTTCACATCGATGACACGCTTGGCCTGCGCCGCCGGAATCGGCGTGCGGGACACGAGCGTGATCTTGCCGCCCGTGATGGCGACAGCACCGGTGAATCGCGCGGCGCCGGATCCGTCGATGATCGTGGCGTTGGAGAGGACAAGGTCGTACTGCTGCGCGCCGGCCGACGTGACGGCAACAAGCAATGCAGCGAAGGCAATCAGGCAGCGGGGCACAAGGCAACTCCGGTTCTGGTTCATCACCAACCCACCATCAACGTACCACTAACCTACCATCAACCTACCGCCCGTTGGGGCGCGGGCGCGAGCGGTACGGAGTGACTGGCCGAGGGTGACCGAAGGGACGGATTCGGGCGTATCATATAGCAATGAGACTGCACATCCTCGCCATAGTGCTGGCGGTTGTCGCTAGCAGCGGTGCGAACACTGCCAACGCCCAGCGACTCACCGCCGCCGATTCCGCGCTCGTCGGCCGCTTGCTCCTTGCCGAAGAAACTCGCGATACGTCGTCTGCAGCGTATGCCGACGGGATGCGCCATTCCGATCCTCGGATTCAAGTGATTGCGCGGCGCGGTCTGGGCCGCTCGCGCGATGCGTCGTTTGTGCGGCGTGATTCCATCCCGGCGCTGCCGGCGCCGCCAGTGTACACCGACCCCGCCTGGCGGCTTCGCTATCGTGCGCTCGGTGCGAGGAATGACAGATGCGACGATCTGAATACGGCGCTTGCCGACAGCGCGTGGCCCGTACGTCTCCGCGCTGCCGAACTCGTGACCGCCGGTTGCGCGAGCAATGCGGCGCTCCTGGCGACGCTGCGTGACTGGACGAAGGCCATGCCCATCACGTCGGCGCGCACGAAGGGCGCCGTGTCGTGGCACGCCACGGCGCACGGCCTCACCGCGCTCGCTCGTGTTGCTCCAGCGGAGGCACGCGCCGTGCTCGCCCGTGCCGTTGCGAGTCGAATTCCCACGCTGCGGACTTATGCCGCGCGTGCGGCCGCCACGTTGAGCGATACGGCAACGCTGCGCCGTCTCGCGGTTGACGCCGACGACAATGTGAAGGAAGCGGCGATCGGTGGACTCGCGCGCGTCGCCGGTCATTCCGCAGACGATGTCTTTCTCGCCGCGCTCGCCGGTCGCGGCAGTCCGGTGATTCGCGCTGCGGCCAGTGCATTGAAGGGTTCTCCGCGAGGCGACGCGGTGCTCAGCGCGAGCCTCAACGCGGCTCGGCGCCTGCAACGCGACTCGAGTGAAACCGCGCGCCGAGTGCGTGCGGCGGTCGCAGAGCGTGTGGCCGAGTTTGCGAAGGCTGGTGACTGGTCGCGCGTTGCGCCGCTGGCCGCTGACTACGACTGCGCGATCGCCTGTGCGTACGGCGCCATCGGCACAACGCTTGGCGTGGCTGGCGCCGCAGCGCATTGCACGCCGATGCCGATTGCCTTGCCGGCAGACGCCGTGCGTCTCGCGCTTGGTGCGGACGTGCGTCTCCGCGTGGTGATGGCCGATTCAAGCGGCGGCGGATCGTTCGTCGTGCGCCTCCGTGGCGACAACGCGCCCGTGATGGCCGCGCGGGTACTCGCACTGGTGCGCAGCGGCTGGTTCAACGGCAACACCTGGCACCGCGTGGAACCAGACTTCGTCATTCAGGGCGGCGCGCCGGGCGCCAATGAGTTTCGCGGATTTCCACGATTCTTCCGCGACGAACTCGGGGTCGTTCCGCACGCGCGCGGCACGATTGGCATGAGCACCGGCGAGCACGACACCGGTGACTCGCAGTGGTTCGTGAACCTCCGCGACAACTTCCGGCTCAACAAGGACTACACCGTCTTCGGCGAAGTCATCGAGGGCATCGATCTCATTGACAGCGTCCTCGAGGGCGACGTCATCGCACGCATTGAGGTAATCGGGAAATGAACGGCATTTTCGCACTCGTCTTCGCACTCGTTCTGGCCCCGCAGGACGCCGCACTCAACGGCGGTCTCACAGGGGCGCGTACGCCTGCATTTGCACCCGACGGACGCATCGCCGTTTCTATTGATGGCGACCTCTACGCGCAGGCGGCCCCCAATGGTGCCTGGCTGCGCCTCACGACGGGCCCCGCGTGGGATCGCGATCCGGCCTGGTCGCGCGATGGAAAGTCCATTGTGTACTCGTCAAACGTGGACGGCAAATTCTCGCTTTACCGTCTTGCCGTTGGCGGCACGACTGAGAACAAGTCCGAGCGCCTCACCACGCCACACGAGGACGATAGTGCGCCGAACATGGCGGCAGACGGCAGCATCACCTTCGTTCGCGGATTCGGCGGCGGCGCGCGCGTGTGGACTCGCGCGGCGGATGGCACCGAGAAGCGACTCACCAATCGCGAGCAGGCAGAACTGGCCCCCGCATTTTCACCTGACGGCACGCGTATCGCGTACATCCAGGTGTTCGAGACGGGCCGTCGTCTCATCATTCGCACACTTGCCAGCAATCGCGATGGCGTCGCCGTTGCCGACCGCGTACCAGAACGCCTTGCCTGGTCGCCCGATGGTTCACGCGTTGCCTTTTCCACGAGCGGTGGCGGACGCACGGGCATCTATGTCACCCCCGCCAATGGCAGCTACCTGAACTTCGTCGCCTCGCGCCGCGGCGATGTCGCTTGGTCGCCCGATGGGAAGCAGCTTGCCATCGCCGAAATCGACGAGGGCGGCCCGGGCTACAACGGCGATCCCGCCCGTCTCGGTGATCGTGCCGTGCGCGACCCGTTTGGCGTGCGCAGCCAGCTCGCGTTGATCACGGCGCCCATCGCGCCCGACGCTGGCCGCGTGGAAGCCCGCATCGAAGTGCTGCGCGAGCGGGCAGCTCACAACACGGACGTGTTTGAACAAACGTGGCAGCGCTCCGCCGACCTGTACTTTGCCAACGGCACGCTGCGCGGTCCGCGCGCGCAGTGGGAGGCGCTCGCGGGCAAGTATCGCCCGCAGGCCGCAGCCGCAAAGGACGACGACGAACTGCAGCGCGTACTGCACAAGATGATTCGCGAGCGGCCGTCGTTGCGTGAACCGGCGACCGGGCGCGCCGCGGTTTCGAGCGCGCATCCGGTCGCGACGGCTGCAGGGCTCGAGATCTTCCGTGCGGGCGGCAATGCCGTTGATGCGGCGGCGGCGGTGAGCTTCGCGCTCGGCGTGGTCGAACCCGATGCGAGCGGCCCCGGCGGTTACGGCCAGATGGTCATCTCGCTCCCAAGACTGGACAAACCCGCGCTCATCGATTTTATGACGCGCGTACCCGAGGACGCCGGACTGCAGAACACTTCGTTGCTGCAGAACGGCCGCTATCCGAGTGACGGTCCGGTGCTCGCGAATGTCCCAGGCACCATTGCCGGGATGTACAGCGCGTTCAAGCAGTACGGTTCGGGAAAGGTCACATGGAAGGAGATCGTGGCCCCGGCCATTCGCGCCGCGCGCGACGGGTACATCGTCAGCGAAGGTTTGGCGACGACGCTCTCAACAGAGCGTGAGCACTTTCTCAAGTACGAAAGCAGCAAGAAGCTCTTCTTCCGCGACGGCAAGCCGCTCGTGGCGGGCGACACGCTGAAGAACCCCGACCTCGCCTGGGTGCTCGAGCAGGTGGCCGAGCGTGGTGCGGATGGGTTTTATCGTGGCTTGGTGGCGCAGAAGCTCGCCGACGATCTGCACTCGAAGGGCAACGCGATGAAGGTCTCCGACTTGAATCGCTATTTCGCCGCTGATCGCGAACCGGTGCGCGGGATGTATCGCGGCTACACCATCTGGTCGAGCGCGCCGCCGGTATCCGGTGGCGCAGACCTCATCGGCAAGTTCAATCTGCTCGAGCAGTTCGGCGGCGTGCGTCCGTATTTCGACGATGCCGCGTCACTGCACGCCGCGCTCGCGTCGTGGACACTCGTTCCACGCGGGCGCGTGGCTGATCCGGGACTGTGGCCGATCGACATCGCTGCGCAGCTCAGCAAAGATTCCGCCAAAGTGCGCTGGTCCTGCTTCCGCGCCGACAAGGCGATTCGCGCGGCCGACCTGCGAGCCGATACGCTTTCGTGTCCTCCACCCGCCACGCGTGCACCGGAGAGCGGTGACGCTCAGCTCGGTGTCCAGGTGCGTGCACAGCCTGCTCTGCAACTCGGATCCAGCATCGAACCACTCATGGAGACTCTGGCCGCGGCATCCGAAGAGCGCGGCTGCGGCGCCGATCATGCCGCCGAAGTCACCTACTGTCACGCCGCCGGTACGACGGCCTTCGTTGTTGCCGACAACGAGGGCAACGCCGTGGCCGTCACCCAAACGCTCGGCACCTGGGGCGGAAACTTCTATGTGACGCCCGGACTCGGCTTCATCTACAACGACAAGCTCACGTCGTATGGCACCGATCCATCAGCGTACGGGTCGCGTCTGCCGTTCGCTCGCCATGGCAGCACCCTCGCTCCTACCATCGTGATGCGCGGCAATCGACCGGTGTTCGCGGTGGGCGCCGCCGGCAATGCGTGGATCACGTCTGCCGTGTACCAGACGCTGATCGGCTTGATGGACTTCGGCATGACGCCGCAGCAGGCGCTCGAGCTGCCGCGGTTTCTTCCGGGCGGCCGCGGCGGCGGTGGCGCGTTTGTGCCAACTGAGGCGCCGCTGCTGCAGGCGGGCGGGTCCGGAGGTGGAACGTCCGGCACAGGTGCACCGGGCGGCCTCGTTGGTGGCGGTCGCGGAGGCGCTGCGGGTGCACCCGGTCCAGTGATGATTCAGGTGGAGGACGGCTTCTCGCCTGACGTGATCAAGAAAATGCGCGAGATGGGCTACGATTTCGATTTCGTGTCGCTCAAGGGTGAGCTGCGAGAGGGCTATGGCGCCGCCATTTCGATTGACGGACGGCGCGTGACAGCGGGTGCCGATCCGCGGAGGGCTGGAGCCGCAGGAGCGGTGCCGTAGCGCGCCGGAGATCGACCGCACGCCAGCCGTCGGGCTGACTCGCACGTCCTCCGCTCGCGTTGTAGCTTCGCCCGATGCCATCTCCGGACACCCCCAAACCCGCCGCCGGCCAGCTCCTCAAAGTCCTCGGCGTCGCGTTCGGGCTCGCGATCATCGTTGGCAACACGATTGGCTCGGGCATTCTCCGCACGCCGGGCGACATCGCGGCCGCGCTGCCGTCGATGTACTGGTTCTTCGGCGTCTGGATCGCCGGAGGCCTGTACGCACTCGGCGGCGCGATGACGATGGCTGAACTTGCTGTCGCGCTTCCGCAATCGGGCGGCCAGTACGTGTATGCGCGGCGCGCGCTCGGTGAATACCCCGGATTCGTGGTCGGCTGGACCGACTGGTTCTCGGTCTGCGGATCGGCAGCCGCCGGATCCATCGCGTTGGGCGAACTCAGCGGTGCGCTCTTTCCCGCCATCGCGCACTGGCAGACGCCGATTGCCATCGCAACGGTGCTGGGCTTCACGGCCGTGCACTGGATCGGCGTGCGCTCCGGTGACGTGACACAGAAACTGCTCAGCGTGCTCAAGACGCTCGCGTTGCTGGCGATCGCCGCGGCCTGCTTCCTCGTTCCGCGCAGCGCCGACAGCGGCAGCGCCGTCACGACCTTCCCAGTCGGCACCGCGTTCGTCGCCGCGCTCGTACTCTCTTTCCAGAACGTCATCTTCACCTACGACGGCTGGAACGGCCTCGTCTACTTCAGTGGCGAGGTGAAGAACCCTGCGCGCGAGATTCCGCGCGCGATGGCGTGGGGTGTCGTGACCGTTGCGCTGGTCTATCTCGCACTCAACGCCGCGTTCGTCTACGCCCTCGGCATGGGGCACCTCGCCGGAGAGAAGTTCGCGGCCGCCGCGGCGGCAAAAATGGCCTTCGGTGCTACGGGGGAGCGAATCGTCAGCGCCGTGATGGTCGTAAGCCTGCTGGGCAACGTCAGCGCCATCCTCATGCAGGCGCCACGGGTTCCGTATGCAATGGCCATAGACGGGCTGCTCCCACGCCGAATAGCGACCGTCAACTTGGGCGGCACCCCGTTCATCGCGCTCGCCGTGAGCGCGGCGATCACGCTCGCGCTGGTGTTGTCAGGAACATTCGAGACGGTACTGGCCATTTCCGCGTTCTTCTTCGTCATGCAGTACGCGGTGACCTTCACGGCGCTCTTCGTGCTTCGGCGTCGTGAACCCGCGCTGGTCCGCCCATACAAGGCCTGGGGCTACCCTGTTATTCCAGCCATTGTGCTCGTCGGCGCCCTGACCTTCCTCGGCGCCAGCTTCGTCACCGACCGGACGAACAGCATTCACGCGCTCTACGTCCTCGCCGCGAGCGTCCCCGTGTTCCTCGTCTCCCGCCGGCTCGTCGGTTCCCCTCGCTAGGCACAACGTCGTATTTTCGGTACTGTCCCACATGCGCTCTCTATAGGAGGAGCACCAATGCCCCGCCGGATTCTCTCCCTCGCTCTCACCGCGCTCCTCGTTGCGCCTTCGCTGCTCGCAGCCCAGGGCCGAGGTGGTCGCGGCAACGCCGCCGACTCCATCAAGTACAAGTACGCCTCCACACCGAAACTCGACGCGCTCAAGGCCGAAGTCGCAGCCGACATCGAGAAGAACGCGAAAATGGTCCAGGTGATGGTGGACAAGGTCTTCTCGTTCGCCGAACCCGGCTTCCAGGAATTCGAGACGATGAAGTACCTCTCGGGTGTCCTCGAGAAGAACGGATTCAAGGTCGAGCGCGGGTACGCCGGCATTCCCACGGGCTTCGTGGCACGCTGGGGCTCGGGCAAGCCGGTCATCACGCTCGGCTCCGACATTGACGACATCCCCCAGGCGAGCAACAAGCCGGGCGTCGGCTACCATGATCCACAGGTCACCGGCGCACCAGGCCACGGCGAAGGCCACAACGCCGGCATGCCGCTGAACATCGCGGCCGCCCTCGCGGTCAAGAAGATCATGGAACGCGAGAAGATGCCTGGCACGATTGTGCTTTGGCCGGGCGTCGCCGAAGAGCTGATGAGCGGCAAGGCCTGGTACGTGCGCGAAGGGCTCTTCAAGGACGCCGACGTCACCCTCTTCACGCACGTAGGCAACGACCTCGGCGTGTCATGGGGCCAGTCGAGCAGCAACGCGCTGGTGTCCGCGATCTTCAAGTTCAAAGGTTCGAGCTCGCACGCGGCCGGCGCCCCCTGGCGCGGCAAGAGCGCGCTCGACGCCGTGATGCTGATGGCCACGAGCTGGGAGTTTCAGCGCGAACACCTGGACCTTGCCCAGCGTTCGCACTACGTGATCACCGACGGCGGCGACCAGCCAAACGTCGTGCCACCAACGGCCGCCGTCTGGTTCTATTTCCGCCATCTCGATTACGACCGCACGATGGCCATGTTCGAAGACGCCAAGGTCAAGGCGCGCGCTGCCGCAATGATGACGGGCACGCAGATCGACACGATCATGATGGTGGGCTCGGGCTGGAGTGGGCATTTCAATCGCCCGGTGGCCGAGGCGATGTATCAGAACATCACGGCAGTCGGCATGCCCAAGTGGGATGACAAGGACCAGGCGCTGGCCAAGGGTCTGCAGAAGGAACTCGGCGTCCGCGAAACGGGTCTCGCTGAACGCGTCACCGGTGGACTCGGCGGTCCCGCTCCGGAAGCAACTCGCACGGGCGGCGGTTCTGATGACATCGGCGACGTGGCCTGGTCCATGCCGACCATCACACTGCGATTCCCATCGAACATTCCCGGCACGCCGGGCCACAACTGGGCGAATGCGATCGCGATGGCGACGCCGATCGCGCACAAGGGCGTCGTGGCCGGCGCGAAGGTGCAGGCGATGACGATGCTCGACATCCTCACCACGCCGCAGCTCGTGACCGACGCGCACGCCTACTTCGCCGAGCAGACGGCAACGACGAAGTACAAGCCGTTCTTCGCCGCGACGGACAAGCCGCCCATCTGGCTCAACAAGGAGCGGATGGAGAAGTACCGCCCTGACATGATCAAGTTCTACTACGACGACACGAAGTTCGGCAGCTACCTCGAGCAGCTCGGCATCAAGTACCCGACGCTGCGCGGGATTGTCCCGTAGGTTTTTCCCGATCGACTGTTGTCTCGGCGCTAGCGCCGAGACCTTTCACCACTGGAGCCAGATGAAATTCGCCGCTCGCCTGCTGCTTGCCTGGTCACTGCTCTCGTCATCGGCGGCAGCCCAAGCTGACCCGCGCCTCGCCGCACTCAAACTCGAAGCCGCGCGCGAGATAGACGGTCAGGCGAAACTGATCCAGCAGATGGTGGATCAGGTGTTTTCGTACGCCGAGCTCGGGTTCCAGGAGTTCGAAACGTCGAAGTACCTCTCCGGCATTCTCGAGAAGAACGGCTTCAAGGTCGAGCGCGGCGTCGCCGGTATTCCCACGGCGTTCGTGGCCAAGTGGGGCTCCGGCAAGCCGGTGATTTCACTCGGCTCCGACATTGACGACATCCCGCAGGCCACGAACAAACCCGGCGTTGGCTATCGCGACCCGATCATCGCCGGCGCGCCGGGGCATGGCGAAGGCCACAACTCGGGCATGCCGCTGCAGATCGCGGCGGCAATCACCGTCAAGAAAATCATGGAGCGCGAGAAGATTCCGGGGACGCTCGTGCTCTGGCCCGGCGTTGCAGAAGAGCAACTCGGCACCAAGGCGTTCTATGTACGGGCCGGATTGTTCAAGGATGTGGACGTTACGCTTTTTGCCCATGTGAGCGACAACTATGAGATCAGCTGGGGCGACAATCCCGGGCTTTACCTTATTTCGGCACGGTTCAACTTCAAGGGATCAAGCTCGCATGCGGCCGCGGCGCCGTGGCGCGGCAAGAGCGCGCTCGACGCCGTGATGCTTTTCGCAACGAGCTGGGAGTTCCAGCGCGAGCACATGGAGCTGCAACAACGGTCACACTACATCATTCCCGACGGTGGCGACCAACCCAACGTCGTGCCGCCCACGGCAGCGATCTGGTTCTACTTCAGGAACACGTCGTTCGACGCGACGATGGCCATGTATGAAGACGCCAAGGTGAAGGCCAACGCCGCGGCGATGATGACCGGCACGCAGCTCGAGAGTGCATCGATCATTGGATCGGCGTGGAAGGTGCATATGAACAAACCCGTGGCTGAGATCATGCACGCGAATGCGGTCACGGTCGGCATGCCGAAATGGTCAGCCGATGACCAGAAGCTCGCCAAGGCCGTGCAGCGCGAGATCGGCGTGCCCGACTCGGGACTTCGCGTTGTTGTCGCTCCGCTCCGCGATCCGGTCTCGGCCGCAGCGGCGGCGGGGGGCGTGGGTTCGGACGACATCGGCGACATCAGCTGGACCGTGCCGATGGTCACGCTCACCTATCCGGCGAACATTCCCAATCTCCCGGGCCACAACTGGGTGAACTCGATTGCGATGGCCACGCCGATTGCGCACAAGGGTGTCGTGGCGGGCGCGAAGGTTCAGGCGATGACGATCCTCGACCTGATGCTCACGCCGAAGGTGATCACCGAGTCGTGGGCATACTTCAACGACGTCCAGACGAAGACCATCAAGTACAAGCCCTTCATCGCGCCCACTGACATGCCCGCCATCTGGCTCAACGCCGAGAAGATGGCCAAGTACCGGGACGAGATGAAGAAGTTCTACTACGACCCGACGAAATTCGGGACGTATATGGAACAACTCGGCATCAAGTACCCGACCCTCAAGGGCATCGTGCCCTGACGTCCGGATCGGTGCGCTGGACCAGTCGCCGCACTCAGGTACGAGTGCGGCGATTTGTTATCGCGCCGCCCCGATTGCCACACCGCCGTGGGCGGAGTCGATGCTCTTGGCCATTGCGGCCACCGCGACGAACGCGAGCACGGCGGTCATGATTTCGGTGCGCAGCGGACCCATTCCTTCGAGTCCGGGCATTTCGCCGCCAAACGCATGCTTCTGAGCCGTCATACGGACCTTCGCTTGTATCAAACGCCGACCTGGCGAAAGTCGTGGTCGGTGTGCTTCCACCACGAGCGCGACCCATCGCGGTGGTGCATGGTCCCGAAAGTGCGTGGGCCCTATTTAAATGCTACGATCAACTCGGGCGAAAGGTTCAGCCACGCGGTCAGGAATTGGGGTAGCTGTCAGGAGTGACCCGACTCATCAGTCGTTGCCTGTCAGGATCTTTTCGATTTTTGTGTCGGGCACGAGCCACATCAGTGCGACGAGTGCGTAGATCGCGGCCGAAATCATCGGCTGAACGCTTCGAGTCGGCTTTTGCCTATGTGGCGCCTCTATTCTTCGAACATGTCACGCAACGCCGCCAGGACTTCGCGAAGCGCGGCCGGCAGAAGACGCCCGACGGGCTGGCTCGTTCGCGAAGAATCGACGACGATCATCTGATCGAGAACGACGTGTCCCTTGCGTCCGGCAAACTGACAGGGAACACGATATATGTAAGGATGATGCCCGGTGGTCAGCGGGGCGACGAGATGCGTTCCCCCTAGCACGTTCAGTTCGTCGGGCGAGACCACGACAAAGGGTCGTCGCTTTCCGATTTCACGGCGAACCGGGTCGGCAAGCGCGATGATGACAACATCGCCGCGCCTCAAGGTTACCGACTCACTCATCTTTGATCCCGAAATCTTCCATCGGCCATTCATGTTCATAGAGATGGAAGTGCGTCGGCTCGGCATCCGGCCAGGTTCCCGGTGGCTCGAGCTTCGCCATCAATTTCGCATCCTCCGCCCACCCTTCGCGCACCTTTTTCACGCGCGCAATCACGATCTCCCCTTTGCGAACCGAGATTTCGAGCTCGTCCCCGAGCCCGGCTTCCTCGATCATCGCCTTGGGGAGCCGAACGCCCCGTGAATTGCCGATCCGGACCAGTTTTGCCCGCACATGTTCCTCCGGTGTAATTACATAGTAATTACTTCGGGCGGCGCCCGAAAGAGCCGTGCACTCGTACCCGGCTCAACGGTTCGCCGTATCCATCGTATCCCGAACGACCCCGCCGTATCCCACCTCCATCTCGCGCAACATCATAACATTGCAGCACTTTAGGGGGCGCGTTTTGGTTCGAGAATCTCGTCTTGAAATCCCCGGTACCGAACGCGACACTCATTAGACACGCTCTTCGCGTAATTCCGAACTTCAGATCCAGCTGATGTCCACGAAAAACACACCTACGAACGTCTCCGATCCGCGCCACTACCACAAAGTCGTGGACTGCCAGTGGGGCTGCCCCGCCCACACGAACGTCCCTGAATACCTTCGGCTCATCGCCAACGGGAAATACGCCGAGTCGTATCTCCTCAATCGCGAATCGAATGTCTTTCCTGGGATTCTTGGGCGCACCTGCGATCGCCCCTGCGAACCTGCATGCCGTCGCGGTCGCATCGACGGAAAGCCCGTCGCCATCTGCCGGCTCAAGCGTGTCGCCGCTGATCTCAAGGGCGACATCACCGAGTTTCTCCCCAAGCCCCCTTCATTAGAGAACGGCAAGCGCGTCGCCCTCATCGGCTGCGGCCCGTCGTCGCTCACGGTCGCGAACGATCTGCGCCCGCTGGGTTATTCAGTCACCATTCTCGAAAAGCGTGACCAGTCCGGCGGCCTCATGCGCTGGAACATTCCCGCGTTCCGGTTGCCGCCACAGGTGCTCGACGAAGAAATCAACGCGATTCTCGACACTGGCGTCGAACTCAAGTACAACTCGGCCGTCACTTCAATGAAAGCGCTCCTGGCCGAGGGATACGACGCCGTGTTCGTTGGATCAGGCGCGCCCAAGGGCAAGGAGCTCGACGTTCCCGGTCGCCACGAAGGCAACTCGAACGATGTGATTCACATCGGCATCGAGTGGCTCGGCGGCGTGCACTTCGGGCACATCGAAAAAATAGAGGAGAAGGTTCTCATCATCGGCGTCGGCAACACGGCCATGGATTGCTGCCGCACCGCCAAGCGACTCGGTGCCAAGGATGTGAAGGTCATCGCGCGCCGCGGCCGCAAGCACTTCAAGGCGAGTCCGTGGGAGCTCGAGGATGCCGAGGAAGAGTTGATCGACATCGTCGAGAACCACGCGCCCAAGCGGTTCGTCTATGAAAAGGGCAAGCTCGTCGGCATGGAGTTCGAGCGCCTCGAGTGGACGGAAAAGGACGGTAAGGGCACGAGCAAGGTGCTCGAGACGCTGACCATTCCCTGCGACGCGGTGATTCTCGCCATTGGCCAGGACAACGCGTTCGAGTGGGTGGAGCGCGACATCGGCATCGAGTTCGACACAAAATGGGACATGCCCGTGGTGGACAAGGCCACGCACCAGTCGTCACTCAAGAACGTCTTCTTTGGCGGCGACGCTGCGTGGGGCCCGGCGAATATCATCTGGGCCGTGGAGCATGGACATCAGGCGGCCATCTCGATTCATCAGTATTGCGAAAAGCTGCCCGTCACCGACCGCCCCGCGTACGGCATGAATCTCGTGAGTGCCAAGGTCGGCATGCACGCGTGGAGCTATAGCAACGACTACAACACGTCACCGCGACAGAAGATGACGCACGAAGCGCTCGTCGAGCGCTTCAAGAGTGTGCACACCGAAGTCGAACTCGGCTTCACCCCCGAGCAGACCGCGCGCGAGGTGGAGCGTTGCCTGAACTGCGATATTGAAACGCACTTCACGGATACGCTCTGCATCGAATGCGACGCTTGCGTGGATATCTGCCCGACGAATTGCCTGACGATCACGACGGACGGTGCGGAAGACGATCTCCGCACGCGTCTCATCGCGCCGGCGCTGAACATGACGCAGGACATCTACGTGTCCGCAGCGCTGCCGCAGACCAAGCGCGTGATGGTGAAGGACGAGGACATGTGTCTGCACTGCGGATTGTGTGCGGAGCGCTGCCCCACCGCCGCGTGGGACATGAGAAAGTTCGAGTTGGTGGTTCCGTATGCATTTGCGAAGCCAGAAGCAGTTGCTGTGTGACCCTGTCGACTATTGTCTCGGCTCTATGCGTGATCGGATGAACGCGGATGTGACGAATGAGGCGAATAGACCGGTGTATGCCGGAAGATCCGTTCCTTTCGCGTTCATCCGATAACCGATAGAGCCGAGACCCTTCCTTAAAGAATCATGTCCAGCCAGAACGATTTCGCCTTCAAGATTGCCACGGTAAACGGCACGGGCTCAGCGAGCGCAAACACTCTGCTTATGCAGAGTATTTTCCGCATGGGCATCCCTGTCACGGGCAAGAACATCTTCCCGTCCAACATCCAGGGCCTCCCGACGTGGTATGAAATAAGAGTCTCCAAGGACGGCTACAACGCCCGCCCTGCGAAAATCGATCTCGTCGTCGCGATGAACCCCGAGACGTACAAGCAGGACGTGAAGACCGTCCGTGACGGCGGCTACCTCATGTACGACTCCAGTTGGCCACTCGCCGAGGAACTGCACCGCGAGAACACCACCGTGCTCGGCGTTCCCTGCGGCGAACTGTGCGTGAACACGTTCGAACGCGACCGTGACCGCGTGCTCCTCCGCAACATCGTCTACACCGGCGCGCTCGCGGCATTTCTCGACATCGACCTCGATGTGATCTCCGAACTCCTCCGTGAGAAGTTCGGCAAGAAGCCCAAGGTTCTCGAGATGAACTTCACGGCCGTGAAACTCGGCTACGACTACGCAAAAAAGAACTACACCTGCCCGCTCCCGTTCGCCCTCAAGCGGATGAACGAGACCAGCGACCACATCCTCATGGACGGCAACACCGCCTTCGGCCTCGGCGCGGTCTTCGCCGGCGCGACCGTTGGCGCCTGGTATCCCATCACGCCAAGCACGTCGCTGATGGATGCCTTCACCGCGTTCTGCCAGCAGTACCGCACCACCAAGGACGGCGAGAAGAACTACATCATCATCCAGGCCGAAGACGAACTCTCGGCCGCCGGCATGGTCATTGGCGCCAACTGGGCCGGTGCCCGAGCATTTACTTCAACTGCTGGTCCCGGCATCTCGCTGATGCAGGAGTTCATCGGCCTCGCGTACTACGCTGAGGTGCCGTGGGTGTGTGTGGACGTGCAGCGTGTTGGTCCTGCCACCGGCATGCCCACGCGCACCCAGCAGAGTGATTTGTTCTCCTGCGCGTACGCGTCGCACGGCGACACCAAGCACATCTGTCTCTATCCCGCCGATCCGGGCGAGTGTTTCTCCATGGCACCTACGGCGTTCGATCTCGCCGAGTTGTTCCAGACGCCCGTGTTTGTGGTGAGCGATCTGGATATCGGCATGAATGACTGGATGATTCCGCGCCTTGAGTGGGACGACACGTACGTGCCCAACCGCGGCAAGGTGCTCAACGCGGACGATCTCGCGAAACTCGAGAAGTGGGGTCGGTACCAGGACACCGGCGGCGGCATTCCATCGCGCACGTTGCCCGGCGTTGGCGGCAAGGGCGCGTTCTTCACGCGCGGCTCCGGCCACAACCTGAACGGCGTGTACACCGAAGATTCGCCCGAGTACAAGGCGGTGCTCGACCGCATCACCCTCAAGTTCAAGACAGCGGCGAACGCCGTGCCGAAACCCATCGTTGCGAGCACCGGCAATGACGTTGGTGTTATTGCGATTGGCGGCACAAATGGTGCGGTGACCGAAGCCGTCGCGCATCTCAAGGACCAGGGCATCACCGTGGACTATATGCGC
>Ga0114969_10001821_pt1 | contig 17797 bp, 13 predicted proteins | sample M_130807_MF_Meta_FD_87316 | JGI IMG/M metagenome (GOLD analysis project Ga0114969, IMG submission 87316) | Freshwater microbial communities from Lake Montjoie, Canada to study carbon cycling - M_130807_MF_MetaG | ecosystem: Environmental > Aquatic > Freshwater > Lake | place: Lake Montjoie...
CAAGGCAAAAGGTGCACAGGAAGCGCATGAGGCGATTCGTCCCACTTATTTTGACAAGCACGAAATCGAGGGTGAGCCACAACACGAGAAATTGTACAACCTCATATGGAGACGTACCATCGCGTCGCAAATGAGTGATGCTGAATTGGAAAAAACAAGCGTGGTAATTGGTGTTTCAGGTAGCAAAAGAACACTTGCAGCATATGCTGAGGTGATGAAATTTGATGGTTTCTTGAAAGTTTATTTGGAGTCAACAGACGATGAAGGGGAAGAAGGTGAGTCAAACAGTGTTTTACCAGGATTGGATGCTGGACAAAGTTTGATATTGACCGACATGATGGCGAAACAGAGATTTACCTATCATCCTGCACGATATACAGAGGCTAGTTTGGTTAAAAAATTAGAGGAAAAAGGCATTGGGCGTCCTTCTACCTACGCACCAACCATTTCAACTGTTCAAAAACGTGGTTATATTGTTAAAGAAACAAGAGATGGTGAAGAGAGAGCCTATAAAATAGTGACCTTGGAGAATGGTTTGATTGATTCTTTTGAGCGCACTGAAATTACTGGCGCCGAGAAGAATAAACTGTTTCCTACAGACATTGGTACTGTGGTAAACGACTTTTTGGAAAAGCATTTTAGCACCATTGTCGATTACAACTTTACAGCTTCAGTAGAAAAGGAATTCGATGAGATCGCTTCCGGTGAAATCAAATGGAAGAAGATGATCGATGCGTTTTATCAGCCTTTTCACAAAAATGTAGCAGACACCACTGAAAACTCTGAAAGAGCTACAGGGGAGCGTCATTTGGGCATTGATCCAAAAACCGGAAAAAATATTTTTGTGCGTATTGGTCGCTTTGGTCCAATGGCTCAAATGGGTGAAACACCTAAGGAGGAAGATGGAGAAAAGCCAAAATACGCGAAATTGCAGCCCAATCAGCGTTTAGAGTCGATCACCTTTGAAGAGGCTTTAGAGTTATTCAAAATGCCTAAGGAATTGGGTGAGTATGAAGATAAAAAGTTGACAATAGGTATTGGTCGTTTCGGACCTTATGTGCTGCACAACTCTAAATTCATTTCAATTCCTAAAGGAGTTGATCCCATGGAATTGGATTTGCCGGCGGCAATTGCTTTGGTTGAAGCGAAGCGTCAAGCCGATAAAGACAAATTTATAGCTACTTACGAGCACGAAGGAGCAGAAATCGAAGTGTTAAATGGACGTTTTGGACCATATATTAAAAAGGGCAAAGAGAATTTTAAAATCCCGAAAGGAAAAGAAGCCAAAACATTGACACTTGCCGACTGTGTTGCCATTATGGAGACGGCGGCGAAAGAGCCAGCGAAGAAGAAAAGATTTTTCAAAAAGACGAAATAACCTGCGCAGCGCATGAATCTGTCAATCTATTTTTCGCCTACCAACCTGCATGACGTAGGTCAAGACAATTGGAAAGCCTTTTCATTGGGGAAGAACATTTCTTTTTACCAAGGTGAGGACGAAGGAATTGTTTTGAAAGATTTCAATATTGCGATCATTGGTATTTGCGAGGAAAGAAATGCGGTGAATAACGCCGGATGTGGTTCCGCTCCTGATGAAGTTCGGAAGTATTTGTACCAGCTTTCGGCTGTTCCGGGTATCAAGAACATTCTCGATTTAGGTAATATTTTGCCCGGTGAAACAGTGGAAGACACTTATTTTGCGGTGCAACAAGTGATTGCCGAATTGGGCAAGAGTCAGGTGACCACCATCGTTTTAGGTGGTAGTCAGGATCTTACTTTCCCTATTTATCAGGCTTTTGAGCAATTGGAGCAAATGGTGAATGCTGTAGCCGTTGATCCAATGTTTGATATCGGAGATATGTATGGTGATTTAAACGCGGGCAATTATTTAAGTAAAATCATTGTGCACCAGCCCAATTATCTATTTAATTTCAGCAATATTGGTTTTCAAAGTTATTTCATCAACAGCGAAGAGCTCGCGTTGATGCAGCGCTTGAACTTCGACGCATACAGACTTGGATGGGTTCGCTCGAACATGGAAGAAGTTGAAGCAGTGGTGCGCAATGCGGATATTTTGACTTTCGATATTTCTGCGATCAAGTATTCTGATGCACCTGGCAACAACAATGTTTTGCCAAACGGATTTTTTGGTGATGAAGCATGTCGCATTTCTAGATATGCTGGTATTAGTGATAAAATGAGTTGCTTTGGACTCTTTGAAATCAATCCAGCTAAAGATCAACGAGGTATTACGGCAAATCTAGCTTCGCAAATTGTTTGGTATTTTTTAGATGGGTTTGCTGGCCGAAAAGGCGATTATCCCGTAAGCGACACGTCAAAGTATCTGAAATACAACGTCACTTTTCAAGACAATGAGCACTTGGTGGTGTTTTACAAAAGCAATAAAAGTGAGCGGTGGTGGATGGAAGTGCCATTTCCAACAGACGACCAATCAAAATATATGCGACATCATTTGGTGCCTTGCAGTTATAAGGATTATCAAACCGCTTGTGGAGGAGATATTCCCGACAGATGGTGGCAAACCTATAACAAACTGAACTAATTTGAAATTTTGGAGTAGAAAGAAAAAATGTTAAAATTTTGTTATCGGTTAAAATTTAATTAGTTTTAAAATTATATTGGGGTTGAAATACCAATGATTTCTTATCTTACGAGGGATAATTTATGAAGAAAATATTACTTTTTTTAGCAGTCTCTGCAATGATGACTTCTGCTGTAGCACAGCAAGATGCGCAGCTTACCCACTTCTTTTTCAACAACCAAACTTTTAATCCAGGAGCAACGGCGATCAACGATAAAATTTGCGTTGGATTGACCATGAGAAATCAATGGGTTGGGTTTACTGGTGCTCCAAAAACGGGCGTTTTGAACTTTTCAATGCCCTTTGCGCGTCAAAATGGTTTTGGAATTACAGCTATTGCCGACCAAGCTGGTCAAGCAAATGATGTAAGCGTGAAAGCGAGCTACTCTTTTCATGCCGATTTGAAAAATGGAAGAAAATTAGGCCTCGGTATTGATGCGGGTATCATAAACAAGGGTTATAGTCCAGGATTTAAAGCTGTAGATGCTGGCGATGCCTCTATTGCTGTGGGTAGTGCAATGACACCAGACGTTGGTGTAGGTATTTTTTACAAGAGTCCAAGTTTGTATTTTGGCGTGAGTTCTCAAAAATTATTGGAATCAAAGGTAATCATAGGTGGTACTTCGGAAACTCATATTAGAAGACACTACTATATAACAGGGGGTTACAACTATCAAATGAATCCAATGTGGTTGTTGAAACCTTCATTTTTAATTAAATCAGATGGTACTGTTCCTCAATTTGACGTTAACGCACTTGCAGAGTGGAATCAGAAAATTTTTGCTGGGGTAACTTACCGTTACCAAGATGCGGTTGCAGCATTGGTAGGGTATAAGGTTGGTGATTTGAGTATTAGTTATGCTTATGACTTTACCACAAATGGTTTGAAAGAGCCTAAAGTCGGTGGAAGTCAGGGTACTCATGAAATTTATTTGGCTTATTGCATGAAGCCGCCAACGCCTCCGAAACCTCCTGTATACAAGGACGTGACGTGGTTGTAAAAAAAAGTTTGACCGACGATAAAAGATGTTTTGTCGGAATATTTTGTGAACATGTTGTTACTTTTGAATATAATTGCATTGTTGAATTGAAGTTTATATAAGATGCGTACATTAAAATTAAATATGTTAAGTATGAAAAAGTTTCTTTGCTTTTTTATTGTAGCATTAGCTATAAGCAGCTGCAGCAGCGGTCCAAAAGGAGAGCTGGTGGGTACAAATAGAGCTCCATTTTTTCAGGAAGATCCATTTGGAATGTTGTTCATTCCCTTAGGAGCGTTTCATATGGGGCCAAGTGATCAAGAGATTACATTTGCCACTACAGCGCAATCAAAGGTTGTTTCGGTACAGTCATTTTATATTGATGAAACAGAAATCACGAACGACGAGTACCGTCAATTTGTGAATTACGTGAGAGACTCCATCGCCCATTTCAAATTGGCGGAAGTTGATCCTGACCACGTTATTACTCCAGGAGAATATGGAGAGCATATTGATTGGGATGTTAAAATTAAATGGGATGCTGAAGCAAACGTAGAGGCATTGTCATATTTGTTTTTGCCTGAAGCAGAGCGTTTCTACAAAAACAAACAAATTGATGCAAGAAGGTTAAACTATGTATATTGGTGGACCGACTTTAAAACAGCTTCTGTAAAAGCCAATCGTTACAAATATGACGATGCTGAAAAAGATAAAAAGGAAAGAACTTTCGAAACTTGGGTTTATCCTGATGCTTATGGAGAAGGAATTACAGACCGTTCTCAATTTATCAAGCGTGAGATCGTAAACATTTACCCTGATACTTTGGCGTGGGTGCATGATTTCACCTATTCATTCAATGAGCCAATGACCAAAATGTATTTTTGGCATCCGGTATACGACCACTACCCAGTTGTAGGTGTTAACTGGAACCAAGCAAAAGCATTTTGCGTTTGGAGAACTTTGTTGATGAACAACTACAGAACTAATGTTTTGGAACAACCGATTGTAAACGACTTTAGATTGCCTACTGAGGCGGAGTGGGAATACGCTGCGAGAGGTGGTTATGATCAATCTCCTTATCCTTGGGGTGGTCCATATATCAGAAATAGCAGAGGATGTTTCTTGGGTAACTTTAAGCCTTTAAGAGGAAACTATGTGGATGATGGTGGTTTGCATTCAATTGTTGTTGCGCACTACTGGCCAAATGGTTTTGGATTGTACGATATGTCAGGTAACGTTGCAGAATGGACGAGCAACGCTTTTGAAGAATCTTCCTTTAACTTCGCACACGATTTAAATATGGATTATTCTTACGAAGCTTCTGAAACAGATGCGCCTGCCTTGAAAAGAAAGGTAATCAGAGGAGGTTCATGGAAAGACATCGGTTACTTTATGCAAACAGGTGCAAGAACTTACGAATATCAAGATACTTCAAAATGTTACGTTGGCTTCAGATGCGTTGAAACCTACCTTGGACGCAAAAAAGGAGACGTGAATGATTCTCAAGTTTATTAACCAATAACAACTAGTCCATTAACTTAACCTATTAACAACTAATTTTTATGTCAGGAGCGAGTTTTAAAAAGAAAAAATTTCAGATGATGGCGACCGGTTTTGGTGCCGCGATTGTAATTGTTGGAGCGATGTTCAAGATTCAACACTGGCCAGGGGCGTCAGTGATGCTTGTAGCTGGTTTGTCAGTAGAAGCGTTTTTGTTTGTTATGGGTGCATTTGAAGAGCCGCACATGGATATAGACTGGACTTTAGCTTATCCTGAATTGGCTGGTGGTCACGCAGAACATGAGGAGCATGAAGAAGAAGCTCCGGAATTGTTGGAATCTACTGATCCGATTTCTCAAAAATTAGATAAATTATTGATGGACGCGAATATTGGTCCTGAATTGTTGGAGTCTTTAGGAAAAGGAATGAAAAACTTGGGCGACACTGCTGGCAACATGAACAACTTGGGTAACGCAAGCGCAGCTAGCAATGAATTCGTTGAAAAAATCAAAGGTGCTTCTGAAAATGTGGGCAAACTTTCTGATTCTTATTCAAGAGCTTCTGTTGCTTTAACAGACTTGACAGACCTTAAAGGAACTGGTGCTTCTTACGCAGAAGAATTGACAAAAATGACACGTAATCTTTCTGAGTTGAACGATGTTTATGCTAAACAAGTTACTTCAACAAACGAAAGCATGAAATTGTCTACTGAGGTTTCTGACAATATCAACCAATTGTTAATTAGCTTAAGTTCTTCTGTAGAAGACACTAAGAAATACAAAGAAGAAATCTCTGTTTTGGGTCAAAACTTGAGTAAGTTGAACACTATTTATGGCAACATGTTGTCTGCCATGACTGTTCGTTAGTATTATCTGAACAGGATAATTAAATAGTTTAACTAAAACTTAAAGAAACTTATAACATGTCAACAGAGAAACTCAGTCCGCGCCAGCAAATGATCTCCTTAATGTACCTTGTACTTTTGGCGATGTTGGCGATGAACGCATCGAAGGATTTATTAAATGCCTTCGTTATGCTAGAAGATGGTATTGGAAGTACAAACAAGAACTTCTCCGCCAAAAATGAAAAATCGTACAAAGCAATTGCTAGTGCTGCATTGAAAATTGAAAGTGCAAAGAAGCTGGATGTTATTGCGAAGCAAATCAGTAAGCAAGCCGATGAAATATTTAACTTCATTCAAGAAGATAAAGATTACATCGTTAATTCATCTGGTGGTCGTGATGAAGATTCAATTCCTTTAGCAAAAGACAATCAAGAATTGGCAGCTGGATACTACATTCTTAACGATGTCCCTAATGACAAGGCGGTGCGTTTAAAAACGAGCCTAAATAAGTTTAAGGACATGTTGTTAGGTCTTGATATAGTGAAGAAGGATAAGCCGATTATGAAAAGATTAGCCAAGATGTTGGCTACAAAAGACAGCGTTATTGAAGACATCAATCACGAGTGGATTTCGTTGATGGTTGACCACTTGCCGATGGCAGCTGCTACGGCAAACTTAACATTGATTCAAACCTATGTTCGTAATGCTGAAACCGAAGTAATTGATAAAATTGCTGTTTCATTGGAAGGTGACGGTATGGTGGTGAACGTTGTAAACGGTATGGCTGTGATGAATCCTGCCTACGTTTTAACGGGTGACTCTATCAAGGGTGATATTTTCATTGCCGCTTACAACAAGGACATTACTCCTCGAATCTTTTCAGGTGTTGTAGATACCACTAAATTCATTGGCGGCAAATACGAAACGCAAAACGACAAAGAAGAAGAGACCAATACCTTGTTCAAAGGACCGTTCAAGGAAATTAAATCTGTTGGTGGAAAAGGTTTGTTGAGAGAACGTGCTTCTAGCCCAGGTTTGCAAGATGTTGCTGGCGTGATTAGAATTGCTGGTAAGGATAAAATCACTTACTACAACTACCACTCTTCTTATATGGTTGCAGAGCCTACAGCTACTATTTCTGCAACTAAAATGAATGTGTTTTATGTTGGTGTTCCCAATCCAATGTCAGTTTCTGCCCCAGGTGTTGCTTTGGACGGTATACAAGTTGCTGCCTCTGGATTGTCTATTAGCCCTAGTGCAAAAAAAGGCGAATACATTGTTACTGCGAAAGCGCCAAATCCTAAAGGAGTAGAAGTGGTGGTGAGCAAAAAAGGCGGAGGTCGCTTGGGTGGAATGGTGTTTCGTGTGAAAACCCTTCCAGATCCAGTTGCCGAGGTGATGCAGCAAAGAAGTGGTTTGATCGCCTCTGCAAAGTTGAAAGTTGTTTCTACTGTGATTGCGAAGATGGATAACTTTGACTTTGACTTAAAGGTAACGGTAGTTTCTTTTGACTTGACGATGAATTTGAAAGGTGACTTGAGAACTTTGTCTTCAACAAGCGAGGGCTTGACAAACGACATGAAGTCTTTGTTGAGTGCTGCAAATAAAGGAACCAAAGTTTATTTTGAAAACATTAAAGCGAAAATGCCTGATGGTTCCGTAAGAAAACTGGGTACCATTGCACTTACTGCAAACTAGATTTATTTAAAAGCGATAGCTATGAGGAAGGTAATGAACAAATGGATGCTGATGGCGATGGTGGCTGTTCTATGCTATACATCTTCAATCGGACAAAACGTTTTGGACGGTGTTTATGTTCCTGAGCATCATACCGCAAGAAAAGTAATTCCATATACTCCCTTGAGAGAGGCTGATGTAATGTGGTCAAAAAGAGTTTGGCGCGTGATTGACTTGAGAGAGAAAATCAACCATCCTCTTTATTTTCCTACTGAAAAGATCAACAACAGAAGAAGTTTAACGCAAGTTATTATTGATGCTGTTCAAGAAGGTGGTAGTGGTTTGACTGCTTTTAGTTCTATGGACGATGAGTTTAAAGTGAAATTGGAACCAAGTGAAATTCAAGCTATGTTGGTTAAAACTGACACTTTGTTTGACTTTGATGCCGATGGAAACTCTATTCCAAAGCCGATCGTGATTCCTTTTGATCCATCTTCTGTAAAGAGATACCGTTTGAAAGAAGACTGGTTCTTCGATAAGCAGAAATCAGTTTTAGAAGTAAGAATTATTGGAATTTGTCCGGTGCAAGAAAGTTTTGATGAAGAAGGAAACTACAGAGGGGAAAGTCCTTTGTTTTGGGTGTACTTTCCTGAAGCGCGTGAGATCTTTGTAAATATTGAAGTATTCAACCGCAACAACGATGCTGAAAGAAGAACATTGGAAGATGTTTTTTGGAAGCGTCAGTTCAGTAGCTACATCATCAAAGAAAGCAACGTTTACGATAGAAAGATAGTGGAGTACAAAAACAACTTAGATTTATTGTTAGAAGCGAAAAAAATCAAAGACGAAATCTTCAACAAAGAGCAAGATCTTTGGGAATATTAAAATTTCTTGAAACTTTTATAAAACTCCTCCGTACCCACGGGGGAGTTTTTTTTTGTTTCGCATTAACCCCCAATCCGCAAACTATGATTTTTAAAAGATTTTCACTGATGGTTCTTATGTCGGTGTCACTGACAACTGTTTTTGCTCAATACAGATCTGCCTTAGGCTTGATCGGCGGAAAAGAAGGCTTTGGTCTTACTTACAAACAATTCATTCAGCCGGAGCAAAATATTGAGATCAATTTTTTGTACAGCCGAATTACAGGTACCGCTCAAGATGGTGGAGTGCTCATTGCATTGTATCAATTGCACAAAGAGATTCACGCTTCTACTTTACATACGACCAATTTATCGTGGTCGGTTGGAGGCGGTTTGCATGCTGGCTACTGGAATGACTTCAGTGTCTCTAATGGCTATGCTGCTGCGAATACCGCTTTTGGTATTGATGCTGTTTTGGGATTAGAATATCAGCTCGGTTTTGTTCCCATCACACTGGGTGCACAAGTTCGTCCGAATTACGAATTTGTACATACAGAAAGCGCTCCGCAGCGCTATTTTGATATGGCTGTAATGGTGCGTTATATCATTGCGGATTAATTACTTTCAATACGATTGGGATTCTGATAGAATTCAGTAATGACGATGCGCAGTACTGAATATGCCGGTACTGCAAATATCATTGCAACTATTCCCGCTATATTGCCGGTGAGCAGTATGACTAGAAATATCTCTAAGGGATGGGCATTTACGCTGCTTGAATAGATGTAGGGTTGTAGCACAAAGCTATCAATCAAATGTACTGCAATAAGCACACCTATTGTTTTGTAGATTAGTGGAAGTACTTCGCTGTAAAACGACAGGTCGTGAGCGCCAGTGATCACCAGCAGGCAGGCAATGGTCATGGCGATGATTGGTCCAATAAAAGGAATGATATTCAATACCGCAGCAAAAAGCGCAATGATGATGTATTCTTCCACATTGAAGCACCACAAGCCAATGGCTGCTAGCAAAAAGATGGCTGCCGTTTCAATCGCTACGCCAATAAAGTAGCGTGAAAGTTGGTTCATTGAATTGCGGACGATTTTTTGCACACTATTTTTTGATTTTTCTGATAGGTAGGAAAGCAGTGTGTTGAATATGGCTGTTCCATCCTTCATCAGAAAAAAGGAAATAAAGGCAATGCAGAATAGTGCAACTATGAAATTGCCCGTGAATGAAGCAACGCCATTGATCCAAAAAGACAGGTCTGCAATGTCGAGCATACTGTCAACACTTTTGCTCGTATAATTTACTATTGAAAAGGCATTGTTGCCACTGAAGATGCGCACTTTGTTGTCGATCTCAGCGATAGGTTGCTGCAGGTTGCTGAGCATATGCGTGAAGTCGATATTCGCAAATAGTTCAATTTCACTGCTTACAAGAGGAACTAGCATACTCAAAATAGCAAATGAAAATAGATATATACTCCCAATGAAAACGAGTGCAATCAACCATCTCGGTAGGTTTCTTTTTTTAATTTTGACAGCTTCGATTTTAAGAGCGATTTTGTTGCCTACAACGGCGATGCCCGTAGAGATAAGTAAGTAAAATAAAACACTCGTTGCTTGCCAAATAATGACAGCGAATACGAGCGCTAAAAAGCCGTAAATGGCGTTGGTTTTGATGCTGCTATTCATGTGTGCAAATTAAGTAAAAAAGGGCAGTTCAATTTCTAATTGTAAAATTAAGGCTTCTGTTTACAACTTTTATTGTAGGTTTAGGTATAAAACATAAATTTTGGTCAAATAATGCAGCTTTTTAATTGGCTTAGTCTTAAGCAAAAACTATTTCTTACCGCTTTTTTTCCTTTGCTGATCCTTACGTGGTTCTCGGTGGATAAGATCTTGATGGGTTACGAAAACGAGCGAAAGTTAGGTGTGGTGCGACAAAAGACTAGTGAAATCCATTTGATGTCGGTGGTTGTTCACGAGATACAAAAGGAGCGAGATTATTCGGTGCTCTACATTAACAATCCAATATTTGAGATTCAAAGCAAATTGGTGGGGCAAATCAACCAAAGCGATTCGATAGTGCGCTCTATTAAAATTGATGCCTTACAGTCGCATCTCGATACTAATTTTTTTAAGGAATTCCGAGACATCAAAGAAGTGCGCAGCAAAATCAGTTGGTTTCAAATGTCATCAGAAGAAGTAGATGTTTATTATTCCAACGTGATAGAGCAGCTCATTGAGCGCATAGCATCCATTGCTACGGCATCGGGAATTGAAAAAACAAATGAAGCCATGCGTGCCTACATTTCATTAATTCGTACAAAGGAATCGTTGGGTAGAATGCGTACGACCATCAATAAAGCCTTTGATATGGGGCGTTTTGAAGATTTGGATTACGGTAAATTTGCTGGGCAGAAGGGCGCCTTTGAAAGCAATTTGAAATCATTTTTAAAATTGGCTTCTCCTGAGATCAACGATGTTTTTCAACGCGATTTCTACCATGGAAATGTGGCACGAATGCTAGAGATGACCGACTATGCTTTTGAGCATCCTCAGGATAGACTGTACACCTACACCGCCGAAGATTGGTGGATCAGCGCTACAGGTGCGCTCAACATTCTCAATGAAATTGAAGTATTGGCATTGCATGGAATAGAATACTTGATCAAAGAAGAATACAAATCAGCGCAAGATAAAATTAACGCATCATTGATCATGATTTCATCTACAATATTGCTTGTTGTGTTGTGGGTATTGTTGTCCATTAATTCCGTTAATTATCAAATGCGTTTGCTTGGCGCTGCAGCCAATAAAATTAAAAATGGCGACACGGATATTGAGATCGAAGTTTTTTCAAACGACTCCATTGGCGAATTAACGAAGGCTTTTCTTTCCATGGTCGACAATACCAATGAACTCGCCTTGGTTGCCAATAAGATCGGAAAAGGAAACTACGATGTACCGGTGAACATTAGAGGAGATAAAGACACTTTGGGCTTGGCTTTGCTCAACATGCAGGATTCTTTAAAAACCACCACTGTTGAACTTAGAGATACTGTTGAAGAATTGAAGCAAAGCAATCGCTATAAATCTGAATTTTTAGCGAATATGTCGCACGAGTTGCGCACCCCCTTGAATAGTTTGCTAATTCTGTCAAAATTATTGGCCGACAACAGTGTTGGAAATCTCACCAAAGATCAGGTGGATTCGGCAATGGTTATTCACAAGTCAGGCAATAGTTTGCTAGTGTTGATCAACGATATTTTAGATTTATCAAAGATAGAGGCTGGGCGCTTAGACATTGAAATTAACGAACATTCCTTTGCCGAGATTGTTGATGATTTGCATCCTTTGTTTAAGCCCATAGCGAATGAAAAAGGAGTACAACTTGAGTTTGAACTTCAAACGAAGCGAGAAGCCTTACAAACCGATAAAATGCGTTTGGAGCAGATATTGAAAAACATCATTTCTAATGCAATAAAATTCACGCCCAATGGCGGAAAGGTTCGCGTGGTGGTGCGCGATATGGATGATGATAGAGAGAAAATGGAATTGGGTATTTTCAAAGATGCCATTGCTTTTGATGTCGTTGACACGGGAATTGGTATTCCTAAGGACAAACAAAGTCAGGTGTTTGAAGCCTTTCGTCAAGCCGACGGATCTATCAGTCGACAATATGGAGGAACAGGCCTCGGATTGTCTATCACCAAAAAATTGGTGGATTTGCTCAATGGCGAATTGAAATTGAAAAGTGAGGAAGGCAAGGGCACTACTTTTACTGTAGTTTTTCCGATTGAAACAAGTTATGTGGCATACCAAGAGCCTAACAATGAAAACGAAGTGCAAGCAAGTAAAGAAAATACTTGGATCATTGGAGATGGCGGAGCTGTTGCTGCCCAACATTGTAAGGCACTGAAAGGCAGTAATATACTTTTCTTCAGCAAAGACATCATGCATGTTTACCAAATGAGTGCGTTGTTCGATAAATACGGGTTGCCGCTTATCGATGCCAATGACATGGAAGAACTGCAGGAAAAATTGAGTCAGGGAAATGTGGATTTGTGTTTCGTGGAAGATGTAGATTTGTCGCTTGCCGAAAAACAAAAAATAAAAGAGTTTCCATTACTGATTTGGATTAGCGCTATTGAAACAGGTTCTTTTGTGCTCACACTTCCTTTGCAAGAAAAGGTATTGGTGGAGAAATTGAAAAATGCGTTGACAAATGTTTAAGAAATTACAAAATAAAATAGTGCCTACCAATATTTTGTTGGTGGATGACAAGAGCGAAAATATCTTTGCGCTTGAAAAATTGTTGGAGGGTGAAGGACGTCATTTTTTGAAGGCGACGTCAGGTAAGGCGGCGCTTAAAATGGCGATTAGCCATGATATAGCACTGATATTGCTCGACGTTCAAATGCCTGAAATGAATGGGTTTGAAGTTGCTGAGATTTTAAAATCCAATAAAAAAACCGCCAATATTTCCATCATTTTTGTAACGGCGATAAGCAAGGAGCAAAAATATGTACTCAAGGGTTACGAAACCGGTGCAGTAGACTACTTATTTAAGCCTTTGGATATTGAGATCACGAAGGCTAAGGTGAGCACTTATTTAAAGTTGTACCTGCAGAAGAAGGAATTGGCTGAACAATATGTGATTCTAGAAAACTTGGCGAGTTTGGTCGACAACTCTATGGACATCACTTGTATTTTTGATCTGAATAGTTTTGTTATAGAAGAGGTCAATCAAACATTTAATACTTTGTTAGGATACAATGTGGAGAGTGTCATCGGTAGTCCGTTGGTGCAATATTTTCACAGTGAAGACGTGAATGAAACCAAAAAAATTATTCAAGAAGAATTGGGCAGCAATAGTGATATTTTTGTTTTTGAAAATAGAATGAAGTGTCATGATGGTACTGAGAAATGGATGCGTTGGAAGTTGGTTGTTAAAAACGGAAAATGTTTTGCCAATGGCGCAGACATCACCATTCGAAAACAAACCGAAAGAAAGTTGAGTGAGAATTTAGCTTATCTCGTTCGCATTAACAAGGAGTTGGGTGAAGCCAAAAGGGTGGCCGAAGCTTCAGTGAAAGTGAAGCAATATTTCATGGCCAATATGAGTCATGAAATCAGAACGCCAATGAATGCGATCATTGGGTTTACTGGCTTGCTGCTCAAAGGAGAACTTAGCGATGAACAGCGCAGCAGCTTGGAATCGGTGAAAATTTCAGGTGAAAATTTGATTGTCATCATCAATGATATTTTAGATTTTTCTAAAATCGAAGCGGGGAAAATGTCGATCGAGGCTTCTGAATTTGATTTGCACACTATTTTGAAAGAATTGGTGAAGTTGCAAAAACAAAGTGCCGATGACAAGGGTGTTTCGCTGGTGTTGAACATTGAAGATAAAGTGCCAGCGAAAGTGATTGGTGATTCAGTTCGTGTGAATCAAATTTTGTTGAACTTAATGAGCAATGCGATTAAGTTTACGTCGAAAGGAAAAGTGGAGTTGGCAGTGAAAGTGCTACATGACAGCGAAAAGGAAGTGCAGTTGGAAATGACTGTTGAAGATTCGGGCATCGGTATTCCTGCAAACAAACTCAGCGATATTTTTGAAAGTTTTACGCAAGCTAAAGGAGATACTACACGCAAATACGGAGGTACAGGACTTGGACTTACTATTGTGAAAAAATTGGTTGATTTGATGCAGGGCGACATCAAGGTGATTAGTGAGCCTGAAAAGGGTTCAAAATTCATCGTGACGTTAAAGCTTCCTAAGGGAAGCGCAGCGAATGTGCAGGCCAAAGAAGAAGACGATGGTAAAGATATTGTGTTGGGTAAACTTCAAGTGTTGCTGGCTGAGGACAACGAGTTGAATCAAATATTGGCAAAACGGGTGTTGAATAATTTTGGTTGTGAGGTCGTGATTGCTGAAAACGGAATGATTGCACTTGAAAAATTGAGGGAAAATGATTTTAATATTATTTTAATGGACATCATGATGCCTGAAATGGACGGTATTGAGGCGACCAAGATCATCAGAAAAGATTTTCCGGAGCCCAAGAAAAATATACCTATCTTGGCAATGACCGCTTTCATCTTTACGGAATCGAGCGATAATAAATATTTAGAAGCAGGAATGGATGATTATATTTTGAAGCCATTTAATCCAGATAAATTGAAACAAAAAATAGCCAAGTTGGTACAAAAGCAAGCATAAAGAAATTGTACAATGGGAAAATACAAACATATTGATCTGAATTATTTAAACGATCTTTCACTTGGGAGTAAAGATTTTATAGAAGATATTATTCAGTCGTTTATCAAAACAACGCCAGAATCCATTCAGAAAATGCAAGACAGTTTGGTCAAGCAAGATTGGCAGATCATCGGCGGAGTGGCGCACAAACTCAAAACAAGTTATTCTTTTATGGGCATGGATGACATGGTAGAGGTGAGCAAAGTTTTACAGGAATGTGGTCTCAATGCCAAGGAAGTGGAAAAAATTCCTGCTTTATTGGATCAAATGGTGGTGGCTTATGCTTTGGCTGAGGCGGAATTAAAAGAAGAATTGTTACAATTGCAGAACTAATCATTAATTAAACAAAAGAATATGGCAAATACTTTAATTTACTTAGTCGACGATGATGACTTGTATTTAAAGACGGCGGTACATAACCTGAGTCAAAATAAGAGTTTTACAATCAAAACTTTTACCACTGGGGAAGACGTGTTGAAGGCGCTGAGCAAGAAACCCGATGTCATCATTTTGGATTATTTTTTAGACAGTGAGAAACCCAATGCCATGTCGGGTATCAAAGTGCTTCAAGAAATCAAGCAAATAGCGCCAGATGTAGAAGTGATCATGTTGTCGGGTCAAGAAGATATTGATGTAGCGGTGAACTCGGTAAAATATGGCGCGGTGGACTACGTGGTGAAAAACAAAAGTGCTTTTATTCGTGTTCAAAATGACATCAAGCGCGTTACCAAAACAAAAGCCAAAGACAAAGACCAAGAGAGCTTCAAGAAGTTTGCCAGAACGATGATCATCTTTCTTATCTTCTTGGTGATCTTTTTAATATTGTATCTCATCGATGAAACCTTATTTGGCTTAATACCTTCTCCTGGAGAAGCACCTCCGCCTGTTGAGGAAATTCCACTGCATTAAATAATAAATAACGATTGTTCTCAGAAACATTCTTCTTAATAGGAGAATGTTTTTGTTTTTTATAATCTTTGTGTTTCATAAAAAAAGCAACCATGTCAGAAGAAATGAATAAATACAGTAGAGTGATCACACAAGATCCCACACAACCCGCATCACAAGCAATGCTTTATGGCGTTGGTTTGACCGATGAAGACATGAGCAAGGCGCAGGTGGGCATTGTGAGTACGGGCTACGAAGGCAATACGTGCAACATGCATTTGAATGGTTTTGCGGTAGACATTAAGAAAAGTGTTGTAGAGGCAAATTTGGTGGGATTGATTTTTCACACCATCGGCGTTAGCGACGGTATTTCTAATGGAACAACAGGGATGAAATATTCATTGGTGTCTAGAGATATTATTGCCGATTCCATTGAAACTGTGGTACAAGCGCAGTTTTACGATGCAGTGATCCCAGTGGTGGGTTGTGATAAAAACATGCCGGGAGCGATGATCGCCATGGGTCGATTGAACCGTCCGGGTATCTTGGTATACGGTGGAACGATCAACTCAGGAAAATATTGCGGTAAAACATTGAACATCATTTCAGCATTTGAAGCTTTAGGCGAAAAAGTAAATGGTACTTTGAGCGACGAAGATTACAAAGGAATTATCAAGAATTCATGTCCAAGCGCCGGTGCATGCGGTGGTATGTATACTGCCAACACCATGTCTTCAGCCATTGAAGCAATGGGTATGAGTTTGCCATACAGTTCGTCGAATCCGGCTTTGAGTCCTGAGAAGACCATGGAATTGAAAATGGTAGGCGAAGCGATTAAAAACTTGATGAAGAAAGACATCAAGCCACGCGATATCATGACAAAAAAAGCATTTGAAAACGCGATGCGTGTGATCATTGTTTTGGGTGGATCAACCAATGCAGTACTGCATTTGATTGCCATGGCGAAAGCGGTGAATGTAGATTTGACCTTGGATGATTTTCAAAAAATGAGCGACAGCACGCCATTCTTGGCAGATATGAAGCCAAGTGGTAAATATTTAATGGAAGACCTTCACGCAGTTGGCGGAGTTCCGGCGGTGATGAAAATGATGTTGGCAAAAGGAATGTTGCATGGCGATTGTATGACCGTTACCGGAAAAACATTGGCTGAGAACTTAGCGGTATTGCCTGATTTGATTGCAGGACAAGATTTGATACGTCCTTTTGACGCGCCATTAAAGGAAAGTGGACACATTCAAATTCTTTATGGAAACTTGGCTGAACAAGGTTCAGTGGCGAAAATCACGGGGAAGGAAGGTGAAATATTTGAAGGACCTGCCGTTGTTTTTGACGATGAGTTTGCTGCGATAGACGGTATTTTGAGCGGAAAAGTGGTGGCGGGCAATGTGATTGTGATTCGTTATGAGGGTCCGAAAGGAGCGCCAGGAATGCCTGAAATGCTAAAGCCAACCTCAGCTGTAATGGGAAGAGGTTTAGGGAAAGACGTGGCCTTGATCACCGATGGTCGTTTTAGTGGCGGCTCTCACGGATTTATGGTAGGGCACATTTGTCCCGAAGCGCAAGAAGGAGGATTGATAGGTTTGGTGAAAGATGGCGACATCATTCGCATTGATGCGGTGGTGAATAAGATTGAGGCAAAAATAAGTGATGAGGAAATTGCAAAACGCCGTGCCGCATGGAAACCTAAAGCTGGTCCTACAAGTGGCGTGTTGTACAAGTACGCTAAATGCGTTAGTCCTGCATCACAAGGCTGCGTAACAGATTTGTAAAATGATGAAAGCAATTCATAAAATGGCGTTGTTCCTTGTTGGGGCAACGCTTTTTTTTGCATGTATTGAAAGGGTGCCCATCACCAACAGAAGGCAATTTAGTGTGGTTCCTGAATCGGAATTGATTTCGATGAGCTTAACGCAGTACACCAGCTTTTTGCAAAGTAATCTCACGCTTTCTGCTAATGACGCGCGCAGCGCTCAGGTGCAAAGGGTAGGCGCCAAAATTCAGGCAGCTGTAGAAAGCTATTTTGCAAGTATTGGTAAGCGTTCGCGTTTGAGCGGTTATGCATGGGAATTTAATGTGGTAGACGATAAAGCGGTAAACGCATGGTGCATGCCAGCCGGAAAAGTAGTGGTGTATACGGGCTTGTTGCCAGTGA
>Ga0114969_10001823_pt1 | contig 17790 bp, 11 predicted proteins | sample M_130807_MF_Meta_FD_87316 | JGI IMG/M metagenome (GOLD analysis project Ga0114969, IMG submission 87316) | Freshwater microbial communities from Lake Montjoie, Canada to study carbon cycling - M_130807_MF_MetaG | ecosystem: Environmental > Aquatic > Freshwater > Lake | place: Lake Montjoie...
CAGAGCCCTTTTCCACAGGTTTCCACAATTTGGGGACAGAGGTCGCGCCACTGCCTGTGGCGCGACCTCTGTCCCCAAATTGTGGAAACCTGTGGAAAAGGGCTCTGACCCCCTTCTAAAACAACTGCAGGTTGCCGCGCTGAGGTGTGTGCTGATGGATGCCGCAAATCCAGCGGTGTTCGTCGGCGCGGAGCCAGAGGCGAGCGCTCTCGAGGAGGCCGCCGGGTTCGGGCGGTGCCGACCACGTGGCTTCATCGAGGCCGATGAATTCGCCCCAGACGCGACGCCAGAAGCGATACCGATAGTGAATCGGGTCCACGCCGTACCACTCGGCGCGAAGCGGCACGAAGCGCAGCGCGCGCTCGGCCGCCATCCGCTCGAGGCCGGCCTGAACGACGAGCGTGCTGGCCTGCGCGCCCGCGAGCGTCTGATGGCTCGACGGAAACATGACCGCACGGAAGATCCGAAACTGCCGCTCCGACAGCAGGTCGGCGCTTTGCGTGGGCAAGCCCGTGATGGCAATGATGTGCGTGTGCCGCTGCAGTCGCGTCACTGCTTCGCCGACCCACTCGAGAATCTGCTCGGGTCGGTAACCGTACAGGATGTCGTTGCCCACGTCAGCGATGATGCCAATTGATGGTTGCGGCGGCATTTGATCGAGCGCGCGCCAGATGCCGCACTGAAGAATGCCCGGCAGGCGCCGCATCAGCACTCGGCTGTCAGCACCAAACGATCGTCCGAGCCCTAGCGCCGCAATCACCTCTGTGCCTGGCCCCCAGGCCACGCGACTCATCGACCGTACCGTCCGCAACCCGCGAGTGAGATTGCTGGCACCGAGCGCGATCACCCTCACTACTTGCGAGCCTTCACAAGGATCACGTCGCTGATTTGCCGAGGCCCCGTCGGATCCGACGGCTTGTTCACGATCTTGTCCTTCACGACCATGGTCACTGACCCGCCGCCATCCAGGTTGAGCGCGTCACGCAGCTTGAGTCGATCACACAGGCGCTGCAGTTCTTTGAAGTCCATGCCCACGGCATAGCCGGGCTGGCGGCCATCGATCGCGATGAGCCACACGGCGCCGTGATCGTCCACGCCAATGACCGTGCGCGGATGTCGCACATCAAGAAACGTCGCCGGATTCAGCGCCTCCGCCTTCCATTCCGTCATCGTCTCGCCACCGCGCCGCAGCAGACCCGCACCGTTCACGACATCCTGTGCCGACTCGAAGATTGACAACGGCAGATGGTGCACTGACTTCCAGTTGGTCACAACCGTCACCGTCACACCGGACACGAGTGCCGCGATCTCTGCCGGCAACTCGAGCCCACCATATGACAGCACGATGCCGTCGCGCGGAATCGGTGTGTGGCCGGCATTCGACCGCACCTCGCGCACTGTTAACGGTTGGCCGCTGATGATGATCTCCGTGCCGTTGAGCGCCGTGTCAGTGTCGGCGTGATAGGTCGGCGTGTACAACATCAACTTGCCGCGCTCGCGCGTCGTGTCCACGCCATCGATCGGCACGACGATGCTGCTGCCGCCCACAGTGAAGTGCAGTTCCTGCTTCGCACTGAGTTGATCAAAAGCGAGCGATTGCGCGCGATCCGCTGGGGGTGAAATCGCCACAACGCCGCGCGGCAGCGTCGAGTCGCTCACAAATTCTCCGGCCATCTTCAGCACACTCGCCGGATCGCCAGTCTTTGTATTGAAGAATCCAGCGTTGACGGCCGCGATGGCGCCATGCCGCGTCGCGATGACATCTGCCGATTCAAGACCGAGAATCTCGTCCTTTGCGTGTGCGCTCGACAGCGCCACTTTCGAGAGATCGAGCTTCAGCAGGTACGCCGCCGTCGCGCCTTCAGGATCGGCGAGCGTCGCATCGGTCGACGTGAAGTACTCCACGCCAGGCGCGATCTGCTGCGGCGCGCTCAGCCACGACGCGGGTGCCTGCGCCCACAGCACCACCGACGCGGCGGCGCACGCCAGCGTGACAAAGAATGATCGCGCAGTGCGAAGACCCATACTTTCCGCGTATTCTGACACGGCTATGAGACGACGTTACTTTCTGAAGAGCGGCGCAACGGCAGGCGTGATGGCATTGGCAGGCGCGAAGATGGCCGCGGTGCCTGGGTTGGTGCACAGTGACGCGCCCTTTGCGCCACTGAAACCGAAGCGACTTCAGCCGGGAGACACAGTCGGTCTCGTGGCGCCGGCCACGGCCGTCTTTCAGGACGTCGAGCAGGACATCGCGCGCGAATCACTCGAAGCGCTCGGCCTCAAGGTGAAGCTCGGTCCGCACATGCGCGACCGCCATGGCTATCTCGGCGGCGAAGACAAGGCGCGCGCGGACGACATCAACCACTTCTTCGGTGACTCGTCCATCTCGGCCGTGCTGCCGATCCGCGGCGGCTGGGGTTGCGCACGACTGCTCCCCTACCTCGACTTCGACCTGATCAAGAAAAATCCGAAAGTGTTGATGGGCTACAGCGACATCACGGCCCTGCACAACTCGATTCAGGCAAAGACCGGCCTCATCACCTTTCACGGCCCACTCGGCGGCGGTCGCTGGGATGCCTGGTCGGTCGACTACATGAAACGCGTCGTCTTTGGCGGTGAAGCCGTGACGATGTCGAATCCGAAATCCATGAACGATCGCAATTCGCTGACGCAAATCGACAATCGCACGCGCACGATCACGCCGGGCAAAGCGCGCGGCCGGATCATGGGCGGCAACCTCACGGTACTCACGGCGATTCTCGGCTCACCGTACGTGCCCGACTACAGCAACGCGATTTTGTTTCTCGAAGACGTGCAGGAAAATCTCTACCGCATCGACCGGATGCTGACGTCACTGAAGTTGGCCGGCATTCTGAGCAAAGCCAAGGGTGTGATCTTCGGCACGTGCAGCGAGTGCGGACCCGGCAACGACAACTACGCCGCGCTGACCATGGAAGAGATTCTTGCGGATCACGTGAAGTCTCTCGGTGTGCCGGCCTGGCAGGGCGCGATGATTGGGCACAACACGCCGCAGTGGACGATCCCGTTCGGGCTCGAGGTCGAGATCGACGCCACCGCGTGCACCGTGACGATGCTGGAGTCTGGGGTTAGTTCGTAGGGGGTCAGAGCCCTTTTCCACAGGTTTCCGCAAAAAGGGGACATAGCACCCAAAGGTGCTATGTCCCCTAACTGTGGAAACCTGTGGAAAAGGGCTCTGACCCCCTGCGAACCACTTCGCGGACAACGGCTTGGGGGCGCTGGTTGATGGTGAGGAACATGCGACCGAGGTATTCGCCGATCAGGCCCAGCATGACGAGCTGGGCGCCGGAGAAGAGCAACACCGCCGACGTCACCCAGCCCCAGCCGTATGCGGGGCCGCGATCCTGAAACCAGAGCCACACGACGATCGCAAATGCAGCAAGGCCCGCGGCGGCCGTGATCAGGCCGAGCAGAGTGGCCGCACGGAGCGGCAGCAGTGAAAAGTTCAGCCAGGCGCTGAGCCACAGACGCAGCAGCCGCCGAAACGTGTAGCCGCTCTCGCCGGCTGATCGCTTGTCGTGCCGCACGGTGATGGAACCGATGCGCTGCGTGACCTGCAGCAGCAGGCCGTCAAGGTACGGATACGGTCCCGAATAGGCCGCAACTTGCTTCGTGATGAATCCACTGACGCAGCGAAAGCTCGAAAGATAGAACCCGTGGGGTTTGTCGAGCGCCCAATCGGTCATGCGATTGGTGAACCAGCTGCCGAAATTCCTGAACATCGAGTGCTGTTTGATGTCGTAGTGGCCGAAGACCACGTCCAGCTGTTCGCGCGCGGCGTGCTGCCACAGCCGCACCGCTTCTTCTGGCGGGTTCTGGCCGTCATCGTCCAGGTTCACAACGTAGGTGCCGCTGGCGTGACGCCAGCCGGTGAGCACCGCGTTGTGCTCACCAAAATTGCGCGCGTGTTCGATGTAGATGATCGGCGTCTTCGCCGTACGGACCAGTTCGCGGCAGACCGACGCCGTGGCGTCTGCACTGCCGTCATTCACGAGCACGACTTCGTGGCCACCTTCCACCGACAGGGCGTCGATGGTCTTGACCAGGGCGCCAATCGTGGCGGCGCTGTTGTAGAGCGGGATGACGAAGCTGAGAGCCGGCCCGGACATCGCCCCTATTGTCTACGAAGCGTCAAGCGCTGAATACTGCGAGGTTTCAGGGGCTGAATTCCCTTGTCGGCGGGCTGATCGTCGATCGTCAGCATCTCTTCTTCGAGCACGTCGCCGCGCAGCCGCGGCCCGATCTCGAGCATGACGTCGACCCTCGAGGCGTTGGCTCTGGCTGGCTCATTCACGAGCGTCCCCGTCCACGTGCCGGTCAGGTTCGGTGGCGTCGTCTGTGCGCTGGCCTGAGCCGCCAGCGCCGTGGTCAGCGCGAGCACCACGAGCGGCATCATGCGACGAGATCAGCCTTCATCGCCTTCGCGATCAATGTGGCGTCGCCTTCGCCGATTCCGATGAATCCGCCCTTGAGGGACGCGCCCCAGTCGTCCTTGTCGGCGACAAACGCGAGGTCCGGCACGAGCGGCAGAATCGACGTCTCTTCCGAATCGATGTATTCGACGCGCCGACGCCAGGGAATCAACTTCGGCGTCACTTTAACTTGGAACGGGTCCTTGCCCGCCACGCGACCGATGGCGGTGAACGCCTGCAGCCGCTGACCCGCGCGGAACGTCGTGCCTTCCGAGTAGAAGATGACCACGTCGCCGGCACTGAGCCGCCGCATCGGATCGGCCTTGCCGTTGGCGGCTTGTGTGAAGCCGCCTTCAACACCGGCGAGGACATGGTTCTTTGCGACGCAGTTGATCCAGTACTTCACCCCGCTACTGTGACACATCAACGCAGGGCGGTGACCGGATCGACTCCGGCGGCGCGCCGCGCGGGAATGAACCCCGCCATAAGGCCGGCGAGTACGAGCAGACCGGCCGCCAACTCGGAGACAATCGGGCTATGCGGCTCCATCTGGAACAGGAACGCCGACACCCGTTTCGGGCCGGAATGCGTTGGGTGGCAATGACCGGAATGAAAAACGCCCGGCAGGATGTTCTCCTGCCGGGCGCTCGTGTGAATCTGTCGATCTACCTGACGTATGCGCTTACCTACCCCACGTGACGCGGCCAGACAGCTGCGCCTGCCGCGACGTGTTGATGCCCGTGAGGCCCGTCACTTCGTAGCTGGTCAGCGTGGTGCCGCCAACGCCGCCAACCGGAACGAAGTTGACGTTGTTGAACACGTTGAGCAGTTCGAGTCGAACCTCGATGCGCGCCTGTCGGAACACGGTCAGTGATTTCACGACCGCGAGATCAGACTCCATCAGCTTCGGACCGCGCACAACCAGCGTGCGCGTGCCGCAATCACCGTAGCCGGCGGCGATCGCTTCGATACAGTCGGGGCCGTTGGCCGGGGCGAAGTACTGACCCGACGGGGCACCGAGTGAACCGTAGCCAGTCGCTGACGTGGCGCTCACGCTGAACGCCTTGATCGATTCCTGGATGAGTGCATCCGGCAACATGTAGATGCGCTCCACGCCACTTGTTGAATCGTGGCGCAACTTGTACATGCCCTGCAGGTCGCTTTCTGTGAAACCCACCATGCGCACGTTCCCCAGGTCAATCAGACGGCCACTCTGGAAGCGCGTGTTCATGCTGACCTGCCAGCCACCAACGACCGCGTCGAGGATGGGGTTAGCGCTGCTGAAGAAATGACGGCCCTTGCCGAACGGCAGATCGAACACGATATTGCCTTTCAGCGCGTGGGTCACGTCACCGCCGCCGCCCGTCTGCGACACTTCCTTGCGCGCCACACGGAACGAATAGCGCGTGGACTGATAGCCCTTGCCGTAGCTGTAGTTGGCCTGGAACTGAATGCCATCCGCGAGGCGACGACGAATTTCCGTCTGAATGCCGTTAAAGCGCGTAAACCCACCGTTGCCGGTGATGCTCGCGCCACCCAGATAGTCGGGGTTGGCATAGAAGAAGTTCGAGGGCAGTCCGGCCGCAAGCGCGTTGCTGCGCTGCGCCGCCGCCGCACCCGAGCCAGCCAGATCGGCCGCCGCGCTGAACGGGTTCGGGTTGTACTTCGCGAGGCGGTTCACAAACGTCGCATTGGTGTAGTTGGCCGACGTGTAAAGTGCCGCGTTGCCGGCATTGGCCGCCGACACACCGCTGAAGTACGCCTGATAGATCGGAAGCGGCACGGAACCGGCGACCGTTGCGTCGTACTTGAACGACGCGGCCTTGCCGGCCGCGACGGCCAGCTGCAGGTTCTTCTGCGCGTTCTTGAACTCGTTCAGGAACCCGTTCTCGTTGATGTTCACTTCACCATTGAGGTTGTAGGTTGTGAGCGCGTCCCGGCTGCGTGTGCCCACATAGCGCACTTCAATCGCTATGTTCTTGGTCAACCCGCGCTGCACACCGAATGTGTAGCTGTCGGCGTACGGCTGACGGAGGTTTGACGCAAACACGTTGATCGAGTCGGTCACCACACCAGACAGCGGATAGGTTGGCGATGTCGGGAACGCCGCCGGCGTCAACTGGCCGTCGTTGCGAAGCAGCACGAGGTTGGAACCCAGATTGCCAAGGCCCTCGTTCTTGTTGACCGCGATGCGGATGCCCGGGTTCGCGTTGAACACGCCCGAGTAGTCGCTCAAGCCGTTACGCGTGTAAGCGCGCGTCCAGCCACCGCGGAGGACGAACTGGCCAGAGTCGCCCATGATGGCCTTCAGGAAGCCGTTCTCACTTGTCGGCGTCCAGTTCACGCCGATGCTCGGCGCGATGTTGTTCATGTCGTTGTCGTAGGCTTTCGCGCCGCTCGTCAACTGCTGAAACTTCGGCGTCGTCCCCGGCAGCGTGCCCGGTTTGAAGAGGTTGCACGTCGCCGCTGTGGGTTCGTCTGGATCACAGGTCGAGGTCAGACCTGACAGGCCAAACGCCTCGGTCGGTGTCGCAAACGAGTAGAGGCTGTTGGCGGCCGAGAAGGCCCCTTGCAGTTCGTAGCGCAAGCCGTAGTTGATCGTCAGGTTCGGTCGAACACGCCACGCGTCCTGCACGAAAATGCCCGATTCGGTCATGCCGAACTGCTGCCGAGCGGCACCCTGATACACGTACTGGCCGCTCGAGCCGTCAATACGCGCGTTGCCTGTGATCGAGCTGACGCGGCCCGTCAGGACGGAATAGAGCGCACGCGCAGAATTCAGGTTGGCCGTTGACGCACCCGGAAAGTTCGCGGTGCTGAACATTGCCGTGGCAGGATCTGTCGTCTGTAGACCAAAGGCAATCGTCGGCACGGCGGTGATGTTGTTGCCCCAACCGGAGATCTTGGTGACCGAGACACCCGCCGAAATGCTGTGCGAGCCCTTGGACATGCTCACCGTGTCTTCGTAGGTGTACACGATCGCGTTGCGGCTCTGGGCGTTCGGCGCCGGACCGGCGTTGGTGATGCCGGCGGCGCTGATGTTCAACTGGAAGCCCTTCTGGTTCGCGACTGAACTGTTCCACGGCGACGTGCTTTCCTGCTCCGGGAAGAACAACACCGGCGAACCCTGCACGGCAAAACGCGCTTCGTTGACGATGTTGCTGCCAAACGTTGAACGCAGCGTGTTTGACACCGAGATGCGCTTGGAGGTCTGCGAACCGAAGTTCGGGAAGCCCGGGAACGTCGGATCAAAGCCGTTGGTCGTCGCGTCCGGCGACGTGTTGAACACGTCGTGGTTGTAGACGCTCGAGAACTTGTGGTTCTTGCCGAAGTTGAAGTCGACGCGAACAGTCGGGAACCAGTTGTCGGAGTTCTGCGCCGCGTTGTAGTTGTACGTCTGATACAGCGGGTCGGTCGAGTCGGTGATCGTGCCCGTTGTGCCCGTCGCCGTGCGAATGTCGTTCAGCAACGCGACGATCGTTGGATCCAACGTCGCCAACTGACCATTGGCCGCAGCCAGTGTCAGCAAATTCACGTTCGAGGTGCCGGTGGCGGTCGTGTAACTGAACACGCCGGACTGCGCCGTCGGGCGCAGGATCGTGCGTGCGCGCGTCACGCCGCTCGGTTGATGAAACTTCTCGATGTTGGTGAAGAAGAACGCCTTGTTCTGACCGGAGAAGATGCCCGGCAGCCAGATCGGACCGCCCAAGCGGCCGCCGATCTGTTCCTGCTTGAGCGGCGTGATCGCCACGCCGTCGCGCTTGTTGAACCAGGTGTTCTGATTCCAACCGTCGCGGCGCCGATACCAATAACCACTGCCGTTGTAGGAATTCGTACCTGCGCGCGTAACAAACTTCACGGTGATGGCGCCCTGGCCGTCAGCCGCGCCGGCGGCCGCGCCGGTGATCGACACTTCTTCGATCGCGTCCGTGCGCGGCTGCACGATCGTGAAGAAGCCGTCACTGGTTTTGAGCGTGTTGTCCTGAATATTGACGCCGTCGAGCGTGATGTTCACCGCTGATCCCGGCAGGCCGTTGACGTTCGCCGAGCGGTTGCCCGACGCCACGTTGACGCCTGGCAGGAATGTCAGAAAGTCGATGACGTTGCGGCTCGTGAGCGGCAGCGCCTGAATCTGCGCCACGTTTAGCGTGGCGGTAACTGACGTCGCCTGCGTCTGCACGATGGCCCCGGCGCCTTCGACGATGACGGTTTCAGAGACACCGCCCACTTCGAGTTTCGCCGAAATGGTGGCGGGCGACACGGCCGAGACCACGACGCCGTTGAAGACGGCTGTCTTGAATCCCTGCAACGTGACGGAGATCGAATACGTGCCTGAAGGCACGGCTGGAATATTGAAGGACCCGTTTGACCCGCTCACCGCGGTCAACAGGGTGCCGTTGGCGGCGTTCTTGGCTTCAATGCTCGCTCCAGGGATCGCGCCGCCCGAAGCATCAACAACCGTCCCCGAAATTGACGAGGATGTGGCGCCGCCTTGTGCAAAGGCGGGGACCGCAGCAAACGCCACGAAGGCAAATGCTGTTAGAACAGACAACACACGTCGGACCATTTTTTTCTTTCCCTCTCCTCGATTCGATCTGTTTCCAGTTGTTGGAAAACGGGGACGAACCGCTCCTGTGGAGACGCAAGTGAACCAATGACCGGAGGATTGTGTTCGGGTCCGAACGGGGGGTCAAGCCTTTACTGAGTATTCACTGCGTTGGTTTTCGTCGACTACCTAATGGATATCGACGCGATCACGGCACCTTCGAGCACGCGGTCCATGTTGCTGAGTCCATTGGTGATCGCCGCGAAGACGGTGTAGTCGTGGTCGAGTCGCGGTAAGTCCACAAGATCAAAGAAGATCTGGGCATCGCCGGTGTCGCGGCCACGCGTCGAAATGCCGGCAGAACCGCGGAGATTGGGCGCACGGCCCGCCTCGTCGCGCATGTATCGCGCGTCGCCAACGTACTCGCTGGCCCCTGGACTGCCACCCTGAATCACAAAATTGGAGACGATGCGATGAAAGGTGAGGCCGTTGTAGTAGCCGGCCCGGGCCAACTTCGCGAAACGCGCAACGGTCATCGGCGCATCTGACAGCAACTCGATCTCGATGCGATCGCCACTTTGCATGACCAGCGTCGCCGTCTTTGGTAGATCCTGCACGTCATCAAGCGAGGCTTGCTCCGGCAATCGAAGACGCGGCTCGATCTTGAAGATCGTGCCGGGCACGAGCCGTTCGCACAGCACTTTGGCGGCGGCAGCGATCTGAGGATCAAAGTCTTCAAGACGTGCCTTGATGAACGGCAGTAACTCGATCGGCGCCTGCTCGGTGATGCGTTCGAGCAGCGCGAGGCGCGGGTCGCGCGATGTGTCTTTGCCGTCGTCGCTCAAGCGTTTCAATGTCTGCACCAGCGCCATGGCGGTGTCGTCATTCTTTGGCGCGCCTTTGAGCGAATTGGCGGCGGTACGAATCAGCTGGAAGTCGCGGCTTGACAACGCATCGATCGACTCCGCAAACAGATGCGCACTGCCCATAGCTCGGAGGCCGTCGAGCGCGGCCGATCGCACATTGGGCACCTGATCCTTTGCGAGCGTGAGCAGCACCGCTTCGTTTTTCAGGCGGCCGGCCACCGCGGCGACCGTGGCGCGCAGTTGCCATGTCTGATTCGCGACGACCTCGCGTTTCGCGAGATACGGCGCGGCCTCCGCGGGCGCAAGACGACCCAACGCGACGAGGGCGCGCGCACCAATCTGCCAGGGTGATGTCGACAGCGAATCGCCCAGTTGGTCGGCCAGCAGATGCAGGCGTTCAAGAATCGGCGCCATGTCCTTGCACGCCGGAACGAGCGCGTCAATCGCCTGCATCGCCACAGCGGGTGCTTCATCGCGTGTGGAATTCAGCAACACGGTGCAATCGCCCGAGCGGGCAGCCACACGGGCCGCCACTTTCACGGCCTCGATACGGACTTGAAACACTTCGTCCCTTAGTTTTTGTTCGAGTGCAGAGAGCAGAAACTGGTCGGCGTTGGCGCCATCGACGGCCAGGTTGACGAGGGCCATGGTGGCGAGGCGCCGCACTTGCCAATCACCGTCTGTGGTCGCCTTGATGATGGTGTCTGTGTCTCGATCGCCAGCGTTGGTGAGCGTCTGCATCGCCAACCGGCGAATGCGGGCAAGGAGGTCTTCCCCTTTGAAGTCGTTCCGACCGTGACCGGCCAGATCGCGCAGCACCCGCCGGCTGCCATCGCTGAGCGCGATGCGCGGAAATCGCCTCGTCAACGCCTCGAGGCCTTTGATGCCGCCGAGCAATCGCTCGGGCGCGATCCGAAAGTCGATCGCACCATCTGGCATGTTCGGCAGACAGTTGATGGCGATGAAACAGTTGATCAGAAACGTTCCGGCTGTTTGAACATTCGCCTCGGCGTACGGCAACCGTCCCAGCGCGTCGAGCATCGCCGATGAGGTGATGTCGTCGGTCGGCCCTGAGGTTGTCAGAGCGGCCACCATCGCCGCATGCACGGCTGGTGCTTCAGGACTGGCGGCGTGGACGATCTGGGCGAGCGAGTTGGCTGCCTCTGCGCGCACGACGGCCTGCGGATCCTTCAGCAACGCCATCAGTGGCGCAATCGAGATTGGCAAGTCGAGCCGGCCCATCGCGAGCGCGGCGGCGCGACGCACATCGGTCGACGCGGACTTCGGCGCCGCGGTGTAGATCAGCGTGCGTTCGCGAACTTCTTTGTGAGCTGGTGTGTGGGTGTCACAGTTGCAGAAGAACCGATCGTCGGCGGCCCACAGAACATTGGTCGCCGTCACGGGGATCGGACCCATCGTGACCTGGTCGCAGGGCGCCTGCTCGGTCACGGAAGCAGGCGCGTCGCTCCGAATACTCAGCGGTATTGACGCGGGTGCGTTGGCGCACGCGCCTTTGTACTGAGGCGTCGCCGGTGATGTCGTCGCTGGTTTAGACACAATCAGGCGCGTGACGCTCTCGACGGCCTGGTCGTACCATTTGCGCCAGGCGGCCACGATCGTCGCGTTCTCTTCCGGCTTCACGCCAGGTCGCACAATCGCGCCTTCGCGAGTTTCCACGGCCACACGTGCAGCGCCGACCTTCGTGATCAGTTGCTGCACCGCCGCACCGGCCTTCGCATCGGCACTCGCCATCAACCACGCACTCGCCGCCACCGCAGTGCCGACATTGCGCATCTCGTCAGGGCTCGTCTTCTCGGCCGTATCGCGATTCGTGTGGTAGAAGCGATCGGTGAAGTGCCAGTCGAGCACCGACGGCACACCGGCACTACCAAACTGCGTGTGGTCGCTGCCGCCTTCGTACGGATTGCTGCGCACATCCCACGCGCGCTTCACGCTCGCGAGGCTCTTGGCCGCCACGCGCTCGCACATGGCCATGTGGAAGTCGTTGATGAGATCGCCTTTCAACGTGTCGGCGTTCACAGAGCTCGCGCCCCACTCGGTGTGCGGGTCCCACGGGCGCTGCCACACCGCACCCGGATCCGGCCATCGCTCGACGAGAAACACGCCGCCGGTTTTGGTGATGTCTTCGCCGGTCATGTCCATCGAGAACATGTACTTCACGCCGGCCTTCTGATCGGGATGTTCTGTCAACCACCGGCGGCTGCCGCTGATCTCGTTCACCCACAGGAACGTGAGCGTGCGCGACGGTTGCGGAATCGTCTTCGACAGCACGCCCATCACAAGCGCGCGTGAGAGTTCCATGTTCGTGGCCGTGCCGCTCGCGTTGTCATTCGCGCCGGGCTCCTGCACATGCGCGGCAATGACGATGCGTTCGTTGGGCGCGACGGCGCCGGGAATTTCGGCAGAGAGCGTGCGCTCGGGCTTGCGCGCGAAGGAGGTCGCGACGGTGACGTGCACTTTCACGGCGCCCGCATCGGTCGCAGCCTTCAGCGTGGCCGCTGCGCGCGGCGTGGCGCGGAAGCCGAAGGGCTTGCGCGTTTCGTCGTACGTGATGCTGCCCCATTGCAGCAGGTCTGGGCTCGGATCGAGATAGGCCGGCACTTTGGCTGTCGACACAACACCGATCGCGCCGCGATTGACGACGGCCTGCGTGTAGAGCTGCCCCGTCCCTGCCGTGCCGACCACGACGGCGCCTTTCACATCCTTGTTGGCGTAGTCATTCGCGTTGGCACCGTTGCCGACATCAATAAGCGGCGCGGTGACGCCACCGGGCGCCGTGGAGAACGAGTTGATCGCGAGCGCGAGCCGCTCTTTCTCTCTGGAAAGAACGATCTGCTCGGGCTTGCCGTCCTGAACGAGGGCCAGCGTCGCCACAGCCTGATCCCAGCCGAGGCTCGGTGTTGGAGCCGGTTCGATCCAGAGCGACGGCACCGTGATCGGCGTCTTCGGACGCTCCGACAGCTCCTTGAAGCCGGCTGCGACGAGTCGCGACTTCACGCGATCGATCGACTTGTCGAAGCCCTCGTTCCCCGCCAGCCGCCAGTAGTTGTCCATGAACTGGACTTGGCCAATCGCGGCATCGCGGTCAAACCCGTCCCACACGCGGTCAATGACGGGCGTCACTACAGCATCAAGGGCCGGCGGCAGCTTCCGAGCCGCAGCCAGCTCGGCTCGAACCTTCGCTGCCAGATCATCGTTCGACGAAGGAGCCTGCGCCATCAGCGCCGCAGGAATCAAGAGCGCAGAGAAGGCCGCGCGAGTCAGGAGGCGAAGAGACATGGGGGGATTGTAAAAGACATTTCACCGTGAAGAACGTGAAAGACGTGAAGACAGTTTTTCAAAGAGCCCTTCGAAAACTGTCTTCACGTCTTTCACGTTCTTCACGGTTAGTTGATCTTCGAGTACTCGAGCATCTGTCTTTCGAGGTCCTGCGGATAGCTGATCTCGACGTCCTTGATCTGACCATCGGCACCAATCACTGGTGACAGCTTCGGCTGCACAAAGCCCGTGTACGACGGCAAGTTCAGCTTGTCGACGCGCGACACGACTTCATCGCGCAACGACGGATCGAAGTGAATGCCGTGTGTGTCGAACAACCTGGCCGCCGCGTCGTAGTCGCCTTCGCTCTTGATCCGCTGCACTTCCGCCAGCATCCGGCCAACGCCTTCATGAAACGCGTTGACGTCCACGACGACATAGAACGTCTTGCCGATGCGCTTGCGCACGTCAATCGCCTTGGTGTGCGCCATGAGCCAGTGCACGATCGCCTGGCGATTGCGCATATGGTCTTCTTCAATCTGCGAGCCTTCGCGAATGCGGCGGAGCTGCACGAGCGCGTTGCGCGCGTAGGCTTCGTATTCGGTCAGCACGATCGCGGCCTGATGCTCCGCTGGCAGCAATCCACACTCAGCCACCTTCGGCTCGCCAACAAAATACAGTGCGACCAGGTCGGCGCGCGACTCCTCAAGCGCTGAGTAGTGCTCCTTGATCACCAGCTGCGGCTGCCCGTTCAGCCGATCGGCCACGCGACCGGAGCCATGGCCGAGCACTTCATGAATCGCGGTCGTCACCTCGCCAGCCAGCGCACCCCACTGCTCGGCGCGCGCGACTTCTTCCTCCGACCACGCAAACTCACGGCGGTAGGACGTCGGCAACGACTTGTCGTACGCCTCATTGATATTGGCCAGCGACACCGACTTGCTGCCATGCACTTCGCGGATGTTCTGGTCGTTCGGCAGGTTGATGCCGATCGGCGTCACAGGCGCGGAATCGCCGGCCTCGACCACGACATCGATCGCGCGGGCCGTCACGCCCTTCACGTCTTTGCGGCGCCACTGCGGATCCCACGGCATCCGCGCTTCAAACCAGGCGGCCGACTGCGCCAGCTTTTCAATGCCCTTGGTCTTCTCCACATTGACGATGTAGACCAGCGCTTCCCAGGCACCCTTGATGCCGCGCGCATCGAGATAGACCTCGATGAAGCCGTTGATGTTGTCGACGACCGAGTCCTTGTCGCCGAGCCAGGCGATGTCGTACGCGACGCGATCGGCGTCCTCACCAGTGGTGTACCAGCGAATGAGCGCCTCAAGCGCCGTCCGCATTGTGGCCGGTGCGTACGGCAGCGCGTCCGTCAGGTGACCAACGATCGCGGAAATTTCGCGGTGGTACTTTCCGCCGACGCGATACACCTCCTCGGTCAGTGTGTCGCCGTTCTTGACGAGTCGCGAGTTGAGGCCATACGTCTCCGTAAAACCCACGAGGTCGGAGCTGGTCACACCGGAATAAAGGTTGTTCGCGCTCATCTCGAGGATGTCGCGGCCGGCACCGGGCGTCTTGCAGGTGACCATCGGCTCACTGGCGGCATCGAAAAACGCGGACTTGACAACTTGCTCTGTCCCCATTTCGCGCAAAACTGTGGAAAAGGGCTCTGACCCCGTGGCTTTTTTGAACTCCTCCCAGGTGCAGCGGAGGACGAATTTGCGGGCGGTGAGGTTGTGGTACGGGCCGTTGTTGATCCAGAACAGCTTCGTGTACCGGCGAATCTCAGCGAGTACCGCGGGATCAACGCCGTCGGGATGCGTGAGCACGTGCTCGAGCGCGCGGCGCATGGCGAGGCTGTGGCGGTAGCGCTGGTCGTAGTAGATGTCACGACCGGCCAACGCCGCCTGATACAGGTGCCACACGAGGATCTTGTCCTTCAACGTGAGCGCGTTGAAGCCGTCCGCATACACCTGCACCACAGCCGCATCGTCGATCTGTTCGAGAAGATATTTCCGGTCGCTCACAGTGGGATTCTCTCGCCTTGAGTGGGGGTCTTGACGGTCCACTTGAGTTCGCGCTCGATGCGCGCCTTCAAGGTGTCCATCGGGCCGGGCTCGCCGTGCACGAGGCACGTGAGCTTTGGTGGAGTGGTGAAGTTGCTGAGCCAGCGCATGATCTCGTTCGCGTCCGCGTGCGCCGACATCGAGTCGAACGACGCAACCTGTGCGCGAATCGGAATCTCTTCGCCATGCATGCGCGTGAACTTCGCGCCATCACGAATCTGGCGGCCGCGCGTGCCAATACTCTGGTACCCGACAAAAAGAATGGTGTTGCGTTCATCGGGCAAACCCGTGCGGAGGTGATGCAATACGCGACCGCCCGTTGCCATGCCGCTTGCCGAGATGATGATCGCCGGCTCCTTCGATTCCTGCACGGCCTGTGATTCCTTCGGCGACGACACGACGCGCAGCCGCGCCGTGGAAAACGCCATGACGTCGCGCTCTCGACGAGTGTGCGAGCCGGCCTGCGCCGCCATCTGCGCGATCTCGGGATCGAGTTCGTTGAGCCGCGAGCGGTACTCCTGCAACACCTCGCGCGCCATTGGGCTGTCGACATAGACCGGCAGCTCCGGAATGCGCTTCTGCGACTCGAGCAGGCCGATCCAGTAGAGCAATTCCTCGACGCGGCCGAGCGCGAACGACGGGATGATGACCTTCCCCTTGCGCGCAGCGGTCTCCGAAATCACCTGCGCCAGGCGCGCCTCATCGTCGTGGCCTTCGTGCAGACGATCGCCGTACGTGGATTCAAGCAACACGACGTCAGCTTCAGCCACCGGCGTCGGATCCGGCAACACGGGACGACCGTACCGACCCAGATCGCCGCCAAACAGAATCGTTCTGTTGCCCTCATCGACGCGCACGCGTGCAAATGAAGAGCCGAGCAGATGGCCCGCGTTCAGAAACTCCACCGTGACGCCTGGCGCCACGGGCACCGGACGGTCGTAGCCGACCGGTTGCAACAGCAGCGTCGCGCGCGCCGCATCGTCTTCAGTAAAGAGCGCGAGAGCGGGCTTGTGCTTGCTGTACCCTTTGCGATTCGCGCGCTCGGCGTCCTCTTCCTGCAGCCGACCGGCATCGGCCATCACGATCTTCGCGAGTTGTGCGGTGGCCTGCGTGCAGAAGATGCGGCCGCGAAAGCCTTGCTGCACGAGTCGCGGCAGAAGTCCGCAGTGGTCGAGGTGCGCGTGCGTGAGGATCACGGTCTCCACGCCCATCGGCAGCGGTTGCCAGTTGCGATCACGCAACTCACGCAACCCCTGGAACTGCCCACAGTCCACGAGAATCTTGTGGTCGCCGACTTCCAGCAGATGCTTGGAGCCGGTGACTGTGCGTGCTGCGCCGTAACTGGTGAGCGTTACCGACATGACGATGATGATGCCACTTTTCTCGTCAGGCGAAATAGCCCGGGACGCCGCCGGTGTGCCAGAAGAGCACCGTGTCATCGCGCTGCCAGGCGCCTGATCGCACGCGCGCGATCAGGCCAGCCATCGCCTTTGCGGTATAGACCGGGTCAAGGACGATGCCCTCAGTACGCGCGAGGATCTCAAGCGCTTCAGTTGATGCCGGTGTCGGCACGCCGTAGCCGGTGCCAACAAACGTGTCATCGACCACGATTGGGGAATCCGCGCCGATCGATGCCGGCTGCGCGCCGAGCATCGCGGCTGCACCGATGAGGAGTTCCTTGACGGTCGCGGTCAACGCCACCGCAGGATCGTCCGCGCTGATGCCAACGATGGACGTGTTCAGCCCATAGAGCGCGCAGCCCAGGATCAGCCCGGCCTGTGTGCCGCCTGATGACGTCGAATGGACGATCGCCGTGGGGCGATGGCGCGAGGTTACGAGTTCTTCAACGCCACGTGCAAAGCCGATCGCACCGAGCGGTGTTGATGCGCCGAGCGGCACGATGAAGGGCCGCCTGTTCTCGGCGCGCGCTTCCGCGGCTACGAGCTCCATCGTCTGGTTGCGTTCGTCGCGCGATGAGACATATCCAACTTCTGCGCCAAACAGCGCATTGAGTCGAGCGTTGCCTGTCAGCGGTTGCGGGCGAGCACCGTTGGCGACGAGCACCACCTGCATGCCCAACACGGCGCCGGTCGCCGCGGTGACGCGCGCGTGGTTTGATTGCACGCCGCCGCAGGTGATCAGCATGTCGGCGGCATCGTTTTGCGCGGCCGCCGCGACGGTTTGCATTTTTCTGACTTTGTTGCCGCCCTGGCCGAATGACAACAGGTCGTCGCGCTTCATGAGGAGCCGCGGACACTCAGGCCCGAGCGCCGCACGCAAACGCATGAGTTCGTCGATCGGTGTCGGATGCAGTGCGAGTGCGATAGACGGAATCAGTTGAAGGGTTCTGAGCGCGGTGGCCATGGCACAGACATGTTAGGGCAAAGGGCAGCGGGCAAAGGGCAGAGGTGAGGCAATAGGGCGGAGGGGACAGAGTAAACTCTGCAGAGTGTCCCTGCTAAACGCTCTGAACGATTCCCCGGGCATTGTGTCTGTTGAGTTGCGGCCGCCGCGCGCGGAGCTGGATGCGTCGGCGGGCATGGACGCATGGATCGACACGTACCACAGCGTGACCGGGCTGG
>Ga0114969_10001832_pt1 | contig 17740 bp, 8 predicted proteins | sample M_130807_MF_Meta_FD_87316 | JGI IMG/M metagenome (GOLD analysis project Ga0114969, IMG submission 87316) | Freshwater microbial communities from Lake Montjoie, Canada to study carbon cycling - M_130807_MF_MetaG | ecosystem: Environmental > Aquatic > Freshwater > Lake | place: Lake Montjoie...
CGCCAACGTCGCGCTGCGCGACGGGCCCGACGCGGTGTACCGGGACGTGGTGGTCGACGAATTCCACTATTACTCGGACCGCGAGCGCGGGGTGGCATGGCAGGTGCCGTTGCTGACGCTGGAGAAGTCGCGGTTCCTGCTGATGTCGGCGACGCTGGGCGACACGGGTTTTTTCGAAGGCGAACTGAAGCGGTTGACCGGGCGCGAGACCACGACGGTCTCGGGACGCGATCGGCCGGTGCCGCTGGAGTTCACCTACTGCGAGACCGCGCTGGCGCAGACGCTCGAGCGGTTGGTCACCGAGGGAAAGGGCCCGGTCTACGTCGTCCATTTCACCCAGGCCGACGCTGCCGAGAGCGCGCAGGATTTCACCAGCATCAACGTGGCGACGCGCGAGGAGAAGGCGGCGATCGCGGCGGCGCTGGAGGGGGCGCGGTTCACCAGTCCCTACGGGCCCGAGATCAGGCGTTGGCTCAAACACGGCATCGGGCTCCACCACGCCGGGCTCCTGCCCAAGTACCGGATCCTCGTCGAACAACTCGCCCAGAAGGGTCTGCTCAAGGTCATCTGCGGCACCGATACCCTCGGCGTCGGGATCAACGTGCCGATCCGCACGGTGCTTTTCACGCGGCTGTGCAAGTTCGACGGCCAGAAGACGGCCATCCTGGCCGCGCGGGACTTCCACCAGATCGCCGGGCGCGCGGGGCGCAAGGGCTTCGACGACGTGGGCTACGTGGTGGCCCAGGCGCCGGAACACGTGGTCGAGAACCTGAAGCTCGAGGGCAAGGCGGCGCGCGACGGCAAGAAGATCGTCCGCCGCAAGCCGCCCGACCGGAATTTCGTGAACTGGGACCGGGGCACCTTCGAGCGCCTGCAGACGGCGCCGCCCGAGCGGTTGCAGTCCCGTTTCGCCGTGTCGCACGCGATGTTGCTCAACGTGCTGGCACGGCCCGGCGACGGTTGCCGCGCGATGCGCGATTTGATCCGGCGCTGCCACGATTCGCCCAACGCCCGCCGGAACCACGTGCGCCGGGCGTGGCAATTGTTCCGGTCGCTGCTGGAACGGCGCATCGTGGAGTTGGCACCCCCGGAAGCCGGGGCGGCGAAATTCCGGGTCAACGTCGAGTTGCCCGAGGCGTTTTCCCTCGACCACACCCTGTCGCTCTACCTGCTCGACACGCTGGCATTGCTGGACCGCGCGGCGCCCGACTACGCGTTCGACCTGCTGACCCTGGTGGAGTCGATCCTCGAGGATCCGGACGTCGTGCTGCGCCGGCAACTCGACCGGATCAAGGGCGAGAAGGTCGCGGAGTTGAAGGCCGCGGGCGTCGAGTACGACCAGCGCATGGAGGAACTCGAGAAGCTCGAGTATCCGAAGCCCAAACGGGAATTCGTCTACGAGACCTTCAATGCCTTCGCGGCGAAACATCCGTGGATCGGGCAGGAAAACATCCGGCCGAAGTCCATCGTCCGCGAGATGTTCGAGTCCTATTGGTCGTTCTCCGACTACATCAAGCGGTACGAATTGCAGCGGGCCGAAGGGGTGCTGCTGCGCCACGTGACCGCGGTCTACAAGGTGCTGCGCCAGACCCTGCCGGAAGCCGCGAAAACGGAGCCGATCCAGGAAATGGAGTCCTATCTCAAGGCGATGATCCGCCAGGTGGATTCCAGCCTGCTCGACGAGTGGGAGCGCCTGAAGGATCCGGCCAAGCCCGTGGCGGCCGGGAGCGTGCCCGAGGTTCGGCCGCCGGGCGCCGAGGAGGCCGACAAGGATTGTACCCGCGACGAAAAGGCGTTTTTCGCGGCGGTCCGGTCGCGGGTCTTCGCGTTCGTCCGGGCCCTGGCCGACGACGATTTCGGCGCGGCGCTCGCGGGCGTGGATTCGCCCGCGGGTCCGGACGGGACGCCGTGGACCGCGGAATCCATCGGCGCGGCCCTGGCGCCGTATTACCAGGGCCACCGGCGCATCGTTCTGGATCCCGAAGCGCGCAACGTCCGCCACACCTACCTGCTGAAACCCGAGGACAGGAAGACGTGGCGGGTGCAGCAGGTGCTCGTGGATCCGGAGGCCGCGAACGACTGGATCGTGGAATTCACCGTCGATCTGGCCGCGTCCCGGACCAAAGGCGAGCCCGTCCTGACCTTGGCATCCATCGGGCCGGTCTCGCGGATCGGCGGGTAGCAACCGCGTCCGGCAAGGAATGCCCGCGGGGATCGCGCCGCGGCCGGTTCGGTCCCCTCACTCCTCCAACCGTTGGATCTGGTAGAGGCGCGTGCCGGGACGGGAATCCTCGAAAACCATCGTCGTCGCGGTGGCGGTGATCGGGCTGCCGACCGGTTGCCATGGCTGTCCCAGCTCCCCGGCGGCGAAAACCTGGTAACGGCGTCCCGCCACCGATTCCCATTCCACGCGCGCCGCCGAGGCGCCCGCGGCCTTCCCGGCCGACAGCGCGAACGGCGCGATCACCTCGCGCAGCGTCGCGTTGAAGGTGTCCGTGACCATCAGGGATCCGCCCGGCAGGACGCCGACGCCGTACGGATTCAGAAAGCGCCCGGCGCGATTGTTGCCGTCGGCATCGCCGGGTTGGCCGGCGATGCCCGCCACCGTGCGGACCCGGCCGTCCGGATCCAGCCGGCGCAGCGCGTGCAGGAACGCGTCGACAATGTAGAGCCGGCCCCTGGGGTCGAAGGCCAGTTCGGCGGGCTTGCCGAAACGGGCGTCCGCCGCCGGACCATCGGACGATCCATCCTCGCCGAGTTTCCCGGCGGCGGTGGTCACGATCCCGTCGGGGGCGATGCGGCGGATGGCATGGTTGAGGGAGTCGGCGACCCAGAGCGATCCGTCGGCCGCCAGCGCGAGGCCGACGGGCCCGTTGAACCGCGCCGTTCCCGCGGGTCCGTCCCGAGCGCCCCAGTCGCCGTTCTCGCCCGCATAGGTGGTGACCGCGAGGTCGGGGGCGATGCGGCGGATGGAATGGTTTCCGGAATCGGCGACGAAGATGGCGTGGTCGGGCGAGGCGACAATGCCGAGCGGGCCGTCGAAGCGGGCCGTGGCGGCCGGGCCGTTGGTGACGCCGGGTTCGCCGGCCATCCCCGCGAGGGTGACGAGGCGTCCGTCGGACATCAGGCGCCGCACGGCGTGGTTTCCGGTGTCGGCAACCAGCAGGGACCCCTCCCAACCCAGGGTGATTCCCGAGGGCGAATCCAACCGGGCGACGCCGCCCGGCCCGTCCCGCATGCCGGGTTCCCCGGGTTGGCCGGCAACCGTGGCCACCCGTCCATCCGGCGTGCGCAGGCGGATGCAGTGGTTGGCGGCATCGGCGATGTAGACCCGGCCGTCGGCGGCGACGGCGATGCCGACCGGATCGGCAAACCGCGCGACGGTCGCGGGGCCGTCGGCGTGCCGGGCGTCGCCGGCGAGCCCGGCCGCGGTGCGCACCGAATCCTGGGCCCGCGAGGTCGCGCCCGGGGATGCCAGCGCCAGCGCCAGCAGCAGGGTCCGCAAGGCCGCGGTGTTTCGGAATGGGGGTTGGCTGGTCTGCGCCATGTGCGGAGGGGGGAAGCCGGGATGGATCAGTCGCGGCCGCGGCGGAAGAGGCGTCCGGACGGGCGTTGGCGGGCGATCTCGACGACGGGCTCGGGTTTGAACTCGCGGTTCGGGACGAGCGCGACGCCGTTCTTGGTCTGGAGTTGCCCGTCCAGGGAGCGGACGTCCTCGACGCGGATTTCCGGGCCGGTATTGCGCCCGGTGGCCGGGTCGGTGTGGCGGAGCAGCCTGGCCATTTCGTCGAGCGTGAACGGACGGCTGCCGCGTCGTCCGAAGACGACCGTCTGGTTGCCGGACTCGTCGACCACCCGGTCGCGGTCGAGACCGCGGCCGACGGCGATGGCGGGGGCCTTGGTGGGGTAGGTGGCGATGAGTTTCGGGTTGGGCCTGGGGCTGAAGCCGTAGTGGCCCGGCACGTTTTCGGGGGAGATCAACTGGATCACCCGCAGGCCGTTCCTGCCGTCGGCGAGCAGCGCGTACATGGAGGCGGCGATGCTGCCGATCTGGACCGCGCGGGCGTCGTCGATGGCGCCGCCGGCATCGAAGTGCCCGGTCAGCGCGGGCTTCTCCGGATTCGCGATGTCGACGATGGCGAGGCCCTTGGGGCCGTCGGGCACGTAGAGGTAGGTGCGGGCGGCGTAGAGTCGGCCGGCATGGCCCAGGGGGACGGTCGCGACGATGCGGGGGCGGGCGACGTCGGCGATGTCGACGACCTTGACGCCATCGTCGTCGCTGACGAAGGCGTAGCGGAACTGGACGGCGATGGCGCGGGGGTTTTTGAAGCCGTGGGTGAGTTCGCCGATGATCTTCGGGGCGGGTTTCTTGGCCTCGTCGAGGAGGCGGACGGCGAACAGGCCCTGGCGGGCGACCACGAGGACGTTGGTGCCGGCCATGTAGCTGTGCATGGCGCCGTCGAGTTTGTGATCCGGGTTGAAACGGATGACGTCCTTTTTCGGGTCGAAGAAATTGTTGTCGGGATTGCCGTCGACCAGGGTGCCGACGATCGGCATCACGAGGCCTTCCTCGAGGTCGGTGACGAACACGAGGGCGTAGACGAGGCTGATGTCCTGTTCCTCGTTGTCGGAGTAGATCTCCCCGAACTCGGGATGCTTCTCGGTCTTGGGATAATGTTTCCGCAGGGGATCGACGCCGAGGGTGGTGGGCGGCATGACGCTGGTGGCGAACTTGGTGCGGACCCAGAGCCGTTGGCCGAGCGGCGATACGGGCGCGGTGACGATGCGTTCGCTGAATCCCTTCTGGTCCAGGTTGGCGACATCGAAGACCTGGAAGCCATCGGGGCCGTTGGCGGTGTAGACGTATTCGCCGCGGACCAAGAGGTCCTGGATGTCGGCGGCATGGTGGTGGTGCGCCTCCTTCAGGATGCCGTGGTTCGTGGCGACGTGTTCCTCGAAGCGGTCGTGGTAGGCGAGGTTGTGGAGATGGCTGCCGTACGCGGCCTGCGGTTCGTCGCGCTCGGTCCAGACGACGGCGTCGAGGCCACCCTTGCCGGAGCCGACCCAGGCGTGCCGGCCGAAGAAATTGACGGTGCCGGTGCCGAAGCCGAGCAGGGAAGTCATCCAGGCATTGTTGTCGTTGGCGGTGCCCAGATGGCAATCGGTGCAGCCCTTGGTGGTCCCCACGGAACCGGTGGTGTGCGGGAAATGCGGGTTGTAGGCCTGGCCGCTGTAGCCCTCGGCGCTGACCGTCTGCTGCTGCGAGTAGATCCATTCGCGCGCGGCATTCTGCGAGCCGACGATGACGGCGCTGGAGGAACGCAGGACGGCGAGGCGATGGTTTTTGTACGAGGCATCGACGCCGAGTTGGAAGACGTCGTCGCGGACCACCTGGGGATTATAGGTGGTGTAATTGCGGGTCATGGTGCCCTCGAACTTGTTCCCGGCGACGCGCTGGTTGGCGCGCATGGGCAGGTGGCAACCGAAGCAACTCGTGGCCCACGAGGTGTGGCAGATCTGGCAGGAGACGTTGGCGTTGTCATGGGCCAGTTCCCGGGCGCAATCCGTGTCGCGGTCCTCGCGGAGCGGTTCGCGGCGGGCCTCGTCCGTCGGCTTGATCCCGCCGGGAACGTCGCCCCAGGACTTGCCGTCGCGGCGCAGCGTCTTCGCGTAGGCGGACTTCGGATTGTAGCGCGGATGCCGGGGATCGATGGTGTCGACCGTCTGCGGGATTTCCCAGACGCGGTCGGGGGCGAGGGCACTGCGTTGGTACAGCCGTTTGCCCTCCCAATAGAAGCGGGGGCCCGAGGCGGTGTTGCTCTCCTTGAGCAGGTCGATGGGCTTTTGCCGGGCCGTCTTGGGATCGTAGGGCCCGCCGCTGCCGCTGGTGAGCAGGGTGGGGCGGGCGTTGGCGGTGCCGTGGCAATCGACGCACTCGATCGCGGTCACCGCGCGCGGTTCGCCGTACAGCAGGCCGTTGCCGTGCATGTCGTGGAGGAAATGGCAGTCCACGCAGTGCATGCCGCGGGCGAGATGGACGTCCTTCAGGTGGACCGCCTTGTCCCATTTGTGGGCGTCGTCGTGCGGGATGAGACGGTCGTCGAGATCGAGCAGGTTGCCCTGCTTGTCCCGCTTGAAGATGGCGCGGAAAAGCCAGCCGTGGCCGTGGTAATCGGCGAACTGGGTGTGCTGCAGGCGGGGATTGATCTCGGCGACCTTGTCGAGGAAGTCGGGATCGCCCCACAGGCCGCGGGCGGCGGAGCCCTCGGGATTCTCGCGGGCGACGGCGGCGAGTTCGGCCTCGGAAGGATGTTTCTGGCGGAGGAGGGTCCCGGGCGGTTTGCCGGCGAGGAAGTGCGGATCCTTGGCGAGGGGATTGCCGGGGTGCGGATAAAGGAATTCCCCGTCGGTTTCCTGGTCCCACCAGACATAGCCGAGGTACGGGTTCACGAAGAGGTTCCCCTGGTGCATGTGGCAGTTCATGCACTGGGAAGTGGGGATGGCGCGGGTAAAGGCGTGCCGGATCGGGTGGCCGCGCTCGTTCTTCGGGAGGGTGGGATCGGCGCTGAAGGACAGACCCTGGTGGCCGTACTTGGAATAATAGTCCGAGTTCACCGGCGACCGGTCGTTGGCATAGACCACGTGGCACGCGGAACAACCGCTGGAACGGTAGTCGCCCGGATGATTGTTGCTGCCCATGAAATCCAGGAGCGGGTCGTGGAGACGGGTCTTCTGGAGGTTGAGGAAGACGGGATCGATGCGGTTGAGGGTGCCGAGACCGCGCTCGCTGAGGCGTCGCGCGGGTTTGCCGGGCGGTTCGAAAGCGTTGGGTATCCCCAGGGAATTCTGCCGTTCGCCGCCCTTCTCGAAAATCCGGAGGATGTTGGACGGTTGCCCGATGACGAACCGCGGCAGGGGTTCGATGTAGGGAAGGATCCCGAGGACACGGGTCATGTCCGGCGTGACGGGCACCGGGCTGATGAGGCGGAGCGGGACGCCGTCGAGGCCATAGGCCTGCCCGTACCGGTAGTTTTTCTGGGAGAACGCGCCGTTGTTGTACAGGGCGGCGCCCCAGAGCATCCCGCCGTGGCGCATGATGCTGTGCCGGACGTGCTCGACGGAGTCCGCGTGGCACGGGCCGCAGGAAATCTGGGCGACGCGGAGGTCGCCCGGGTTCACGAACCGGATGAACTCGGGCGACTCGTGGTTGAGGAGGACGGAGGATTCGTTGGGATTGGCGGACGATTCCCAGAAGACGGGGTTGCGGGGCTCGACGTGGGCCCGGCGTTGGAGCAGTCCGGGCGTGGGGTCGCCGCCGTGGCAATCGGTGCAGCCCAGCACGACGTTGGGCGACACGTGCATGGTGTGGGCGTCGGTGGTCTTGTGGCACTCGATGCACCCGGCGCTCTTGCGGCCCGCGGCCTCCCAGCTTTGGTCGATCCAACTCGGGGGTTTGGGGGCGGCATCCGGACGCGGGAGGTCCGCCGGCACGGAAATGCGGGGTCCGCGGGCGGCGACGAAGGCGTCGAGCGGCGATTCGGCACGGCCGAGCACGGCCCAGGCGGCCAGCAGCACGAGCCACAGGCCGGGCCGTGGGGCGGCGCGGCGGGAAGAGAACGCGTCCGGTCTCATGTCAGTACGTGAAATTGATCGCGACCACGCCGCTGTAGAGGAAATCGTCGACCTGTCCCGAGCGGGCGAAGGTCTCGAACCCGGACACCGGGGCGGTGCTGGTGCGGTAGATGTCGCGGTAACCCTCGCCCGGCACCAGCACGCCGAAACCGAACGACAGGACGATGTTGTCGGTGAGCAGCGGGCGGTATTGCCAGCCGAGGCTGAAATCCCAGCCGATCTCGTGGCGGATGTTGTCCTGGAGGACGGCGGTGCGCATGGGGTCGGTCTCGGCGAACCGCAGGTAATTCGCGTTCAGGAACGTCCGGAGCTTCGGGGTGGTGTCGATGTCGAAGCCGAGTCCGTAGAGGAACAGGCCGGGGTTCACGAAATTCGCCTGTCCCTGGGTCTTGCTGGTGCGGAGGTTCGGGACGAGGGAGTTGGGTTGCTTGAAACCGACGCCGGTGCCGCCGAACCCGAATCCCTGGCGGACATAATAGCTGAAGGGGCCGCCCGTGAAATTCGGGTTGTCGAGGATGGTATCGAAGCCCCGGGCCTTGCCGTCGTCGACGTTGCCGTCGCCGCTGGCGTAGAAAAACGACCCGCGGGTGCGCACCCAGTCGAGGTCGAAGCTCAGCTCGACGGCGGCCATCTGGGCGTTGATGTCGACCGCCCGGCCCGCGAGTTGGTTGAAGGTGTCCTGGCCGAAGGCCTGGTAGAACTGGTGGGTGATGTTCCAGCGGCCGACGTGGCCGTCGCCGGCCCACCCCGCGTAATAGGCGCGGACGTCGTGCGGGCGCACGGTCCCGAACGGTTGCGGGCGCACGATCGCGCCGGTGCGGTCGTAATGGATGCCCGCGTCGTCGAGGTTCGCGGCGAGGCTCCACTGGGCGGTATAACCCTGGGTCAGGAAATCCTGCCGGTAGACGTTCGCGACGAAAACGCGCTGGTTGCGCTGGTCGAAGGTATTGAGGCCGCTGAAGGTGTCCTTCTCGCGCATGTCGAACCCGGCGAGGTTATATTGCCACTTGTTGTCGTCCCAATTGCCGAAGAACCGCCCGCCGAGGTTGACGTCGTTGAACAGGAAACCCCGGAAATCGTTGTTGAAGGCCTGGTTGCCCGCCTTGACCGCCATGAAGTCGTAGTTGTCGCTCAGGTCGGCGAGGTGGTACTCGACGAAATATTCCTGGAGCGCCCAGTGGGTGCGGGTGCGGTCGGTGTACCGGGTGTGCGACAGCGAGTCCGGCAACCGCTGCAATTGCCCGTCGAGCAGGGTCCCGATGTCCGAGGGGTTGGCGACAAACCCGTTGCCGGGCGGCGGCGTGTTCGGCCCGCCGCCGATGCCGCGCGGGTCCGGGGCCAGCTGGTTGTTCTCCCGCGTGAGCGTGTAGTTGACGTTGAAAACCGGGACCACCTTGAGGGTCCAGTGCGGCGGTTTGAACACCGTTTCCCCGGAGAACAATTCCGCGGAAAAACCGAAGTACTGCTGGATGGCCGCCTGGTCGTTCCGCCCGAAGAATTCCGCGGAATCGGGCCGCGCCGCGCTGACCCCGCTCGGCGTCGGGATGCTCCGGAATTCCGCGACGGTGTCGCTCGTCGCCGCCAGCGCCAGGAATTTGTCCTGGCCCCAGACCGGCAGGTCGCCCTTGAGCACGCTCTGGTAATAGGGGTGCCACAGCCGCGGCGTCGGACGCTCGAAGGGTTGCTCGCTCAACCCCGCGTCGTAGCGATGCCAAGGCGTGAATCCGAATCCGACCTTGTAGCGGTCCGGGACGGGTTGCGTGTTCGGGGGAATCGCCCGGGGATCCTTGGACAGCGGGTATTCGGGCGTGCCCTCGGATTGGAACTCGATCTTGTCGTTGCGCCGCACGTTCCAGCGGGGCAGGGCGTTGGTGCCCGACAACGGCGCGGATTCGTGGGGCGTTCCCGGGACCGCGGACGGTCGCGGCACGAGCGTGTCGCGCTGCCACCATCGCCGGGGTTGTGCCAGACCTTCGGGAACCGGGTCACCGGCGTATTCCGGGTACGGCGACGGTTCCGCGGAAAACAAGGGGTCGTACGCCGGCCGCGTGCCGAACCGACCGCGATGGCGCGGGAGTTCGTGGGCGAAGGCATCCTCGAGCAACAGGCGGTTCAGCCGTGCCAAATCGTCCCCGACCGGGGCGGTGTCTTTGAGTCCGCGGGTTTCCTCCCGCAAGGTCACTCCCTCGAACCGCGCGGGATCGTACCACGAGGGACCGGAGACCACGGCATTGAGCGCCCGCGCCACGTCTGCCCCGGTTTCGGAAGACCGCGTGCCGGCGCCGCCGGCCGCGAGCAGTTCCGCGCGCGTCGCCTCCGGAAGCGCCGCGAGGAGGTCGCGGGCGGGTGCGTCGCCTTTCCGGCCGAGTCGCGCGGACAATTCGGCGAGAAACGCCGGGGCCAAGGGACCGAACGCATGGGAACTCCGGCCGCCGGGATCGGGATTGAACGTGCCGGGCGCCGCCGCGGCCGGTTCGTTGGTGTGGATCAGGCGACGGCGCGTCCAGACCGCGTCCGAAGGGATGAGCCGGCGGGGAACGATCGGCAGGGCGCCGCCCTCGATGTTGCGTTCGGCGGGGGAAATGGGGGGGGCGTTGGTGTGGACGCTCTGGTGCGGTTTGACGGCGCCGGGCGGCAGCGGGGTGCGGGCGAGGTCGCGGCGCAGGGCGCGTTCGCGGGGCGACAGGACCAGCGCGTCGCGGTCCTCGCTCCCGTGGAAGAATCCGATGCCCTCGCCGGGGTGGGCCGGAAGCTGGAGGCAGAGACCCGTGGCGGTGACGAGACCCCACCGAAGCCAAGTCGAACCCGGGATCGGTTCGCACCCGTCCCCGGCGGTCGCGGAAGTTCGGGCGGGCTTTGGATTGTGGCGGCTCAAGGCGGATGATCCGGGCACCCGGCGGCTGGTATTTTCTGCTGGTTGTTGTAACCGGTGCTTCTTAAGCATTGCCAGCGTGAAACGGCCCGTGACCACCCTGTTCGTGGCCGGGCTCTTGCCGGTGTCCTGCGCCGTCGCGGCCCCGATCGAGCGCCTGACCGTGGACGACATCCAGACCGTCGTGGCCCAGGCCGCGAGCCGGGCCCTCGAGTACCCGGGAAATCCCATCGCCCGCCAAGCCGTCATCGCCGTGGCCGACCGCGAGGGTTATATCGTCGGCGTCTGGACCCTCGACGCGGCCCACGACCCCGGCTCCCCGAAATTCCAGTCGCTGTTGCGCAACGCGATCGGCAAGGCCGGCACGGCGTCCTTCCTGAGCAGTTCGGAACATGCCTTTTCCAGCCGCACCGCGAGTTTCATCGTCCAGCAGCACTTCCCGCCGGGGGTGTCCAACAAACCGCCGGGTCCCCTCGTCGGCGTCAATTTCTCGAACCTGGCGTTCTCCGACATCAATCGGTTCAAGAACCCCGCGACGTATGATCCCCTGCAGACCAACGGGACGAACGGCGCGGTCGTTCCCCTCCCGGCCACCGGTGGCCTCGCCGGCGCATCCGGCGGCGTCCCGCTCTACAAGAACGGGAGGCTCGTCGGCGGCATCGGGGTGGCCGGCGACGAGGAGGAAGGCGCCCCGCTGCCGACCGGTTCCGTGTTGGTGGGTGGCGTGCCGACGCCGGTGGCGGACCTGATCCGGAACAGCTTCCTGTACGAGTTGGCGATCTCTCCCGAATTGGTGCGGGCGCCGGACACGGACGAGGCGGTGGCCTTGGCCGGGCAGATCGGGTACGCGCCGGACCGCCGGTTGTGGGGGAGCAAGGTGTTCGTGGATGGCGTGGCCCTCGCCTATGTCGAGAGTCCGATCCAGGCCGCGGCAACCGTCCTGTCGCTGGCAACCAACGGGGTGCCCGTGGCGGGGTTCCCGATCGTCGCGCCGCCGCCGGTGCAATATCCGCCGCTGACACTGGGCGGCGTGGCGGGCGAGTTGCGGCAACCGATCCTCGACGACCCGGCGTTGCATGACGCGGACCCGGCGAATGACACCATCGACGGGCAGGCGCGGTTGACGGCGGCCGAAGTCCGGGACGTGCTGGATCGGGCGGCGGCCCGGGCACGCACGACCCGGGCGGGCATCCGGTTGCCGCGGGGACGGCCGATGCAGGTGTTCGTCAGCGTGGTGGCGAATCCGGACCGCGACGGCGTGCCGCCGGCAGTGCTGGGGTGTTTCTGCACGAACCCCGACACGGCGCGCTTCTCGTGGGACGTGTGCGTGCAGAAGGCGCGCACCGCGTTGTTTTTCTCGGACAACAGCCGGGCATTCGGTTGCCGGACGGTGGGGTTTCTGGCCGAGAGCCTCTATCCGCCGGGCATTGCCAACACCGCGCCCGGCATTTTCCTCGGCCTGCAGGAGAAGTTCTCGGGCTTCCCGGCGAATTTCCAGAACCCGTTGAACGGGGCCATCGTGACCAAATCGCCCGGGGTGAACCCCAACCTCCCGAACGGGATCACCATTTTCCCCGGCGGATTCCCGCTGTACCGCAATGGCGTGATCGTGGGGGCCATCGGCGTGTCGGGCGACGGCATCGATCAGGATGACATCGTGGCGGCGAGCGGGGCGGCGGCATTTACGGGACCGCGCGACATCCGGGCGGATCGGTTCGGGTATCGGGGGGCGCGTTTGCCGTACGCGAAGTTCCCGCGGAATCCAGCGCTCTGAGCGGGTGCATCCCGCGGGTGTCGGGATCGACCCGGCCCCCGGGCTCCCATGGACGCGCGGCCGGTTTCGGGTGTTGGCGACCGGGTGTTCCCGGTCCGTTGGTCGGGGACAAGTCATTCGGGGTGTTTGGCGCCGTCGCCACCGCGTCATCGTCCCGCTCCCGTTGGCACGAGCGTCGGGATGCAATGGGCCAAGCCAAGGTGCCTCGCGGAAATGAAGCGTTGACAAACCACAGTGAATTTTGGAAGATACCGTACCGCAAAGGTCACGATGACCTTGAGCCGGTCAGGCGCCGCCCGTTTCCAGGGTAGCCACGGGACACGGGCGACGTCGGACTCGATTCCGCAACGAACGAGTGACACGCCATGACCAAGACGAACGAACTCCTGTCGGAGGTACTTCGCGACCCGAAACATCCCTTCCGCGCGGTCGGTGACCGCCCGAAGAAACCCATGAAGCACCGGTACGAGCGCCGGAAAGCCCGGGAGTGCCTGAAGCTCGGCGACTGGCAGGAAGGCCAGTGACGGATCCCGCCCCCGCGCGCGGCATTCGTGCGCGGGGGCATCCCACATCGTCCCGAAGCTCATGACGGAAGCGGCTTGGGACTGAACGGCGGGAAAGACGGCGTGGTCTGGTCGCCAAGATCCGGTTGGCAGTTTCGTGCCGGGGTGGTGCCCAATGGCGATTGCCGCGGGAAAGCCTCGCGGCCAACAAGCCCGTGAAAAAGAAACCCGCCACGTCCCCCCGCAAGACTCCCCGACGCGCGGTCCCCACGCGCAAAGCCCCGCCGGACGGGGAAAGGATTCTGGCAACGACGGATTTTTCGGCCCAGGCGTTGCCGGCGGTACGGTATGCCATGGCTCTGGGCGGAAAACTCGGTGCCTCCGTGACGTTGGTGCACGTGGTGGAGCCCGCCGCGCCGTTGGCCCGAATGGATTCGGTGGTGTTGGCCCGCCCGGATTCCGAGATTGCCGCCATGGCGCGCCTCAGGCTGGAGGAGATGGCACGGCAGGAGGGTCAAGCGGTTCCCAGGGCCTCCTCCGTCGTCCGAACGGGCACGCCCTTCCACGAAATCGTGCTCATCGCGGAAGAGCGGGAAGTGGACCTGATCGTCATCGGTACCCACGGGCGCACCGGGTTGAAACGAGTCTGGCTGGGCAGCACCGCGGAGCGCGTGGTCCGCCACGCGCCTTGCCCGGTGCTGACCGTTCCCACCCGCGAACACGCCCGACGGTCCTCTCGCCCGGCACCTTTCCGAATCGCGAAGATCCTGGTTCCGATCGATTTCTCGGCGATCTCCGTGGATGCCTTGCCGTACGCCTCGCGGTTGGCGGTGGAATTCGGGGCCTCGATCGTGCTGCTCCATGTCGTGAAGCGGTTTCCCATCGAGGGTTTGCTGGGAGCGGAGTTGGTCGGACAAATCCTGGTCCCCACGATGCTTCAGGCCGAATCCGATCTGGAACGCATCGCGGCCGACCTGCGCCAAGCGACGGGGGCGAAGGTGTCCGCCGTGGTTCGCGCTGGCACCCCGCACGAGGTGATCTGCCGGGTTGCCAAATCCTCGGGTGCGGACCTGGTGGTGCTCACGACGCACGGCTACACCGGACTGAAACACGTGTGGATGGGCAGCACCGCGGAACGGGTCGTGCGCCATGCGTCCTGCCCGGTGCTGGCGGTCCGCGAACTGGCCTGGAGAAACCCGTGAGCCGTGGCTTCGGGAGCAGGCCGTCCCCGCCGGGGCGGGCGGTTTCCTATTTCCTGGCCAGATCCAGACAGACCAACTTGTCCTCGCTGCGGACGTACAACTTGCGGTCGCTGAGGGCGGGACCGGCCCAGCAGGGATAGTGGAGGTCGGGCATCTGCCAGCGCGCGAGTTCCTCGCAGGCGCCGGCGTTGGGTTTGAAAATGCCGATCATGCCGCCTTCGCCCAAGGCATAGAGACGGCCGTCCGCCACGACGAACGAGCCGCGTCCGAAGACTTCCGGTTGCTCGCCGCCGTGCTTGGGCCAGCGTTCGGAACGTTCCCACTTCACGGTCCCGGTCTTCCATTCGACGCACCGGAGCACGGCATCCGGTTCGTTGCGCCCGCTGAACCCGTAGAGGTGTCCGTCGACCAGCACCGGTTGGCTCCAATGCATCTCCAGACCGAGCCCCTTCCAGTTTTCCGCGAAACCCTTGTTGCCGGGTTCGACCCGGAGTTGGACGGATCCGGACCGATAGTAGGCGCTGGAGACCAGGACGTCGTTGCCCACGGCCACCGGGCTCATCGCGTTCACCGAATCGTCGACCCGCGCCCGGAACCATCGGCTGAAACGCACGGCGCCGTCCTTGGGATCGAGGGCAACGAGGCCCTGGCGCATGACGGCGAAGACCAGGCGCTCGCCGTTGACGGTGGCGGCGAGCGGGGTGGAGTAGCTGGCGGTCTTTTCCCAGCGGCGCCAGTCGATCTTCGGTTCGCCGGGCCAGCCGAGCATCGGTTGGCCCTGCCAATTCTTCTCGCCGACGCTTTCCCAGAGCGTGCGGCCGGTTTCCGGATCGACGGCGATCACCCCCGAGTTGGGTTGGCCGCCGATCATGACGATCAATTTGCCGCCCTCGAGGATCGGGGTGGCGCCGACGCCGAAGAAGGCCTCGGGAATCTCGAACTCTTTGGCGGTGTCGCGTTGCCAGACGAGTTTGCCGTCCGCGGCATCCAGACAGGTCAACTTGCCCTCGGCCCCGAAGGTATAGACCCGACGGGCGGTGAGCAGCGGCGTGCAGCGCGGGCCGTTGTTGTAACCGTACGGGTCCTGGTACCGGGTGGGCTGCGTCGCGTGCCAACGCTCCCACCCCTTGCGCGCGTCCAGGGCCAGGGTGATCTCCTCGTTCCCCGTGCGGTGGAACACCACGAGGAGATTGCCCAGGACCGAAGGCGCGCTGTAGCCGGTGCCGAGATCGTGCTTCCACACCACCGGCAATCCCACCCCGGCCGGAATCCCGGCAACCAAGCCGGTCTCGGCCGACGTCGCGTCGTGGTTGGGTCCGAGCAGGCAGGGCCAGTCGTCCGCGCGACCGCATGGGATCCCGGCGACGCCGGCGGCGGCGAGCGAGAGGGCGAGGGCGGCGCGCGGGAGGTTCATGCGGCGACGATCACTCGTGCCAGCCGTGGTTCTCGCGGACCTGGAGCATGGCGGCGAGGATGTTGTTCCACGTCTCCTGCTTGCCCATGGTCTCGTTCGGGAACATGCAGCCGTCCCAGCAGATGTGCCGGGTCTTCCGGGTGACCTTGCCCTTGTCGTCGCGGAGCCAGTAACCGGCGTCGCGCGGGACGTTGAGCTTGCCGTTCGGGTCGTTGACGGTGCAGTGCTTGCCCGTCTTGTCGTGGTTGCCGGAGCCCTTCACGGTCGCGTCGTTCTGGGCGACGTGGAAGTCGATGGTCCACGGGCGGAGCGCGTTGGTCATCTTCTTCATCGCCTTGTGGAACGCCTCGGGTTCCCAGTGGAACTTCGGGGGAACGATGCGGTCCTTCGGGGAATTGTAGCCGAGGGTGTAGAGGAGGGTGTGCGCCATGTCGGCCTGGAACCCGACGACCCGGGGCATGGCCGTCTCCTCGAGCGTGTTCACCATCGCCTTCCACGAGTGCATGCCGCCCCAGCAGATCTCGCCTTCCGCGGCCAGGCGTTCCCCGTGGTCCTTGGCGATCTTGCCGGCCTCGCGGAACGTCTTCGCGATGAGCTTGGTGTTTCCCTTGGGATCGGCCGCCCAGTCGTGGACGGACGCCGCGGTGTCGATGCGCACGATGCCGTGGGGGCGGACGCCGAGTTCGCGCAGTTTCTTGGCGATGCGGCAGGCCTTGCGGACGGCGGTCACCCAGTTGGCGCGCTTGGTGGCGTCGCCCATCGCCGAGCCGTCGAACCACACGGGCGCCACCACCGACCCGACGTCGAAGCCCTTGCCGCGGATCTTCGCCGCCAACGCCTTGATCCCGTCGTCGGAGATGTCGATGTCGACGTGCGGGTTGTAGAGGAAGAGATCGACGCCGTCGAAGCGGGCGCCGTTGACCTCGGCCTTGGCGGTGAGGTCGAGCATGGTGTCGAGGTCGATGAAGGGTTCGGCGCCGGGGCTGCCCTTGCCGACGAGGCCGGGCCACATGGCGTTGTGGAGTTTCGGGAAATTGTTCGCGGCGGGAATGCTCATGACGGGAAAAAGGTTCCCGCGTTCTCTGCCGGAAAGCCGGCGGCGCCGCAAGCGCCGAACGGGCGTTGCCTCGTGGACGCGCTTCCTCTACAAGCCTCCCACGACACGGCTGTGGCGGACAACCAGCCGTCGGGCCCGCTCCCCGAGCGGTGCCGACCAAAACCGCGATGTCAGGAAACCAATCCGATTCGCCCGCGCGTTTCGCCCGGGATTTGCAGGACCGCCTTCTCCAATCGGAGAAGGACGGCTTCCCCGCATGGAGCGAGCCCGAATTCGGTGCCTGGGCTTCGCGGCTGTTCTCGATCCAAAGCGCCGGCAATCCCGCCTACGCCGCCTGGTGCCGCGCGGGTGGAATCGACGGGCGATCGATCCCCGATTGGCGCGCGATCCCGGCGGTTCCCACCGAGGCCTTCAAGTCGCTCGACCTGACCACGCTCGAGCCGGCGGCGCGGACGGCGTGTTTCCATTCGAGCGGCACGACGGGACAGACGCCCAGCCGGCACCATCACTCGGCGGAATCCCTGCGCCTGTACGCGGCGTCCCTGGCGCCGTGGTTCCGGTTCCACCTGATCGACGGTCTCGCGCGGGGCGGGGTCCCCGCGGCCAACCCGCCGTTGTTCGTCGGTCTGGTGCCGCTTCCCGCCGAGGCGCCGCATTCGTCGTTGGCCCACATGCTGGGCGAGGTCACCGCCCGTTACGGCGCGTCCGATTCCCTCTTCGTGGGGAAGATCGGGGCGGACGGAGGATGGGAACTGGACGTCGATGGCGCGGTGCGGGCGTTGGCCGCGGCGGAGGGCGCGGGACGGGCGACGCTGGTGGCCGGCACGGCGTTTGGGTTCGTGCACCTGGTCGACGGCTTGGCGTCGCGACGAGTCCGGGTGCGGCTTCCGTCGGGATCGCGCGCGATGGAGACCGGCGGTTACAAGGGGCGTTCGCGGACGATGCCCAAGCCGGAACTGCACGCGGCGATCCGGGAAGCCCTGGGGATTCCGGACGCGGCCTTGGCGACGGAGTACGGGATGAGCGAGTTGGGGTCGCAGGCCTACGACCGGGTGGCGACGCCGGGGGACGGGGCGCGAGCGGAGGCGCCGCGCCGGTTGCGGTTCCCGCCGTGGTGCCGGGTGCGGGTGGTCTCGCCCGAGACCGGGAACCAGGTGGCGTTCGGCGAACTCGGGACCGTGCGGGTGTTGGATCTGGCCAACGTCTGGTCGGTGGCCGCGGTGCAGACGGGCGACGTGGCACGGCGTTGGCCCGATGGGTTCGACCTGATCGGGCGGGCGTCCGAC
>Ga0114969_10001837_pt1 | contig 17730 bp, 16 predicted proteins | sample M_130807_MF_Meta_FD_87316 | JGI IMG/M metagenome (GOLD analysis project Ga0114969, IMG submission 87316) | Freshwater microbial communities from Lake Montjoie, Canada to study carbon cycling - M_130807_MF_MetaG | ecosystem: Environmental > Aquatic > Freshwater > Lake | place: Lake Montjoie...
AGCCACACCGCTCCGGTGTTGAGCGACTTCTGCAGGAACTGCGTGACAGTCGTCGTGCCGTTCGCGCTGAAGTCCCAGTTCATGATCTTGTAGGTGCCGACTGTGACGCTGCCCGTGTCGTTGTACGTCGAGTTCGGGTTCACCTTGCCCATGTCGATCGCGGCGGCCGTGGTGAGCGTCTTCAACACCGACCCCGGCTCGTACATGTCGGTCACGCCGCGGTCGCGCACGCGGTCGAACAGCTTTGGGTCGTTCAGGTCGGCCGTCTTCGGGCCGGCGCTCGGGTTCGTCGCCATCGCCAGGATCGCACCGGTCGCCGGGTTCATGACGATGATCTGGCCGGACTTCGCGTGGTACTGCTGCACCGCCGCGTTGAGGTTCCGTTCCGCGATGCCCTGGATGAAACGGTCGATCGTCAGTTGCACCTCGCCACCTGGCACCGGGTCGCGCTCCGTGCGGCCGGCGAACGAGATCGGGCGTCCGAGTGCGTCACGCTCCGAGGAGATCAGACCCGGCTTGCCGTTGAGGATCGAGTCGAAGTCCGCTTCCGCGCCCCACAGCCCCTTGCCGTCGAGGCCGACCAGTCCCACCACCGGCCCCGCGAGGTCGCCCTCGGGATAGATGCGCTGCGAGGAGCGCGAGAGCCGCACGCCCCAGATGTCTTTCTTATCGAGCGTCTGGCCCTGCTCGTACGGCAGCTGTCGGCGCACGGACACATCACCGGTCTTGCGAGATGTGCCCGCCGCGTAGAGCGCGCGCGAGTCCATGCGGAGCTCGTCGGCCAGCTGCTGCGATGCCTTCTGTGCTTTGGTGGTCTGCTGCCACAGGAACGCGTCGATATAGACGTCATACGTGTCGACGGAAGTAGCGAGGGGGAACCCGGTGGCGTCGAGGATGGCGCCGCGCTGTGCGGGCAGCGTGTCCACACCCTTGTGCGTGACCGCTGCTTCTTCCGCGTACTTCGCGTGGTCCACGATCTGGATCATCCCGAGGCGCACAAACAGCGCGCACATCGCGAGGCCCACGATCGTCGCGAGGAGCCGCAGCCGCCACGTCAGGTGATCAGGTCGACCATCTGCCACGCGCTCTACTCCTCATTGCCGTCGTCAGACGGTGAATTGGCTATTTGAATCCCGGTGGGAATCGCAGCAGCGATTCCCACCACGAGAGCGGGGGCAGCGGCGTCGTTTGAGGCCGCACCACGTACCGCTCCGGCAACGTCACGCGCGAGGGCGCTGTGGCGTCGACTTTGATCCCGACCGACGGCGTCGCCGGCACCATGCCGAGCCGCGCCATCGCCAGCTCGCGCATCTGTCCTTCGTTCGCGCTCTGCGCGATCTGTGCTTCCAGTGAGCGCACCTGTGCGCTGAGGTCCCGGCGATCCGTCTCCAGTGCGCCGAGCTCGTACCCCGCGGTCGCCGCCTGGCTCGTCTGCATCACTTGGAGCAAACCGATCGCCGCCACCACGAGCAGCGCGAGCGCCGCCAGCAGCGTGCGAGGGATGTGGTTGGCCGACGGCAGCCGGACCGGCGTCCGCGCCGCGATTCGAGGAAGCGTTGCCATCAGGCCGCCTCCCCAAGAATCGATGACGCCACGCGCATCCGCGCTGAGCGGGATCGCGGGTTCCGCGAAACCTCGCTGTCGCTTGCCTTCTGCGCCCGCCGTCCGACCAGCCGCACGGTGGCGACGTGACCGCAGACGCAGACGGGCGTGCGAGGCGGACATAGGCAAGCGCTTGACTCCTTGAACATATATTGCTTCACAACCCGGTCTTCGAGCGAGTGGAAGGCAATAACGACAAGGCGACCATCAACGCCGGCGAGCAGGCCGCGGGCTGCTTCAAGCGTGTCAGCCAGGAAGTCCAGTTCCTGATTGACTGCTATCCGCAGGGCCTGGAACGTCTGAGTGGCGGGGTGAATATGACGTTCCCGACCCCGTCCCACGGCCTGCTCGATGGCGTTAACAAGTTCAAAGGTCGTCCGCATCGGGCGTCGCTCCACGATGGCGTGGGCGATCCGGCGGCTCCGCTTCTCCTCTCCAAACTGATAGATGAGGTCGGCGAGGTCCCCCTCGTCGGTCTCGTTGACCAGATCAGCCGCCGTCAGGCCGGCCGTCGTGTCCATGCGCATGTCCAGCGGCTCATCCCGTTGGAACGAGAATCCCCGGCCCGGCGTGTCGAGCTGCATCGAAGACACACCGAGGTCGAACAGGATCCCGTCCACCTCCGTGAACCCCTGCTCCCGAGCCACGCGGTCGATCTCCCGGAAGTTGGCGTGCACCACCACGACCGCGTCACCGAAGCGCGCCAGCCGTTCCGTCGTCATCGCCACCGCGGTCGGGTCCTGGTCGATCGCCAGCAGCCGGCCACCAGGCTGCGAAGCCTCGAGGATTGCTTCGCTGTGCCCGCCGAGCCCTGAGGTCGCGTCGATATATCGACCCCCAGGCCGCACGTTCAGCCCAGTCAGGGCTTCACCGAGCATGACCGGCTCATGTCGCGGGCGATTCGATTCCAGTGGGCGAGAACTCATTGCATGAGCTCCTCGGCTTCCGCCGCCGCCAGCGCCGCCTGCTCCTCGAGCCACTTGGCTTGGTTCCACAGTTCGAGGTGGTCACCGCACCCCACGAACACCGCGCGCCCGTCGAGGCCGGTCGTGGTGCGAATGCCCTGCGGAATCAGCACGCGCCCCTGCTTATCGAGCTCCACCGGGAACGCCGCCGCCAGGAACTGACGCCGAGCCCGCCGAGCGGCCAGCGTGCGCGTGCTCTCGTCGTCGCCGGACAGCCGTAGCTCGGTCTCCGCCTGGAAGTCATCCGGCGACCACAGCTCAATGCAGCCCTCGACGCTCGGACGGACCACCCCGCCGGACTCAAAGCCGCGGCGGTAGACCGACGGCACCGCAACGCGGCCGCGATCATCCATGGCGTGCTCGAAGGTCCCGTAGAAGTACAAGCCTGGATCCGTCCCTCCGGCCCCGAGGAGCTGGCCCTGAAAACCCTGGACGAGTAGGTCACAGGGTTAGTTCCCCATTTCCCCCCACTTGTGCCCCGAGAGCCTAACACCCGCGCCCAAAGCCCCGCAATGCCACCCGGCGGGCAAGTTATCCACGTCCTTATCGACATAACAATTTGGAGCGAGGCGTACCGTCGAAGCCATGCTCTTGAACGACGCCGATCTCCACGCGCTCCTGAGCCTCGTCCGCTAACGCCGGCGGTGACGCCGTGCTGTGCCACCTCGGGCGGCGCACTGCTAGGCTGACCGCATGACCAACGAGAACGCCTCAAAGCGCCGAGCCGCGGTCATGACCGTCAGCGACGCCGGCTCCCGAGGCGAGCGCGTCGACACCGCCGGCCCCGCCTGCCAGGACCTCCTCCGCGACGCTGGTTTCGAGATCGCCCTCACCTCGATCGTCCCCGATGAGCCCGCCGTCATCGCGGAGCTCCTCCGCCGCTGGGCCGACGACGAGCACATCGCCGTCATCGTCACCACCGGCGGCACCGGCCTCAGCCCCCGCGACCGCACCCCCGAGGCCACCGCCGACGTCTGCGACTACCTCGTCCCCGGCATCGGCGAAGCCATGCGCGCGCAGAGCCTCGAGGTCACCCCCATGGCCATGATCTCCCGCGCCCTCGCCGGCGTTCGAGGCAGCACCCTCATCGTCAACCTCCCCGGCAGCGAACGCGGCGCCCGCGAAAACCTCGCCGTCGTCCTCCCCGTCCTCGCCCACGCCGTCAACCTCCTCGGCGGCAACACCGGCCACAGTTGATTGAGTGCAACGCGGCCATGACAAGCATTCAATCAACTTCCGCACGACCGGCGTTCGAGGGACATCAACGCGCGCCGAGTCTCGATCCGAAGGGGGTTCGGGGCGCAGCCCCGATGGGTTCTCGAAGGGCGAAGCCCTTCCCATGGGGCGGGAGGGCGGGCGAAACACTCAGGTCCGCCCGCAGGGCGGACCTTCCCCAGTGGCGGCCATCGCACGAAGCGAGCCTTACATGAGGTTCGACATCCTCACGCTCTTCCCCGGCATGTTCGCCGGCCCGCTCGACGAATCGATCATCAAGCGCGCCCAGGACTCCGGCGCCATCGAGATCGCCCTCCACCAGCTCCGCGACTGGGCCACCGACAAGCACCGCACCGTCGACGACTACCCCTTCGGTGGCGGCGCCGGCATGTTGATGAAGCCGGAACCCCTCTTCGCCGCCGTCGAGGCCATCCAACCGCTCGCCACGCCTCCCGCGAAGGTCGTCCTGCTCAGCCCGCAGGGCCGCACCCTCGACCGTGCCCTCGTCGGCGAGCTCGCCGCGGAGCCGCGCCTGCTCCTCATCTGTGCCCGCTATGAAGGAGTCGACGAGCGCGTCCGCGAGCACCTCGTCGACCTCGAAGTCAGCGTTGGCGACTTCGTCCTCTCCGGCGGGGAGCTCCCCGCCATGCTCCTGCTCGACGCCGTCGCCCGCTTCATCCCCGGCGTCCTCGGCTCCGAAGCCTCCCTCGAGGAGGAATCGTTCGAGGGAGGCCTGCTCGAGTACCCCCAGTACACCCGCCCTCCCCAGTTCCGAGGCTGGACCGTCCCCGACGTCCTGCTCTCCGGCAACCACGCCGTGATCGCCGGCTGGCGCCGCCAGCGCCGCCTCCTCCGCACCCGCGAGGTCCGCCCCGACCTCATCGAGTCCTCCGACATAACGCCAAAAGAGCGCACCTGGCTCGACGTGCAGCCGACGGACATACAATCAACCGAAGCCAACGAGGACGACTCGACGTAGTCGGCCAGGAGCGGCTAGACTGACCACCCGCGGGGCAACCCGCCGGATCCCAACAACGACGCGAACGAGGCTGTCCGATGAGTGTGATTGACTTGCGCGCCCTCGCGGCACCGCGTAACGCGACCATCCCCGAGTTCGCCACTGGCGACACCGTCCGCGTCCACGTCCGCGTGGTCGAAGGCGAGCGCGAGCGCATCCAGGCCTTCGAGGGCCTCGTGATCCGCCTGCGCAAAGGCGTGCCCGGCACCTTCACGGTCCGCCGCATCGCCTCCAACTCCGTCGGCGTGGAGCGCACGTTTCCGTTCAACGGCTCCCGCATCGAGAAGCTCGAGGTCGTGCGCCGCGGCCGCGTCCGCCGCGCGCGCCTCTACTACCTGCGAGGCCTCACCGGCCGCGCCGCCCGAGTCAAGGAAGCCCGCCGAGTCGTCGCCTCCTAGCTCCCGAACTCAGCACAACAACCAGAGCCCGCTCGAAAGAGCGGGCTCTGTGCTTGCCTGATCAGATTGTTTCACGTGAAACAATCTGATCAGGCCCCGATATCGATCGGGTCGAGTGGGAACCGCCCCAGGATCAGATGCTCGAGGTGCGACGACAGGTTGCTCGGCGCGAACAGCTCGGCCGTCGCCTCCTGGATCGCGAAGTTCGGCCACCAGTGGTGCTCCACGGAGTCGACCGGCTCGCCTTGCCACAGCGCGCCCGGCTCAATCTCGAACACCTCGGTCCGGATCAGGTAGTACCGCTCGAGGTGCTCGCGCCGCACCCCATCGGAGTCGATCGCCAGCTCCCGTCGAGTCCACACCCAGGCGCCGGTCTCGACCGGTTCATAGCCGGTGGCCGCCCAGAGCGTGCGGCGGAGCGCGTCGCCCCAGTCCTCGCCGTGCGCGACCGCGCCACCCGGCGCGCGCCACACTCCGTCGTCGAGTTGGTGCAGCAACAGCAAGCGCTCGTAGGCGTCGAGCAGGAGGATACGGACGATTAAGTCCTCGTACTCCTCGGAAGCCATCAAATAGCCCCGTCCTCCGGATGGCTCAGACTATGATGCGTCGCGTGTCTACCGTGGGTTACAGCCGTCCGAAATTCGTCAAGGTTGCGGTAAACGCAGGTCGTCCCAACTACCTGACGTTCACATATCGCGTCCCGGCCGACCGCCTCGTGCAGGCGGGCGAGGTCGTGCACGTGCCTTGGGGCGCGCGCACGCTGCAAGGCGTGGTCACCGAGGGCCCGACCGACCTGCCCGGCTACTCCGGCGACACGCGTGAGCTCGAGCCACCGCTAGCCCGAGGTCTGCGCCTGTCAGCCGACCGGCTTGCGCTGGGTATGTGGGTGTCCCAGTACTACCTCGCACCACCGTGGGAGTCGCTCTCGCTGCTGCTGCCGCCCGGCTCGGGCGAGGCGCCGCGGACGGCGATCGCGCGAGGCCCGGCCGCACCGACCGAGGTGCTGTCCGAGCGTCAGCAGCACCTCTATTCCTTGCTCAGCGAGGAGCCGCAATCGCCCGAGGACCTGCGCGAGGCGATTGGGGCGCGCTCCTTTGACGCAGCGCTCACCGCACTGGTGCGTCGAGGCCTGGCGGAGCGTCGGTACTTCCTTGAACGTCCGCGTGGGCGCGCGCGCGTTGCGCAGGTCGTGCGACTCGTGGTGCCGCCGGAGCGCGCAGTCGTCATCGCCGCGAGCATCGAGGGCCGCCGCTCGTCGCGTCGTGCGCGTGCGATTCGCGCGGTGCTTGATGCGAAGGAGCCACTCGAGTTCGACGCAGTGGCGCGCATCGCGCGCGGTGCGCCGGCCGTGGAGACGTTGCTCGACGACGGCGTGCTGACGCGTGAGGGCGAGATGGTGCAGCTCGCGATCAGCGAGGACGAAGCGGTCACCCAGATCCGCGCGCTGTCTCGCACGCGTGTCGAAGCAGCGGCTGCGGGACTGCTCGAACGACTCGCTGAGCAGCCGACGCAGCCGATACCGATGGCAGGCATCGCGAACACGTTCGGTGACGGCGCGCGCGAGGCGATCGAGCGGTTGGCTGCGGACGGACTCGTGCGTGTTGATGAAGAACTCGATCGCCGCGATCCGTTGCGCGACCTTGTGGTGGTGCAGCGATCGCCGGTCGAGCTGTTGCAAGAGCAGGCCGACGCAGCCGACGCGATCTGCGAGGCGATCGATCGCGCCGACGGTGCTCGCATGCTGCTGCAGGGCGTCACCGGCAGCGGCAAGACCGAGGTCTACCTTGAAGCGCTGCGCTATGCGGTAGCACATGGCAAGCGCGCGATCGTGCTGGTGCCAGAGATCGCGCTGACGCCGCAGACGGTGCGCCGCTTCGCGGAGCAGTTCCCCGGACGTGTCGGCGTGTTGCACTCGGGACTCTCGGCCGGCGAGGCGTACGACGAGTGGCACGCGACGGCAGATGGTCAGTACGACGTCGTGATCGGATCGCGCTCGGCGATCTTCGCGCCGCAGCCTGAGCTCGGCCTGATCATCATCGATGAGGCGCACGAGTGGACCTACAAGCAGAGCGACCCGGCGCCGCGCTACGACGCGCGCACGGTGGCCGCGCATCTCGCGGAGCTGACGGGCGCCGCGCTCGTGTACGGCACGGCGACGCCGGATGCGGAACGCTGGTACGAGGCAGCCGAGGGCAACCTCGTGCGCCTCGATCTGCCGCGCCGGTTCCGGCCGGTCGCCCAGCCGGACGGCACGACAACGATGTGGCCGTCCACCGAGCTACCCCCTGTCGAGATCGTCGACGTGCGTGGTGAGCGGCAGCTGTTCTCTGAACCGATGATGCAGGCGCTCGGCGAGACGCTCGACCGGGACGAGCAGGCGATCCTGTTCCTCAACCGGCGCGGTCTCGCAGGCTATCTGCTGTGTTCGCAGGGGCATTCGCCGACGTGTCCGTCGTGCGACGTGTCGATGTCGGTGCATGAGTTGCCGGGTGGTGTGACACGACTGATCTGTCACCAGTGCAACCGCTCGCGATCAATGACGGCTCGATGCGCCGAGTGCGGACGCCCGATGCGCGAGTCGCGTGCGGGGACGCAACGTGTCGAGCAGGAGGTGCGGCGGCTCTTCCCGGCGACGAAGGTGCTGCGCTGGGACCGCGACACGGCGCGCACCGCCGAACAGCACGAGGCGATGCTCGGTCAGTTCACGCGGCACGAGGCGGACGTGCTGGTCGGCACGCAGATGGTGGCGAAGGGCCTCGACCTGCCGCTGGTGACGTTTGTCGGTGTCGTACTCGCGGATTACTCGTTGTGGAGCGGCAGCTTCCGTGCGCGTGAGCAGACGTTCCAGCTACTCGCACAGGTGGCGGGGCGAGCGGGGCGTGCCGAGCGTCCCGGACGGGTCGTGATCCAGACGCTCGCGCCGGACGACCGCGCAATCCTCGCGGCATCCGAGCACGACGTGGACGGCTTCTTCGAAGGCGAGCTGCCCTGGCGACGCGAACATCAGTACCCGCCGTTCACGCGCCTCGTCCGGCTGCTGTTCCAGCACGCGAGCAACGAGTACGCGCTGGAGGAGGCGGTGCGGGTGCGGGCGGAGCTGCGGCGCATTGCAGCTGGCTTACCAGACGTCGAGGTGCTGGGGCCGACGCCGCCGACGATCGCGCGGGTGCGTGGGCATTACCGTTGGAGCCTGCTGGTGCGCGGCACCGATCCGGCGGCGCTGGTGCGTGAGATCGACCTGCCGCCGGGCTGGGTGGCCGATGTCGACCCGACCAACGTGACGTAACAAGCCTCGGCGACTGTGATGCGGCTCGCGGAGACGCTGCGAGGGATGCCCCGTACAATTCCGAGTTGAACAACTGTACGGAGCGAGTGGTGGCGATCCGACCGATCCGGTACCTCGGCGACCCTGTGTTGCGCCAACCGGCCAAGAAGGTGCGGCAGGTTGACGATGCGATCCGCCACCTTGTCGACGACATGATCGAGTCGATGTACGCGGCGCAGGGAGTCGGCCTCGCGGCGCCGCAGATCGGCGTGCCGCTGCGGGTGGTCGTGCTCGGCATGCCTGATGAGGAGCCATTCGCCCTGATCAATCCTGTTGTCGTCCGCGCTACCGGCACGCGTGTCCTCGAAGGCGAGGGGTGTCTCTCGGTGCCCGGGTATCGAGGGGTGATCACGCGGTCCGAGAAGGTCGTGGTGCGAGCGCTCGACCTCAAGGGCAAGGAGATCCGCGTGCGTGCGGAGAACAACCTGCTCGCGGAGGCGCTGGAGCACGAGGTCGACCACGTGAACGGCATCCTCTACGTCGACCGCATCGATACGAAGACAGACCTGTTTAAGCTGGACAGCACAGACTGGGCCACCGCGCGCCCGATCGAGGAGCGCGAGACCGAAGCGGATGAGGACGCAGTAACCGAGGCGAGCAGCAATGGCTGAATCGCTGTCGCTGCTGGCGGCAGTCGTCGCGTCGTTCTACTTCATCCTGATGCGGCCGGTGCTGCAGCAGCAGAAGAAGCGACGCAGCGACATGTCACGGCTCGTGATCGGCGACGAAGTGATCACAAGCGGTGGGTTCTTTGCCACTGTGCGTGACATCCAGACGCGCGAGCGCGGGCCGGTTGAGATCACATTGGAGGTCGCCCCTGGGGTGCTGCTGCGCGGCACACCCGAGGCGATTGGAAGCATTACGCAGCCCGCGGACGCCCTGTCCTCGCGGCCCGGGAAGGCGAGCTGAGGCTGATGCCAACGCGTGGCCGGTTGATTCCGGCATTGGTTATTTTCATCGTGACTGCGGCGGCGCTCTATGCGATCTGGCCATCACATCCGGCGCAATTCCTGCCTCGGTACATCCCATGGCCGGCAGGGCAGGGTGTGCACCTCGGTTCATTCGTGCGCCCGACGATGCGGCTCGGCCTCGACCTGCAGGGCGGTACGCGCCTGCTGCTGCATGCCACGCTGCCGGAAGGTGTGCAGGGCAACGTCGCGGACGCGATGGACGGCACGCTGAGCGTGCTGCGTCGCCGCGTCGACTCGTCCGGTGTCGCGGAGTCCGAGATCACGCGCCAGGGCACCGACAACATCTCGGTGCAGCTGCCGGGTCTGACGCCCGACCAGGCGCGCAAGCTACTCGGACGCACCGCACTGCTGCAGTTCTGCGAGCGCGCGCCTGGGGCGGGCCAGGGTGCTGCACCGTGTGACGCGCAGGGCCAGTGGGTACAGGCGACTGGCATCCTCGACGGTAAGACTGTGCCGCTCACGTCTCGATACCTGAAGGCCAACGCTCAGGTGACGAACGACAGCATCGGTCAGCCGGTGGTCGTCTTTGAGTGGCAGGGCGATGGCCCCGAGCTCTCGAGGCAGGTCACACAGCGCTTGCTGGGGCAGCCACTCGGCATCTTCCTCGATACCGAACAGCTCGCGTCGCCGACGGTGCAGGGCGTGATTGAAAACAATGGATCGATCTCGGGCATGCCACTCGCGACGACCGGCGACAAGACCGGTGCTCGCGACCTTGTGGTGCAGCTCAACTCAGGCGCGCTGCCGGTGCAATTGAGCGTGCTGCAGGAGCAGAGCGTCGATGCGACGCTCGGCACGGATGCGGTGCAGCGCTCGGTGCTCGCGGGTGAGATCGGGCTGCTGATCGTCGTGCTGTTCATGGTGCTGTACTACCGCGTGCCGGGCCTGATGGCATCGCTGGCGCTGCTCGTGTACACGATTCTCACGCTGGCGATCTTCAAGCTCGTACCAGTGACGCTGACGCTCGCCGGCATCGGCGCATTCGTGCTGTCGGTCGGTATGGCCGTGGACGCGAACATCCTCGTGTTCGAGCGCATGAAGGAAGAGATGCGCGATGGGCGCTCCTTCAATGCATCGCTCGAGGCGGGCTTCAGGCGGGCGTGGCCGTCGATTCGTGACTCGAACGTCAGCACACTGATCACGACGGTGATCCTGTACATCCTCGGTGGTGGCGTGAGCATTCCGGGTCTCGGCGCGTTCGAGGCGCCGCTTGTGCGCGGGTTTGCGGTGACGCTGGCGATCGGTGTTGCCGTGTCGCTGTTCTCGTCGCTGTTCGTGACGCGCACGCTGCTGCGCCTGCTGCTCGGTACGCGCATCGCGCGTAACCCGGAGCTGCTGGGCGCGAACCTACGACCGATGTCTGACCTCGCCCCGGGCGAGTTGCGTCCGGCGGGGGGCGAGTAATGCGCATCGACCTGGTATCTAATCGCAAGTGGCTGTTCCTGATCAGTGGTGTGACGGCGCTGCTCGCGCTGATCGTGCTGCTGATTCCGCCGGCGCTGAAGCCGGGCATCGAGTTCACCTCGGGTAGCACGATGCAGCTGAAGTTCGCCGGGCCGGTGAAGGCCGACGATCTGCACTCGGAGTTTGTGGCGCTCGGGCACTCTGAGGCGCGCATCCAGTCGACGGGCTCGAGCGAGTTCCTGATTCGCACGCGGAGCCTGCAGTCGCCTCCCGGCTCGTACAACGAGGTCGAGCCGACCGTGACGCCGACGCCTGCTGCCGATGTCTCGGGCAGTGGTGCCTCGACGGTGGTGATTGGCAAGGCCGGCGCGGCTGGCGATGTGACCGTGAGGGCGATTGTCGGTGGCGACCCATGCAAGTTCGGCATCGACGCCGGCACTCTGAAGGCGGGCACGGTGGCTCGTGTGATCGAGCTGCACCCGGACTGCCCGAACGATGCGATCTATCGCGTGCAGGCCGGCACCGTGACCGGCTATATCGCTTCGGCTGACACCAATGGCTTCAAGCAGGCGGTTGCCTCGCCGACGCCCGGTGCGACGGCTACGACCACCGCGACGGCAGCGCCGACGGCGGTGGCTACACCTCGTGCGAAGGCGCCGGGCGAGCGCGGGGACATCGAGGAGGCGCTGCAGAAGCGCTTCGGCGATTTCAATGTGCTCGAGTCATCGACGGTGACCCCGGTCGTGTCGGCGGCGGGCGTGCGGAACGCCTCGGCGGCGGTGGCGATCTCGGCGCTGTTCATCATGGGCTACATCGCGTTCGCGTTCGCCTCGGTGCCGCGTCCGGTGCGCTACGCGACGTGCGCGATCATCGCGACGATGCACGACGTGATCATCGTGCTTGGTGCGTTCTCGTTGATGGGCAAGCTGTTTGGGGTCGAGGTGAACCTGATGTTCATCACGGGCCTGCTGACGGTGATCGGTTTCTCCGTACACGATACGATCGTGGTGTTCGACCGCATCCGGGAGAACGTGCGACTCGCACCGACCGCGTCGCTGCACGACAACGTGAACGCAGCACTCGTGCAGACGCTCGGGCGATCGCTGAACACCTCGACGACGGTGCTGCTGACGGTGATGGCGATGCTGTTGCTGGGTGGCGAGTCAATCCGCGAGTTCTTGCTCGTGCTGTTCGTTGGCATCGTCGCCGGGACGTACTCGAGCATCGGTGTCGCGGCGCAGCTGCTCGTGTCGTGGGAAGAGGGCGACTTCCAGCGGCTGTTCGGCCGGCGTCGTGAGGCGTCCACCGCGAGCGAGTAGCGAGTCAACTCGAAGGATTCGTAGCACGGAGCGAGGCGCAAGCCTCGCTCCGTTGTTTTTGCGCTGGCGTTCGGGGCTAGCGCCCGAAGCCGCGCACCATCACGACGCCGACGAGCAGTAGCGTGACGCCGGCGAGGCGCAGCGGGGTGATGGGCTGCGCCGTGGCACCGAACGCGCCGATCTGGTCCATGATCACGGCCCCGACGAGCTGTCCGGCGATGGTCGCGCTCAAGAAGAGGGCGACGCCGATGCGTGGCACGAGCGTCGCGGCGCCGATGATGAAGGCGAGCCCGAAGAGGCCGGTGATCGCGTAGTACGATGGCAGATCGCGCACGGTCAGGAAGAGCGCTAGCCCGGCGAGCAGCGCAGCGCCGATGAACACCACTGGACGATCGAGCGGTGCGGGCAGCGCGAGTGACTCACCGCGCAGGCCTCGGACGGCCAGGATGATTGCGACGGCGGTGGCGGTCGCGAGGATCGAGAGCCAGGTCGCCTCGCTCGGGCCACGGAGGCGGCCGACCGAACCGAGCATGCTGGTCTGGACGGCGGCACCGATACCGATGAGCACGGCGATGAAGAGCGACAGTAGGTTCCACATGCGCGCGAGTGTACCGTGCTCGCGAACGGAGCCACTGCATGACTCGTACTGCATTCGTCACTGACCCGACGCACGTCGCGCACCTGTCCGATGGGCATCCGGAGCGGCCGGAACGGCTTAAGGCGATCATCGCGCAGCTCGAGGCGCGCGGGCTGCGGGAGCGCATGGTCGAGCTCGCACCGCGCGAGGCGACCGATGCCGAGTTGCTGCGGGTGCACACGCGATCGCTGCTCGACGCTGTCGCGAGTGCGGCGGCGCGTAGTGCATGGCTCGATCCCGACACGTACACGCGGCCGGAGTCGATCGGGATCGCGCGCCGCGCGGCGGGTGGGCTACTGGTCGCGCTCGAAGCGGTGATGCGTGGCGAGGCTGACAACGCGTTCGTCGCAATGCGCCCGCCTGGTCACCACGCCACGCCGACGCGTCCGATGGGCTTCTGCCTCTACAACAACGTGGCGATTGCGGCGGCAGCGGCGCTTGAGACGGGCGTGTCACGCCTCGCGATCCTGGACTGGGACGTGCACCACGGGAACGGCACGCAGGACACGTTCGAGCGTGACTCTCGCGTGCTGTACGTGAGCACGCACGCCGCGCCGTTTTATCCGGGTACCGGCGAGCTGCACGACACTGGCGTTGGCACGACGATCAACATCCCGCTGCCACACGAGAGTGGCGATGCCGCCTTTGTCGCAGCGTACGAGCAGGTCGCACTGCCGGCGCTCGAGCGACATCAGCCGGAGCTGATCCTGGTGTCGAGCGGGTTCGACTCGCACGCTCGTGACTTCCTCGCGACGTTGAACGTGACGACAGATGGCTACAACCGGGTCGCGCAGCTCGCCGTTGATGCGGCGCAGCGGCTGTGCGGTGGTCGCATCATTGCGTCGCTCGAAGGTGGCTATGACGAGCACGCGCTCGCGTGGTGCTCGAGCGGACTGGTCGAGGTGCTGCTGGGCGAGACGCCGACGCCAGATCCTGAGCCGGTGGATGTTGGTCCGGGCGACGCGCATGAGCGGCTGATCGCCGAGGTGCGCGCGATCGCCGGGCTCTAGGCGGCGTGCCGCTTCTCGCCCAGCTTCGTGTGCAGGTGGGTGGGGTGAATGGGTGTCGTTTCGTAGCGTGTGCGAGCCGCGTGGGTAGCGCGCGCGGGAGCTACGCTTCGGTGTCGGCGAGCTCGTAGTCGGGCAGGATGTCGACGAAGACCGAGTTCGAGAGCAACTGACCGCGTGTCGTGAGGCGTAGGCGATCGCCGACCCATTCGAGGAGGCCATAGCCGACGTGACGCTGCACGGCGGGGCCGTAGGCGTCCTCGATGCTGATGCCGAAGCGGTCGCGGAACTCGGGGGCGCTCACGCCTTCCATGAGGCGCAGGCCGAGGATCATCGCGTCGGCACGCATCGTGACCTCGTCGGGTGACTCGCCGTTCTTGACCTGCTGCATCGCGGCGCGGCCAGTGCTCTGGCGCTCCTCGTAGGTCGCGTTCACGGCTTCGACGTAGCGGTTGGGCGCGTCGACGTTGGCGAAGCGCTGGCCGGCGAAGAAGGAGTGCGCACCGGCGCCGAACCCGATGTACGGATCGGCGTGCCAGTAGACGAGGTTGTGCTTGCAGGCGTGGTCAGGCAGCGCCCAGTTCGAGATCTCGTAGTGCTCGTAGCCGGCCTGTGCGAGGCGATCGCGTGTCCACTCGTACTGGTCAGCGACGATGTCTGGGTCGGGCTCGGGGAGCAGGCCCTTCGCGACCTGGTAGTAGAGTGCGGTGCCGGGCTCGACGGTGAGGGCGTAGCAGGAGAGGTGCTCCGGGCGCAGCGCGATTGCGCGCTCCAGCGTCTCCTGCCAGCGCTCGATCGGCTGGTTGATGAGCCCAAAGATGAAGTCGAGGTTCATGTTGTCGAAGCCGGCGTTGCGAGCCGACTCGATCGCTTCGAGGGCGCGCGCGCTGTCGTGCAGGCGGTCGAGCAGCTTGAGCTCGTCGTCGTGCAGCGACTGGATGCCGATAGACAGGCGGTTGATACCGAGCTGGCGCATGCCCTCGAGGTGGGGCTGGAGCAGCTCACTCGGGTTGGCCTCGAGCGTCCATTCGGCGTCGGGTGCGATGTCGTAGTTGGCGCGGACGGCATTGGTGATCGCCTCGAGATCCTCGAGGCTGGTCAGGCTCGGCGTGCCGCCGCCGAAGAACACTGTGCTCACCTGGAATGAGCGAGCGGCGGGCGCCCAGAGCTCGAGCTCGCGGATGAGCGCTGGCGTGTAGTCCGCCACGATGTGCCCGAGGCCCTCGTAGGAGTTGAAGTCGCAGTAGCCACACTTCGCCGTGCAGAACGGAATGTGCAAGTAGAGCGCGAGGCTGGGCTTCGTGGTGGTCACATATCCAGCCTACAGGGCGACCTCGACGCGAGCCACCGCAGGCACGCCTTGCTGAAATTGCAACGTTTTGGCGCTCGAACGTATGTCGGGGCGAGGGTCGAGGCCGGTACGCTGCCTTGCGTTGCGTATCGCGATCAACCTCCCCGCTCACATCGACTGGCACACCCGCGCTCGTTTTGGGCCGCGCGGAATCGGCCGTCGGATTGTCGCGCTCGCTGCCGGTTGCACGCTCGTGGTGGGTGTGCTGGGCGTTGGGCACCTGCTCGCGAGTGCCGCGACGGCGTTCGAGCGCAGCCATGCCGAGGCAGCGACCGTGGTCGCCAAGGTCACGGCGACGCCGATCCTGACGCCCACACCTCGACCGATCGCGACGCGGGAGGCGGTGGTGGTCACGCCGACACCGGCACCACTGCCGCCTGACTACGTCGCGCGGATCAGCTCGCCTTCGCTGCGGCTCGAGAACTACGTCACCCGGCTCGGCGTCATCAACAACCAGATGCAGTCGCCGGATGCCGACGGGGTGCACGCCATTGGCTGGTACCCCGAGTACGCCACGCCGGGCCGAGGTGGCAACGCCGTGTTCTCGGCGCATGAGACGTGGGAGTTCCAGCACGGGCCGTTCTACTCGATGCACCTGGCAAAGCCGGGCGACGAGCTGACGATCGACATGACCTCGGGCGCTCGGTACCGGTACGTGGTGACCTCGAACCGCCGGTACCCGGAGGCGAGCATCCCGATGGGGGAGATCATCTGGCCCGGCAACGAGCCGGCCGGCGAGGAGTGGGCCACGTTCATCACCTGCGGCGGTCGCTTCGTGCGCACCGAGGCGAACGGGCTCGGCGAGTACCTCGACCGCGACGTGGTGGTGGCGAAGCGGCTCAGCTAGCGATCAGCGCTTTTCGGGCGGTGGCAACAGGAAGTCGGGCTCGGCAGTTCGTGCGATCTCGCTGTACGGATCACTGCCACAGCCGCCAATGTATGTCGTGATCCCAGCGCCGCTCAGCCTGAGGCGTAGTGTCGTGCGAGTGCCGGTCAAGACGATGTCGTAGCGACCTCGGAGGAAACGGTACGTTCCGCCGTCGGTTTCAACTCCCTGGTCAGTCGCTGCGAACACGGCGAACGGCCCGATCCCATTGAGCAGACTTCGATACGTGTCGCCCAAGGCGGCGCGGCGCACCGTGTAACCCTCGCAAGAGGCGCCCCAGATGGCATCGACTGTCGTGCCGTTTGGTTCGCCTGCCTGGCACAGCGGCGGCGATCCGATTCCTTGCGACTCCGCCACACACGCGATGTGCGAGAAATCGGTGAGCGCCAGGAGCGCGTTGGCGTCAGAGCGCGTGATGGCATCGATCACCCGGTCCACAATTGGAACACCGCTTGTAGGGCCGCGAACTGCGCTGTCGCCGAGACGTGGCGGTGGGATCAAATAGGTACGTGCCGGATACAGGCGTTGGGCCGACTCGCAGCGACTGGCCGCGCCGACGATCTTCCCGTCGCGCACGAACAAGCCCTCGAACTCCCATCGCGATGGATTGAGCTGCAGATTGAGGATGACAAGGTAGTGCGCCCGGGGCTGCGAGCCGGCCGGTAGCCGAATGACCGAGTGCAGCGCCGTGTCTGGACTCGTGACCCACGGGAAGCGTGCGCTCGAACTTGTCGTGGCGTTGAAGCAGCCCGTGCCTGGGAACCCGAGGGTCGGCGTCCCGATGGGGGCGCCGTCGGCGCATTGCACCAGTGTTGGGCTCGTCTGGCCAGTGCACGAATACGCCTCGATCTCCGCGAGCGCCTCCACTCGTCCGCGATCCCGCGATGCGATCGCGGACAGGAGTGCATTGATCGCGGGCTCACCTGTTGGTGTGGATAGCCCGTACGTCGCTGAGCGTGTTGGGAGATCGCTGCGAGGTGGGAGTACGAGGTAGCGGTCGTACTCGCGTGCGGGAGCAGGGATCGCGGCTGCAGGCTTCTCGTCGCACCCGATCACGACGGAGGTGACGCGGCCGTGCTCGAGACCGAAACGCCACACTCTCTGGGCATCACCCGCACCCACTGCGACCGCGATGAACTGCTCGGCATACGGCGAGTCGTGGTAATCGGCCGTCCATACGGCGTAGAGCGTGCGGGAACTCCTCGCGAGAGTCGCGGACCATTCGGGCACCGGGACGCTCTCCTGCACCGCGCCGCACCGCCACGGGATGGCGACGCCAATTGCCTCGAGCTGAGCCTGGGCGCCGCTGGTGACCAGCGTGACGATGGCGTCGATCGCCGGGTCGCCGGTGCGACCGTCCGGCGCAAACGTCGGGGGGTGGCGAGGGGCGGCAGTAGGCGAAGCGGTGGGCACCGCAGTAGCGGTAGTTGGGGTGGGTGTGACTGGAGCCGAATCGCGCGGCTCTCTGGTACAGGCCAGGGCCGCAACGGCGAGTACCAGCGTCGCAATCATGGTGGTCGCAACATCCCCGAACTGTCGCACACCCGGCGAGTGCGAGCCGCTAGAGGCGACTCGTAGCGCCTCGCGTTGCTCGGCCTGTGGGGCCATGCGACACTCGGCGACCTGAACCGG
>Ga0114969_10001839_pt1 | contig 17724 bp, 13 predicted proteins | sample M_130807_MF_Meta_FD_87316 | JGI IMG/M metagenome (GOLD analysis project Ga0114969, IMG submission 87316) | Freshwater microbial communities from Lake Montjoie, Canada to study carbon cycling - M_130807_MF_MetaG | ecosystem: Environmental > Aquatic > Freshwater > Lake | place: Lake Montjoie...
GAAAGAAGTTTGATTTAATTTATGCCGGAGCGCAAAAGAAGATGGCGACTTCCGGAGTAACACTTGTTGTTGTAAGAGATAATAAACTTGGAAAAGTAAAGAGAACGATTCCAACAATATTAGATTACAGAACACATATAAAGGAAGCTTCGTTATTAAATACTCCATGCACATTCGCGATTTATGTATCGATGCTGACCCTGAGATGGATTAAGAAGATGGGGGGACTTGAGGTGTTGCAAAATTTGAATGAGGAGAAGGCGATGAAGTTGTATAATGAAATTGATAGTAATCCTCTATTTACAGGTGTGATTGCCAAGGAAGATCGCTCACGGATGAATGTGACTTTTACTATAAATAAACCGGAATTGGAAGATGCATTTGCCAATGCTGCAAAGGAAGCCGGTTGTATAGGAATAAAAGGACACCGTTTGGTTGGTGGATTCAGGGCATCGATTTATAATGCGATGCCGATGGAGGGAATTGATGTATTAGTTGGGGTAATGCAGCAGTTTGCTTTGAAGAATGGATGATGCTAAGCAATGAAATCGAGCATTGAAAATTCTTTTCCTAAAACAATTGATGGATTTATATCGAGCCATTTTTTCAAAACAGTAGCATAGACAGAACGAAAGTCGATAGTGTATTTTAAATCGCCATCCTGTAGGTCGATAAGGTTAGGAAGTTCATTCAGGATACCTAGTTTGTTTAAGTTTCCACCAAAGAAAAAAACATTATTGGCGGTCCCATGATCGGTGCCGCGTGCGCCGTTTTGTTTAACTCGTCTTCCGAATTCAGAATACACAACCACGAGCGTGTTGTTCCATTCGTTGTTTTGTTTGAGATCTATATAGAGCGCATTTAATCCTTCTGCTAAAGATTTGAGTTGCCTCGGGTGAAAATTGTTTTGTGCAACATGTGTATCAAATCCATTGAGTGACTGGTAGTAAACCTTTGTTTCTGATCCTGAAATAATTAATTCGGAAATAACTTTGAGTCCTTTTGAAAATTCGGTTTGCGGATAAATAATTTTTGACGAATAAATTTTTGATTTGCTCACAACATATTCGGCGGATTGGTAGGTATCAACTAATTCTTTATAAAGAAAATTGTGATTGGTTAGAGAATCGTTTATATCAAGTGATGAAAATGCTTTAATAACCGGATTGTTTAAACCCTGTGCCAATTCAAGTGGTTTATCCATTGCTAATCCACTGAATTTTTCACCTCTTAATATGAGCGAAAGAGAACTATCGATTTCAATTGCATTGTGTGGAAGTGCGCAGTGTGAATCATCGCATTGTGAATCAAATGCACGACCAATCCATCCCGAGTTTATTATTTTATTTTCGTCGGAAGCTGAATGCCATATATCGCGCGAACGAAAATGTGAGCGATTTGGGTTAGGATAACCTACATTATTAAGAATACTCATACTGCCTTGTTCCCATAAATCAGTTAAGCTATCGAGGGCTGGGTTAAAGGCAAGATCATCATTGAGACGAATAAGGTCGGCGGTTTTAACTCCAATATCAGGTCGGTTGCTATAATATAAATCATTTGAATAGGGAATGATGGTATTTAATCCATCATTTCCGCCGGTTAGCTGAACAATAATTAATCGTTTGCCGTTAAAATTTGCAGTGTCACTACCGGTTGCTCGAAGGAAACCAGGCATAAACATGGCAGCAGATACCAGGACAGAATTGGTTAGAAAATCGCGACGATTTATTTTGTTTTTCATATTAATTGAAATGATGGTGAGCTCATTATTAAAGTAAGTGCATCGATTTTTTTTGATTCAGCAGGAGATTGATTTAACAAACCGACGAACTTTTGTTTTTCGGTTTCGGTCAATGCTGTTTGTAAAAGCATTTCTGCAGCGGATTGGATTAACTGATCGTCAGTTTCACCTTTTAGGTATTTTAATAATGAAGTCCAATCTGAAGTAAAATATAATTCTTTGGCTGGTTTTACTTCCTCAGTATCTTCGAATTCAGGTTTATCATTTGCATTGATTTTAAATTTCCCTCGAGATGCATATGCAAGGTTCAAGCGCAAGAAAAGCGATGCACCATCTATCCAGTTTCTGCCTCCTTTCCAACCAGCAACACTTGGTGGAAACAGCAGCAATTGCCCTAAAACCTTTTGATATTTTATTTGTATCATATCTTCCTTAGGCATTAGGTTGACCAATTTTTTCATACGAATTATCAACTCAACAGGAGACATAATTTTTGATCCGATGTTTTTTTCATCGTAAAACCAAGAGGATGAAAAAATAGTATTCATGAGTTTTTTTATATCGTAATTGCTATTAAAAAACTCGGCGGAAAGTGAATTTATGTTTTGTTCATCTTCCATTTCATTAACAAATTCTTTATAAATTTTACGCACAATATGTTTTGCAGTCTGCTTATCATCCAGTAGCATGTTTATTATATCTTCTCCTTTAAAACTACCTGATTTCCCTCTGAATTCTTTTATTCCATCGTCGTGATCGTCTTCCTTAAAAAGGAATTCTCCTTTTTTATCAATTGTCCAGCCCGTGAATGCTCTAGCGCTTTCCTTGATGTCTTTCTCTGAATAGTTTCCAACTCCGAGGGTAAACAATTCCATTAATTCCCGAGCAAAATTTTCATTGGGATTGTTTTTATGATTCTGCTGATTGTTTAGGTAATTAATCATTGCAGGGTCTTTTGCAATTGCATGAGTTAATTCTCTAAAACTTCCGAGAGCATTTTTTCTGATGGTATTATTCTGTACCTGCATTAAGTAAGCAAACGGTACTGATGTAGAAAAGTGATTGTGCCAAAAAACTGTTAGGTGTTCGCGAAGAGAAGCCTTTGTTGTTGCCAATTTTGACATCCAAGCAATACTTATTGATTGAGTATCTTTTACTGATTTCAGAATCATCAATAAAATTTTTGTGTTAGATGCTTCGTCTCCGTTTTTTAACGGGTAGGGCAAGTAGTTTAGGTTCTCAATTTTTTCAGAATTTTTAAATATATCCTCAATATGCTGCTCAATATTTTTATTATGAAATTGCGTTTCTTCATCCGGAGTAAACCCCATTCCGGCCCTGAGATACAAGTGACGGATTTTTTGATTTTCTGAAATCATTTTTTCTTTAACGAAATTTAAATTGAATTTATTTTCTCAAACAACAATAAGTAGACCTGAATTAATTTAAAATGTTTAATACAGCTTTTAATAGCTGAATTTAGTAGGTAATTGATTTATTATTCTGCTCATTGATAAATATTCCATAAAAAGTCTTATCATTTTTTCAACTATGAATCATTTAAGTTTGCCGAAAAAATTCTATAAATGATAAATATTCTAGCCAATGATGGATTGGATAAAAGTGCAATAGATCGCCTGACTGCAAGCGGATTTACTGTTTCTACTCATAAAATTTTACAGGAAAACATTGCGGCGCAAATTCATGAATTTGATGTTGTAATTGTGCGAAGTGCAACTAAAATAAGAAAGCAAGAACTTGAAGTAGCGCGTAAATTAAAGCTAGTTGTTCGAGGAGGTGTAGGAGTTGATAATATTGATGTTGCCTTTGCAGAGGAAAAAGGGATAGCGGTCAGAAATACTCCGCTTGCATCATCAAACTCAGTAGCAGAAATGGTTTTTGCTCATCTTTTCGGTTGCGCAAGATTTTTACATGACTCGAACCGAGAAATGTATTTGAATGGGGCCTCACATTTTAAGGAGTTGAAGGCTAAATATTCGAAAGGAATTGAGTTAAGGGGAAGAACCATTGGCATAATCGGATTTGGAAATATTGGAATAGAAGTAGCCCGAATAGCATATAGCTTAGGAATGAAAGTGCTTGCCTATGATTTGCGGGCAAATACTGCTGAAATAAAAATTGATTTTCCAGGTAAACAATCAGTGTTCATTTCAACAAACACAATTGACAAAGATTTTTTAGTAGCCAACAGCGATTTTATTTCAGTACATGTTTCGGGGAAGCATGAAGTACTGAATAGAAATGATTTTGAAAAAATGAAGAAGGGAATTGGAATAATAAATTGCGCGCGTGGCGGTGTGGTTAACGAAAGCGATTTATTAGAATTTTTAAACAATGGTAAAATTGCATTTGCCGGGATCGATGTGTTTTTAAACGAACCGTCACCTCGTGAAGATTTATTAAAGCATGAAAGAGTCTCCTTGAGTCCTCATATTGCTGCGTCAACTTTAGAAGGTCAGGAAAGAATTGGCAATGAGGTAGCAGATATTATCATTAATTATTTCAAAAAATAATTTAAGTAGATGGACAGAATAATTCCTTTTAAAGGAATAAGACCGGTGAAATCACTGGTGGATAAAGTTGCTCTTTTCCCGAATAATTTAATGAATGAAATTGAGCGAAGAGATGAGGCGAAGAAAAATCCTTATTCATTTGCTCATATTGTAAAACCGAAAATTGATTTTCCGGATTCTGTTTCTAAAATGGATCCAAAAATTTTTGAGCATGCAAAAAAGTATTTCGATAAATTATTAAATGATAAAATATTAGTTGAAGAGCCAACAGAATGTTTTTATGTATATAGACAATTGCTGGATGGCAGAAGTCAAACAGGTGTTGTAGCATGTTATCATGTTGATGAATATTTTAACAATAAAATAAAAAAACACGAACACACCCGGGAAGAAAAGGAATTGGAAAATATAGAGCATATGATGGTAACCAGAATGAGTTCGAATCCTTTATTTCTTGCTTACAATCCCGTAAATGAAATTGACACGCTTGTTAATCAGGTTAAAGCAACTATTCCGGAATATCATTTTATATCAGATAATGATGCATATCATTCAATTTGGGTTGTTAACGATCCTGAAATTATTTCGAGATTAAAAATATTGTTTAATACAAAAGTTGATGTCAGTTATATCGCCGACGGTCATCATCGAGCAGCTTCTGCAGCAAGAGTTGCTAAACTTATGCGAGAAGCCAATCCACATCATACCGGTGAAGAACCTTACAATTATCTACTGACTTGTTTGTTTCCGGCTAATCAACTTAAAATTTATGATTATAACCGGGTTGTAAAAGATTTGAATGGATTAACTGAAGGGGAATTGATAGAAAAAGTAAAAGAGAAATTTGATGTGATTGAAATGAAGGAAAAAGAATTTGCTCCTTCATCACTTCATAAAATCGGAATGTATTTAGGCGAACATTGGTTTGAACTTACACCAAAACCAAACACCTTTAAAAATGACCCTGTTAACAGATTGGTGGTTTCAATTCTTCAGCATAATATTTTAGATCCCATACTTGGAATAAAAGATCCACGAACAGACAAACGAATGGATTTTTATCCCGGCACCAAAGGATTAACCTCCATTGAAAAAAGAGTAGACAAAGGGAAATCAGCAGTAGCATTTGCATTGTATCCGGTAAGCATGCAGCAATTATTTGAAGTGAGTGATGTTGGGGAAATAATGCCTCCAAAAAGCACCTGGTTTGAACCTAAACTTTTAAGTGGGTTGATTATTTATTCGATAAAGTGATTCGAATAGGACGAAGAAATATCATTAATTAAGAAACGACTTTTCAATTACAATTTGTTATTTACATTCGCAGCACTCAAATCAAAAAAAATCATAATGAAAAAAATTTACTCCTTGTGCATATTACTTGTTGCACTAACATTTTCTTCAAAAGCTCAGAACATCATTTTAAATGAAGACTTTGAAGACACTACAACTTATGTAAACATTATTATTACAACACCAAGTGGTAATGATACAACCTGGATTGATGCTGACCTTGATGGATTGGCGGACCAAAGTGGTGCAAGCCGACCAAACGAATGGTTTATTACCAGAGGATTTGCTGATGTTGATTCAACAAACACTGTAATGGCAAGTAATTCATGGACTTTAGATCCGACACCAGTTGCTAATTATTTAATTCTTCCTCCAATACATTTAAATGATGCGTCTGGAATGTTTTACTGGAAATCTGCACCTCGTCAAACACCTCGTTATTTAGATGGATTACAGGTACTACTTTCAACTACACAAAATTTTGACAACAACTTTACAGATACTTTAAAATTGTATGCTGAATTTTTATCTGGTGATAGCAGTTCAAATTTTGCTGATTATACTTTTTCAAATGGTTTTGTTTTTGGGTCTGACGGCCAATGGTTAGAAGACAATGGTGATTCAGCAAGATGGATTGGAATTTTAAGACCTGACAGCGCAAGCTTAGCAGGTTATGCAGGTCAAACAATTTACCTTGCTTTTTGTCATGGTACAGTTGATGATAATCTTTTGAGTATAGATGATATTAAAGTAACAGGTTCAGGAACTGTGCTTGCTTTTACTCCATCTGATAATAATTTCTCGCTTTCTACTTTTCCAAATCCTGCAAGCGACAAATTTACTATCCAGTATTCCTTACCTTCAACAGGAACTGTTAATTTAAGTGTATTTGATGTAACAGGAAAAAAAGTAAAAACAATTCTGAATAACATGTGTGTGAAAGGTGATTATTCATACGATGTAAACATCAACGACCTTCCAGCTGGAAATTACAATGTAGTTTTGAAAACCCTTCAGGGTGAGAGTGTATCAAAAATTACTAAGTTGTAATTAAAATAAAATTTAACTCTGAAAGCCTCTTACAATAATTGTAGGGGGCTTTCTCTTTTTATACCATTCAAGTAAGCAAAATGATTGAATCAAATTGCTTTCTTTTGTCGCGTTAAAAAAATCAAATAATGAAATTCGGAACAAAAGTTTTACATGCCGGCATTGAGCCCGATCCAACAACCGGAGCTATTATGACTCCAATATTTCAAACCAGTACTTATGTGCAGGCAGCGCCCGGAGACCATAAAGGATATGAATATGCACGAACTCAAAATCCAACACGCAACGCTTTACAAAATAATTTAGCTGCATTAGAAAACGGAAAATTCGGTTTGTGTTTCAGCAGTGGAATGGGAGCTACAGACGCTATTATTAAATTATTATCGCCCGGTGATGAAGTAATAAGTACTAATGATTTATATGGAGGAACCTACCGGATATTCACTAAAGTTTTTGAGAAATACGGAATTAAATTTCACTTTATTCCAATGAATGATGTGAGTGGTATTGAAAAACTCATCAACTCAAAAACGAAACTTATTTGGGTGGAAACACCAACAAACCCGATGATGAATATTATTGACATCGCGGCAGTTTCGAAAATTTCGAAGAGTAAAAATGTTATGCTTTGCGTTGACAATACTTTCGCCTCACCATATCTTCAAAATCCTCTTGATCAGGGAGCTGATTTAGTTCTTCATTCAGTTACAAAATATTTAGGCGGGCATAGCGATGTGGTGATGGGGGCAATTATCACAAGCAATGAAAAGATTCATGAAGATTTAAAATTTATACAAAATGCATGCGGTGCTGTGCCGGGTCCGCAGGATTGTTTTTTGGTTTTGCGTGGAGTGAAAACTTTGCATTTAAGAATGGAACGACATTGTTCAAACGCAAAACAGATTGTAAACTATTTAAGCAAGCATGCTAAAGTTGAAAAAATATTTTATCCCGGGTTAACATCTCATCCAAATTATGAAGTCGCTAAAAAACAAATGCGCGATTTCGGTGGCATGCTTTCATTTACATTGAAAGGAAATAAAATGGATGATGCGTTGAAAATATTATCCGGAACCAAATTATTCTCTCTTGCCGAATCACTCGGAGGTGTTGAATCTCTTATTGGCCATCCTGCAACCATGACTCATGCATCAATTCCAAAAGAAGAAAGAGAAAAAAGCGGATTAGTTGATACCCTTATAAGATTAAGCGTTGGTGTTGAGGATGTGGAAGATTTGATTGCTGATTTGGAACAGGCATTGAACCTGATTTAACTTTCAGCACAGGGTTTCTTTTTATTGGTCATCATGTGTTTCATGGTTGGATATTTTCAGTGATAAGAATCATTCGCACTCCCAAACAATTTCATTATTTTTCGGACTAAATATTTTCAGTTCAAAATTTTGATTCACGAATCACTTCTAAAAAAATTTTTATGCTTAGAAAAATTTTAATCGTCATCGCATTCATTCAAATTTCAATCAGCTCTAATGCTCAGGAATGGATTGGCTATTCAGCCACAAATTATGCAGGTATACATTCTGTCTTATTTAATCCGGCTGAAATAGTAAACGGCCGCTATCAATTTGATCTGAATCTTGCAGGTGTCAGTCTTGGATTCGATAATAATTTCATTGGTCTGAAACACCCTGGATTTTTTCTAAGTAAAATTTTAAAAGATAAAATTGATTATACAACAATTGAAAACAATTATGCAAGTGATTCGTGGGATAAAGGAAACACAAAGAGAGTTGCCCGTGTAACTGTTTCACAGGATGCTTTGGGGGCCTTCGGTTTTAATTCCTATTAACCCTAATAATGCATTTGCAATTTCAACCCGCTACCGTAATATGGCTAACATTGATGGTGGTCAACCTGAATTATCAAAACAAGGAATCGAGGAAATTCATTTTGATGCGTTGCTGAAACAAACTTTTGATGGAAGCGGATACAGCGTTGATGCAATGGGCTGGAGCGAATTAAATTTCTCATATGCTGCTGTTTTGCCATTAATGCCCGATAAAAAAAATCATTTTTTTAAAATGGGTGTTACTTTAAAAACATTACAGGGCAGATATTCCGCTTATAACTATGGCAAGGATATTACTTACCAATTTGAAAATTCTGATACCCTTACTTTAATTAATTCATCAGTTAAATACGGGCATACAGATAATCTGGAAATCAAACCATTCACATTTGTTAATGATGGTATTCAAAGCTGGGGATTTGGAGGCGAGTTCGGAGTAGTATATGAGTTCAGACCTGAGTATGAAAAAATGCAAACCAAAGATGAAACAGGAAGTTGGGTTGAAAGAAAAGACATGAATAAGTACAAACTAAAAGCCGGTTTATCGCTTATGGATTTGGGTTCAATTAAATTTAAGAAAGACCCTGACAGTTATGATTTTACCGCTGATGTTTACAAATGGAATCTTTATCCTTTAAGTGTAAATACTATTCAGGAATGGGACGATACCTTAAATAATCGCTGGCCAACAATTGACCCTGATAATAAAGAAACATTTACAATGAACCTGCCCATGACTTTGAATTTGTTTGTTGATTATTATTTCAAGCATAATTTATATTTCAATGTTGGAACTTCATGGAGCCCTGTCATGAAAAAAAATTATGACAAACTTCATGGTGTTACCGGAATGTGGATCACTCCACGATATGAAAACAAATGGTTTGGCGTTGGAATTCCAATGTCAATAGGTTCAAACAGTCATTTTGATGTTGGTTTATTCGGATACATTGGTCCGCTTTATTTTGGCTCACCCGATTTAGTAAGAAACTTAATTGGTTCCGATGTTCGCGGTGTACGCGCTTATGCCGGAATTAAAATTCCGATTCCACAACCAAAAACATTTGAAATTATGGATGGCGATGGCACACTTGATCCTGATGATCATTGCATTGATGTGCCGGGACCAATTGACAATAAAGGTTGCCCATATGGCGATATAGATAAAGATGGAGTTTTAGATAATGCAGATAAGTGTATAGATGTTGCCGGGCCAATTGAAAATAACGGTTGCCCTTACGGCGATAAAGATAAAGATGGTGTGCTCGACAATGCAGATAAGTGCATTGATGTTGCCGGGCCAATTGCAAACAACGGATGCCCTTATGGAGATAAAGATCAGGATGGTGTTTTAGATAACGCCGATAACTGTATTGATGTAGCTGGCCCAATTGAAAACAATGGATGCCCGTTTGGAGATAAAGATCAGGATGGAGTGCTTGATAAAGACGATGCGTGTATTGATGCTCCCGGGCCTACTGAAAATAAAGGTTGCCCATACCTTGATACTGATGGCGACGGAGTGCTGGATAAAGACGATGCATGTGTAAAAACTCCGGGACCTGCCGATAACCAGGGTTGCCCTAAACTTGAACAGAAAGAAGAAGAAATTATTAAGCGTGCCTTCGATAATCTGGAATTCGATACCGGAAAAGATATTATCCGCAGCACTTCTTTCCCTTCATTAACCGAGTTAGCTGAATTGTTAAAAAGCAAACCATCATACGGATTGCGCATTGCAGGGCATACCGATAATGTGGGAGATGATGCCAAGAACATGCAACTCAGCCACGACCGCTCCGAGGCAGTAAAGAAATTTTTAGTGAGCAAGGGCGCCAGTGCCGATGCAATTGTTGTTGAGTACTACGGCGAAACAAAACCAATTGCTGATAACAACACTCCCGAAGGCAAACAGAAAAACCGCCGCGTGGAGATGACCATTATTTTTAATTAAGAAACAGCATTGAAAAAGCCGCTTCGATTTATCGGAGCGGCTTTTTTAATTGTTATGAATTTGTATTTTTGAATTTCATAAAAGAAAAGATGTACACCGAATCAAGAAAAATTCAATTGATTGAAGATGTTTTAAAAACAGACAGTGAAACTGTATTGAGAAAATTAGAATCTGTTTTAAAGAAATCTGAAATTAAAATGCAAAGTGGAAAAAATAGTTTTTCTGATTTTGTTGGAATACTCAATAGCAAGGATGCTGCTTCAATGAAAAAAATTATTGAAGATGGTTGCGAAAGAATAGATGAAAATGACTGGAAGTAATTGTCTGCTTGATACAAATATTATCATTCAGTTATTCAATGGGGATACCGCAATTGCAAAAAAATTAGATGCTCTTTCAACCGTTTACATTCCATCTATAGTAGCTGGCGAATTATTTTATGGCGCTCATGCTTCAGAAGCAAAAACAAAAAATCTCAAAAAAATAATTTCATTCCTTTCAAGATGTATTGTGCTCCATGCAGATATTTCAACTGCCGAATACTATGGAAAAATAAAAGCAGCGTTAAGAAAAAAAGGAAAGCCAATTCCTGAAAATGATATTTGGATTGGCGCTGTTGCTCAGCAATATAAATTAGTGCTGATCACAAAAGACAAACACTTTAAGAATATTGATACCCTTAAAGTAAAAAGCTGGTAAGCCTGTTGCCAAAATTTGCACCCATTAACTCATATCTAATCCAATATCCCAGCTCGTCTCAATTTGCAACCCTGCTGCCTTGCAACCTTTCAAAAAATCAAATCGTAATAATTCCTTTCATAGTTAAAAATTTTTAGTGAGTAATCATTCAAAGGTGGCCCCTACAGGTCGCCTTTGTTTGTTTATGGAACTTTAATACTCACTCCACCCTCCTAACCACCCATCCGGTACTTGTTTCCTTATATATAGCATACCGCTTGGGGGTGGGATAAGAAGTGCGGGACACAGAGGGAGATTTAGTAAATGCTCCTTTCAGGTGCTGTTTCGTGAGGTTAAAACTGATTTTAAAAAAGTAAATGATGCCAGTAGTACCGATTTGGTATCACAAAGTACTGATTATGTACCTTGTCGTACCGAAATGGTATCATGTAGTACCAATTTGGTATCACCTGATACCATTTCTGTATCACCTAATACTGAATTTGTAATTCGTGCTACTGAAAGTGTATATAGCAGTACATAAAATGGTTTCAACTTAAAAATACACCTCTTGCTGCTCAACTTGTTAATTCAAATGGCGATGCCGGATTTGAAAGTGTGAACATGCCCGACCTGTTTGATGTTGATATAACCAGTGTACTACTTGGGCCGCTTGCGTTACTCAACCAACCTGTTTCAGTTGGCGACAGTAATACCATTGATGCGATTTATCCATAGTTGAAAATTGATTTTGAATAATTTTTAAAAAAGCAGGAAAATATTTTCCTGCTTTTTTAATTTGTGAATGGGGTTAGATTTAGGGTGAGAAATAAATATTTAAACAAAAAACAAATACAAAATGAAAACAAATTACCTTTTAAAATTAACAGTAATTATTAGTATGATAATTACTTTAAGTGAAATAAAACATGCAACAGCCTGTGTTGATTATCATCCCGTTCCACCACCAATAACAGTAAAAGTGGATACTAACTTAACCAAAATGGAAATTACAGTACATCAATTAAATATTTTTGCAGGCACCACCGGTGATTTTTGTACTTGCGCTTTAAGTGCTTTCAGCGATTTATTTTCTTCCATTTATTATGTTGCATTTGTTGATTCAGGAACAACCAACCCCATTGCCGGATTTGATGTTTAGAATGCAAACACAAATGCAACTTCAGCCTGGTCGGGAGTAATGCCGGGAAATACCTGGAACGGATTTGTTGCAAGTGTTTCAATAAACATGATACCGGGTCAACCAGTAGAATTAATTATAAAAGCAAACCTTCCGCTCGGATATACCTTACTAGGGCTTGATACTGCATTTAATGTTAGCAGTTTAGGAACCGATCAGTGGTTGAACACAACAAATGCACTTGCAAACACCCATAACAGCATAAGTGCTTTCGGACCCAGAACTATTGATCAGGTGCCGCTCGCATATTTTACAGAAACTCAGGAAATAAAAAATAACTCAGGCATTACTGTAATGCCAAACCCAACCAATGGCTTGTTTTCAATTACTATGCAAAACACTGCTGCCAATGCAGTGATAGAAATTTACAATTCGCTTGGCGAAAAAATTTATTATAAAACAACAGGCAAGCAACCAATAATTACTATTAACCTTACAGATAAACCAAAAGGAATTTATTTTATTCGTTTAACACAAGACAATAAAACAATACTAACAGAAAAATTAATGTTCACGAATTAGCACTTGTTGTTCTCAATTTGCAATCGTGAACCAAAAAGCCGCCCTCAAAAACTGAGCGCGGCTTTTTCGTTTTATTTTAATGGATTAACCCTTATTGTTTAATGCTGCTCCGCCGATGTTGGTCGCCTGACCAACATCCTGTTTTAGTGTAATATTGTGGATGGCACTAAAACTTTTGCTATATGAAAAATAAATTTTTAAAATCTTTTCTAGTTAACTTTTTCATTTGTTTAATAGTAAAATTTTGTTTTCAGTATTTCATTTTCAACTCTGATAATGGTAAAATTGATTGGGTAATTATGTTAATTGACAGCTTAGTAATTTCACTGTTACTTACAATAACATTCAGAAAAGTTATATTCCCATATATAAAAACGAAATTTAAAGAAAAAGAAAATTAATCAGTGTAATAGTTTAGCTCCAATTGTATAGTGCTGCTAAGGGTTAGTGATTGCAGCGGATATATTTTTTTTTGTAATCAAAAAAAAGATAGTAGCGGAAAGCACGGTGCTTTTTTTGTTTTCAAAAAAGCAAACCCCCAACTCTTCGACAAGCTCAGAGTGACAACACGAAATAAAAAAAGAAGGAAAATATTTCCTTCTATAAATTGCACGCACATTTTCATCCAATGTATTTCCTGAAAACAACAGTGCTCTTTATTGCTTTTATTTTTTTGTTCAGTGCAACTGTTTTTTCGCAAACACTCACGCAAACCATTCGCGGAACGGTGGTGGACAAAGACAGCAAGCAGCCGCTGACCGGCGCCACCATTATTGCACTGGAAACAAATCCGGTAATTGGCAGCATAAGCAATGAGTTGGGGAAATTTAAACTGGCGGAAGTGCCGCTTGGCCGTTATACCATTAAGTGCTCGTACCTTGGTTATGAAGATGTGGTGCTGAGTAATATTGTTTTATCATCGGGAAAAGAAATGGTGCTGAACCTGGAGATGCAGGAAAAAATTATTCAGGGAAATGAAATCACTGTTTTCAGCGACCGCGATAAAACCAACAACGATTTAATCAGCATAAGCGGACGCAATTTTCAACCCGAAGAAACCTGGCGCTACGCAGGCACCCGCGCCGACCCGAGCCGCATGGCTGCAAACTATGCAGGAGTGGTGAGTGCAAATGATACACGCAACGATATTATTGTGCGCGGCAATTCGCCGAGTGGGGTGTTATGGAAATTAGAAGGAGTTGAAATTCCGAATCCAAATCACTTCAGCGGACAGGGTGCCACCGGCGGACCGATGAGCATGCTCAATAATAACCTGCTCGCGAGTTCTGATTTTTTAACCGGCGCTTTTCCGGCGGAGTACGGAAATAAAACTGCTGCAGTTTTCGATTTGAAATTGCGCCGCGGAAATAATGAGCACCACGAATTCACCGGCATGTTTGGCATTAATGGTATGGAGCTTGGTGCTGAAGGTCCATTCAGTAAAAAATACAAGAGCAGTTACTTACTCAGTTATCGTTACTCAACATTTGCACTTTTCAATTTACTTGGAATAAGCTTTGGTGTTTCGGGAATTCCGACTTATCAGGATGCAACTTTCCTGTTGAATTTTCCAGCCTCAAAAAAAGATATTATTTCAATTTTCGGAATTGGCGGAATGAGTAAAATTTCATTACTGGATAGCGAACGAGATTCAACCGACTGGCAATTTGTTTCTAAAGGAGAAGATGTTGTTTATGGAACAAAAATGGCTGCAGGCGGAATTACCTATACGCACTTTTTTAATTCAACCACATACGGCAAGCTTATCCTTTCAAGTGGTGCAGCCCTTTTACATGTTTTTGTCGATACCATTGGTGTCGGGAACAATAAGAGCAGAATTTATGATAACAACTCAACCGATGGCAATGCCTCATTAGAATATTTTGTTTCAAAAAAAATCAACGAAAAAAATTTACTGAAAATCGGGGCAAATTATTCAAGGTTGTTTTTTAAGTACAACGAGAAAAGTTACTGGCCCGAATTGCATCAAATGATTTACCTGATAAATGACAATGGAAATACCGGAATTATTAATGCTTATTCGCATTGGCAACATCGGTTCAGTGATAAAATTGTTCTGAATACCGGAATTCATTTTGAAGATTTTTTATTGAATGGAAGTTATTCAATAGAACCAAGAATTGGTTTTAATTATAAAGTTGGAGAACGAAATCAATTGTCTTTTGGATATGGCCTGCACAGCCAAACCTTGCCGCTTATGGTTTACTTTTTTGAAAATTATGATACTTCATTAAAGATCTATTATCAAACAAATAAGAATCTGGGTTTAATGAAAGCCCATCACTTTATAGCTGGATACGATTTTAATTTCCTAAAAAATTTCAGATTAAAAACCGAACTGTATTACCAGTATTTATTCAATATACCGGTAAAAGGAAATGATAGCACAAGCTATTCGGCAATAAATATGGGAGGAGATTATGGCTTCCCGAATGTTGATTCACTTATTAATAAAGGTACCGGATATAACTATGGCATTGAGCTTACGCTCGAAAAGTTTTTCAGCAATCATTATTATTTTCTGATTACTTCATCCTTGTTTCAATCTGAATATAAAGGAAGCGATAATATTTTACGCAATACAAAGTTCAATGGTCATTTTGTATTGAATTCCTTATTTGGCTATGAATTAAAATACGGAAAAAATAAAAATCAGGCGCTTTCGCTTGATTTGAAATATACCCTTGCAGGAGGAAGAAGATTCACACCAATTGATTTGGTTTCATCACAACTATATAATTCTGAAGTATTAATTGATGAAAAAGCATGGAGTAAACAGCTGCCTGATTATTGGCGCTTTGATGTTAAAGTTGGATTTCGGATTAATACAAAACACGCAACGCATAGCATTATTGCAGTTTGTGAAAATGTATTCGGAACGAAAAATATTTTACAACAGAGTTATAATACAAATATTAAAAATATTCTAACTGAGTATCAGTTAGGGGTTTTTCCTTATGGAGCCTACAGAGTAGAGTTTTAATAAAGCGAAGTATCACATTCTATTAATACTTCCTGCTTTCTATAAGTCTGAAGCATTCAGGAAAAAAAGAGGTTTTTATTTCAGTTCTGTATTGAAATAATCAACTCTAAACAATCTGCAATTAAATATTGTAACTTTTTTTGAATAAAAAAGTAGCAAGAAAGGCCTAAAAAGTATTTTAAATGAAAGTGATTATAATTCAATTTTTAACCGAAAAGCTATTTGCACTGTTCAAATACCTCTCATTTATTGATTGGAATCGAATTATTGTATGGTTCAAGTATATCCTCGATGTTCTTGACGAAATATTCTAACTATCTTCTTTAGAATACCATTTATCTAAGAAACAACATTTCTCTGTATTTTGGTAATGACCACAAATCATCACTAACAACCAGTTCAAGTTTATCTGCGTGATATCTGATTTCATCAAAGAAAGGTTTTACTTTTTCACAATAAGCAATTGCCTTATCACGAGCGTTTTCAATTTCATTCGCTTTTTTTCGTGCATCCGTCATGTCTTCCACTTCTTTTATAATCACTGAAATATGTTCGGCAATATCATTGAGTAAATCCTTTTGAACTTTCAGGTTTTTTTCCTTGACACCCATTGATTCAGCAGTCTGAATCGATTGTGCTAATTGCTGTTGATATCGTATTGCTGAAGGGATGATATATGTCATGGCAACCTCTCCCATCATCCTGCTTTCAATTTGCACCATCTTCATATATTTTTCCAATTCAATTTCATGGCGTGCTTCAATTTCTTTATGGCTGAATACTTTATTTTCAGTCATAACCTTAATAGCTTTTTCTGTCACATAAAAATCCAATGCATACGGGGTTGTTTTCACATTATTGAGTCCCCTTTTCTTGGCTTCTTTCTCCCATTCATCACTATAATTATTTCCTTCGAAACAAATACGCTTACTGCTGGTGATATATTGCTGTAATACTTTTAGAATAGCTGAATCTTTTGACTCACCGGTTTTCATTAATCCGTCAACTTCTACTTTGAATTTTTTTAGTTGATCTGCAACAATTGTATTTAATACAGTCATTGTTGATGAACAATTTGCTGAAGAACCAACTGCTCTAACTTCAAATTTATTTCCTGTGAATGCAAAAGGTGAAGTTCGATTTCGGTCAGTGTTATCCAACATTAAATCCGGAATCTTATTATGAATATCCAATTTTAATGACTGGTGATCAGCTTCATCTAAATTTCCTTTTTTTACTCTTTGTTCTACTTCATTTAAGACCTCCGTTAAATAGCTTCCAATAAAAACACTAATGATTGCAGGTGGTGCTTCATTAGCTCCCAAACGAAAATCATTAGCAGCACTTGCAATTGCCGCACGCAACAAATCAGCATGCTCTTCAACAGCTTTAATTGTATTCACAAAAAATGTGAGGAACATGAAGTTTGTCTTTGGAGTGCGCCCCGGACTTAACAAATTTTTACCGGTATCTGTTGCCATACTCCAGTTGTTATGTTTTCCAGATCCATTTACTCCAGCAAAAGGTTTTTCATGAAGTAACACTCTAAGTTTATGACGGCGAGCAACTCTATCCATCAAATCCATCAATAATTGATTATGATCTATTGCAATATTTACTTCTTCAAAAAATGGTGCGCATTCAAATTGTGATGGAGCAACTTCATTGTGCCGGGTTTTTAATGGAATTCCAAGTTTGTAACACTCATTTTCATAATCAACCATGTAAGCCTGAACTCGCTCAGGTATAGACCCGAAATAATGATCTTCTAATTGTTGCCCCTTTGCTGAACTGTGACCAAACAAAGTTCTTCCAGAAGCCACTAAATCAGGACGAGCCTCATACAATGCCTCATCCACTAAAAAATATTCCTGTTCCCATCCAAGAGTTGGTGTTACTCTGGTAATATTCTTATCAAAATAATGACAAACTTC
>Ga0114969_10001840_pt1 | contig 17710 bp, 27 predicted proteins | sample M_130807_MF_Meta_FD_87316 | JGI IMG/M metagenome (GOLD analysis project Ga0114969, IMG submission 87316) | Freshwater microbial communities from Lake Montjoie, Canada to study carbon cycling - M_130807_MF_MetaG | ecosystem: Environmental > Aquatic > Freshwater > Lake | place: Lake Montjoie...
ATGGTCTGTGTTTGTATATTCTTTTCTTTTCCATAATTTGTAATTTTTAATATTACAAATATAAGAAAAATAAATGTGAAATCCAAACACTGTTTTACATCAAAAACTTCCTCCAGTGATAGGGTTTCTCATAACAATCTTCAATACCTTGGTAGGATCTTTCACCCAAATAGCTGGCATTGTTTGCGTCATGTAAACTCTATAACCATTGAACACTCCATTTGATTGGAATCCTTGAGTTCTTCCCATATAATCCATTGTACCATTTTGATAGAACCATTTTAATTGATTATCCCAAGATAGTTTTAATAAGAAGATATTATCATTTGTGTTATCAGTGATATCAAAAATGATAAAGTTATAAGAAGATAATGGGAAACCATCAATCATTGGGTTTTCAATATCATTAGTGTGAATATTATCAAACGCTGGGTTTAATACAAATTTCACATTAGCTAAGAAAGGAATTGTATAACTAGTGAATGCAAATCCAAAGTTCAAATCCATTCCCTGACCAGTGATAGCACCAATACCATTTCCACTAGCACCTGCGTTGATCACAAGACCTGCAGAGATAGCTTCACGTTTGATAGCCTCATTAACCATTTTCATTCCACCCATTCCAGTTTGAACAATTAACTGACGTTTAGGATCTGGTCCTTTAAATTCAACTTTACCATTGTAAAAGTTAAAGATTTCAGAACGGAATAATTCAAGAGAAAATTGACCTTTATTATAAATGCGTTTGAATGCATTATCTAATTGTTTCCAAAGACCCACAGAAAGTCTTAAATCATCTGGACCATCTTGTTTAATGCGACCACCTTGTCCCCACATCAAGTAAGTCTCAATGTCAGTAGCAATTTTAGTTAAGTGAGCTGCTTCAAGAGCTGTAACAAATGAACGAGTTAATGTACCATTATCATAAGCACGTTTCACATATTCTTTACCCATTTTAGAAACCATAGTCTCTAAAGAAGTAACAGAAGGATCCACTTGTTTATCAAACATTCTCCAGATTTCAGTGACAGGAAGTGTACCATCTGCATTAATTCCACCTTTCATCATCAACTCAGCACGAGAAGAGATAGAATAATGAACGTGTGCTTCAGCTCCACCTACATAGTTATAGTATTCACGGAATCCTGTTTGTACAGACATATCAGAGAAACGCTCACCATACTCACCACGTGCAGAACCTTTACGGAAGTATTTAGTTCCTGGGTCCATGTACTGTGATTGCATATTTGCTGTGTTGTCATTGTTCACCATTTGCACAGTGTAAATGAAACCATCACCAGCTGGAATAATATCTTCTGCTGTAATGTACAATTCAGTGCCATTATACTTATCATAAGTAATGATGTCACCATGTCCAAATATCCGCTTATTAAGCTTTAATTTGAAAGTTACACCATCAGCACCTACATCTCCTATTTCAAGATTCTCTATAACATAAGGAAGATCCTGAACAGTTGGTGTTTGCCATTTGTACTCACCACGAGGGTTATCTACAAGAATTGTGTTTTTGCCTCCAAAGGAAGCCATTTGATACAGGGGCATTTCTACTTTTTGTGCCATTGCCCAAAGATCAACTGGACCCATATCCATAGGTTCAGTGCCTCTAAGCATGTTCAGCAAATGGTAGGAATCCACATGAGAACTAGCCTGATACTGTGTATCTCTCAGAAACAGGCCGTTGTTTAAAACTGGTGTTGCCATAATAAATTATTATTGTTAATTGGTTAGTGTATTATCTTTTAAATATATTTTGTGATCTTGGTAAACTTCTTCTAGCAGGTTTTGTTTCTTCTTCTTCTTGCATCATAGTAGATGAAATCTTTCTACCTTCCTCTGTTTTTAATTTTCTAACTGTTTCTTGAGTTGCTTCATTTTTTCCATGTTGTTTAATGGTGTTTTTAAAGCCTTCTGGATCTGCTAATAACCAAAGTGCTTCAGCAACTAAATCATATCTTGGTTCAATAAACTGATATTTTTCAAGTAAGTGTCCAAGCAAATTAGTGTTTTTACCTTGCATAGATTGATACTTAGGTTGAGTGAGCTCAGTAAAAAGAAATGCTTGTGTTTTTTTATCAATTTTAGTACCATTTAAAGTACCCTCTTTCAGTGTATTATAGATATTATCCATATACTGATGGGTTGCTTCTTGTTGTTGTTGTTTAAATTGTTCTTGTTGTTCAAGTTGATAAGCTACAACTTGTTGTTGCATTTTATCCAATTTTGGTTTAAACTGAGCAGCCTTTTTACCTAAAGTTCCTAGATCTTTCCAAGTTTCAATTTCTTCACTAATCTCATCATCATCTCCAAATTGAGTGGCTCTAAGATATTGTCTAGCAATTTGCTCTTGATCAGTGTCTGCAGAAGCATCTAATTGTCTTACTTCCTCTACATGGGATAGTGCTCTAAACAAACCTTTTAAATCTTGACCACCATCTGCAATATACTTATAAGCATATTTTAATTCATCTGGTAGTGTTTCAAAGAACGTACCTGGTACTTCTTGTTTTACTTTATTTTCTCTTTCTTCAAAGTTAGCTTGGAGTAATTCTTTCCAATCTTTCATGGAATAGTCTTCCATCTTCTTTTCATCATCAAATGGTACAATCATACCATCTTCAATGAGCTTTGAAAAAGTTTCTACAAGTCCACTTTTATCAATCTTTGATCTTCCTGTTGATTGTTTTGGATCTTCAGGAATATTATCAGTGATTTCATTAATTAATTCCTTAGCAGCTTCTAGCTCAGTAGGATTTAATTCAGTTTTTTCTTTATCCACTGTTTCTTTTTGTTCTAAGAAACTAGTGTCTAAATCTTTAGGTTTTGAAAAAACTGTATTTTTAGATGACTCTGGACTTGTTAGAATTTGTTCAGACCCTGGCATGGGTAAGAACTCATCTAAGTTAATATCTAATTCTTTGTTGTCAATGGAACTCATATGTAGTTGGTTTTAGTTCTGTTCCTTAAGTATAATATATGCAAGTTTAAACTTTAAAAGGTTATATAACTTTAAAATTATTTAAATTATATGGAATATATAGCTATTAATCTTTTTTAGATTTCTTATCATACTTGTTTTTATTTTCTCTAGCTACTTGAAGTTGTTTATTTGCAATGTCTTCTCTAGTAGTTAGTTCTTGTTGTTTTAAACTCATTTTTTGACTTTCTCTATTATTTTTATTAGTTTCTGATTCTCTTTTAAGATTAATCATATCATCTTGCTGACGTTTTTTATCTAAGTATTGTAAAGAATCCATATAATCAGTTTGTTTATTTTCATTAATATCTCCTGTTTGAAAACCAGCACCTTTAAGTTCTGCCACTTGAATATCTGTTTGTCTATTTAACATATTTTGTTCAGCCTCAAACTTTTGTTTAGCTTCTTGCATTTGAGAGGCAGCTTCCTGCTGTTGTTGCTGCATAAGTTGTTCTTGTTGCATTTGCTCTTGTCTTTGTTTAGTTGTCTTCTCCTCAATAGACTTAAGCGCATGTGTTACTTCAGCCATAGAATCTGCTTTTACTATAGATGCAAGATCATATATAGAAGCACCAGCTGTATTATTCTGAATAGCAAGTTGTTTGATTTGCTCCATCACTGCCTTGTGATTTACTTTAGTGGTGGTAAATACATTCAATTCTCTAGATAAAAGTTCAGTGCCATTCATCTGAAAGTTAACTTTTTCATCTAAAGAAGTGAGATAACTAAGACGTATACTAGGATTATTAGAATGATAGTACTGCGCTAGATCTGTTCTCATCTGATGTACTCGTGGCATTAAATATTCAGAGTGTTGTACAAAATACATTTCTGTTTGAGAGTAACTAGCACTCATAGCTTGTTCAACTCCAGTGGCAGTTTCTTGACTCATTACCTGCCCCATTCTTTGAGGATTAATACCAATCACCTCAAAAGCTTGTTGTTTAAAATAACTTGCAAGTTGCACCCTAGATAACATTCGTTGTGTCTGCTCAAGATTTAAAACTTGGTAGTGATTAAAGCTAGTAGCATTTTCTGTATTAGTGATAGAAGTATCTAGTGGTAAAATCTGAAAGTTCTTCATAGCAACATATGCTTTAGCATAGTTGTTCTTACCCCAGTCTTCACCTGCTGAATGTTTAGGTAATGCATTATGATCCAACATAATAACAGTTCCTAATTCATCAATTAAAATATCACTAATTTGATTATTAACTAAATTGTACCCTATTTGAAAAGGCTTCATCTTATCTACTAAAGAAACAGATCTTGAGTTACGATCTGTAAAAACAGAACCTTCCACTGGAAGCTTTGATCCATATAAAGTAAAGTCACCTTTAAATTGAAACTTAATTGGTTTAATGTTTAGATAGATAGGTTGTAACCCCATGTAATCTGAATTACCATAAAAACTAGGTCTATTAGGTCCAACCTTAAGTCCTCCCCATACATGGTTAATCCAAATCCACTGAATATGCTCACCCTGTACAAGTGTTTCTGCATTTTTATTCTTCATGACTTTAGTGTCATAAATAGGGGGTACAGTAATAACATAATCTTCTGTCACTACTTCGTGAAATTTCATTCCATTTTCTGGATCAATTCTAGTGAGATGACCCACCATTCTTTGAGATTTCCAATAACAACTAGTTACTCTTAGTAATTGGTAGGTCCCAAAATCTGCAAGATCTTCACTCTCATTGAGAATGCGGGTAATAATATCATCCCCAGCAGCCAGAAAGTAATCATTGACACTAGTAAACTGCCTAAAGCCAAGAGAAGGAGAACTAACATTCCACTCATGACTACGGGTACCATCATAAAAAGTACCATCATTTTGATAACCCTGTATAGGGTAACCAGCTGCTTTTTTGGGATAAATGCTTTCAAGTGATCTAAGTTGTTCATCGTCCATTAAATAACCATATCTATCAATGATATCAGAGACAGTATGAAGTTCTATTTTTCCTACAAAATTTCCTTGTGAAATATATCTTACATCTGGGGACTTGTGATAAAAAGTGAGAATTGGATTCCAAAGCTCCACTTCATAATCATCTTCATCCATTCTAAAATGCCAAAATTCTCTATCTGTAATAAGCATGTCTCTAAAAGCTCTTGTCTCCAACTCTTTCATTTTAAACCTCTCATAATCAGCTTGATGCTGATGAGCAGCCCATTGTTCTACCATAGATCTATAATCCTTTTTAAAGAATTCTTCAATTTGAGGTAGTGACTTTATATTTTCTGGAGCAAGTGCTTTTTTAAATTCCTCTGATTCTGGGTCTGCACCTTGATTAATCAAGTTCATAGCAAGTTCAGTTTCTGCTTGTTTAACTAAAACTTCCTCAATCATCCCTCTTTTTTGTTCCAGCATTTCATTGTAACTAGCAGAATCAGTGGCTACATATTGGATCTTATCAGATCTTTTAGCAAACTCACCCACTAAAACATTCACAACATTTGGAATAATAGGATAAAACTTTAACTCTAATGCTGTTGCATCTTCTTTAGTAAGGGTGTCTACAAGATCTGCATATTGATTGTCTTCCTCAACTATATAATCTGTTTTATCAATAATGCTATTGGCTAATTTATAATTCTTGAGAAGTTTACGAGCATTTCTTCTTAATTGTCTAAGACCTTCCATCTCAAACCAATCCATATTCCAATATCCCCACTGTTCATCTTTTTGACTTGATGGCAAAAATTGAATAGGTTGAGTTAACGTACCCATTCTAGTGTAATCTGTTTTTACACCTTTTTTAGCCTGCATAGCATTTATAATTAATGGAGCCATTTTAAATATATATTAATGTTGTTTTATTATTTTAAATTTCTAAATGCTTGTTTAATAGATTTTTCACCCATTATAGGTTGAGATCTTCCCATATTACGAAAGGGGCTCATAGTTAATTTAGTCAAATTAGATGACTTTTTAGAACTTATTCTTGGATTTGTTTCAGTTTCAACCTTATGTGGAAGACCTCTATTAGATTGTTGTACTTTAGCAAAAGCAACTAGTGCACAATATGCCACTAACCTATCCACGTTTAATCCTTCTCTATATTGTTGCATTTCTTTTAACAAAACAGGATCCATTATTCTTTCCACTCCATAAGTGGTTTTTACTATATCTCCATTTTCTTTGGTTTCATGATCAATCTCTTCTGTGAGAAACTGAATACCATAAGATATTAAATGGGTTTTAAATAATGTTCCTGTGTTTTTCCAACCATACTCTTGGAACACATTGTTATTACTCCCTAAATCTTTAAGGAAAAGAATTTGAGATTTAGGTACTAAATACTTTTGCTTTTTTCTAAAGATCATGTATTGAATAAATAAAGAAATGTTATTCTCTACAACAGTCCATGCTCCATACCAAGTAATCAAAAGCTCTAATCTTTCATGGGTTTTATTTAAGTCATCAAACCTGCCACACCAAGATGCTACTAACTTATCTCCTTCTATGGAGTTTTCAATAGTACCATCTAACTTACGTTTTGTTGTTTGTAGAGGACTCTTGTATACAAAAATACTACACAGAGAATCAGATGTGGTTGTTTTTCCCTCACCAACTGGATCCACTGAAGCATAGTACGTTCCAAAAGGAACATCTTTAATTGGTTTTTCCCACACCAACACTGCCCCTTCTTTGTCTTCTGTCTTTGGTGAAATAGGAAACTCTGTAATAGGAAGTTTATTAGTGTGTTTAGATACAACACCTTCCGCTTGATCAAAATGTAATTCTACAGCTTCACAATAATATTCTTTATCTTCTATTCTTCTCAACTGTTTGGTAATCAAGTGTAAAGGCCAAACTGAAGATTTTCTATACGCAAATGCTTCTCTAATATTAGTGGGTTTCTGAGAAATTCTAAGTTGATAATCATTTGATTTAAGTGATTTCTTCCATTGCACTCTTTCCTGTGCAATCATTTCCATGGCTTCTTCCACTAAAGAATTACCATAATCATCAATACAAGGTTTCATAGACCATTGTTCTGGAATAAATAATCCACACTTTCCTATCTGACCATCTTCATCCATTAAGTTAGTCTCTACAGCCAATACATCTTTAGAATCTGGATTATAAATAACATCCCTTAAAGGTTCACATTGATCTAAGTCACCCACAGATCCAGCCACTACAAACATTCCTGTATAAATCATACCTGACTTTAATGCAGGGAGAAGATACTCTAGTGTCTCATTCATCTTTGGAGCAATCCCTGCTTCTTCATGAAAAAAGAAAGAACAAGGTCCACCCACTCCATTAATAGGATCTTTCTCTAAAGTAATTCCTAGCATAACAGACTTTAAACCAATATCTTTCTTTCTACCTCCTTGCACTGTTTCAATCTTTTGTTCCCAGTTAAATGTTTTATCTGGTTGACAAGGTCTATACCATGCAGTGTGTGTATTTAGAAAGTTTCTATATTCTTCTAAAAAACGCCATGTCCCTTTTTCATTAATAAAGTCTTTAAGACTAGCTGCCATCTTATTAACCCAACCTTCCTCAAACCAAAATCCATTAATCATTTTAGCAGCATGGTAATAACTAGATGCAATCTGCCTTTTCTTTAAAATAGCTACATGCTTGTAAGAATATTTTGCAATATCCTCATGTAGTGCTATGTGATATTGCGTGTCACGTACATCAGCAAATGTAAATCTAGCTACCTCCTTATTATAAATAGGAAGAAAATTAATCCACATATAGTAATCTCGTGAAAGATACCAAGTGTTATTTTTACCTATAAAGATCACCCCATTTCTACACTTGTCTTTTTCTGAATCCCAATAAAGTATAAAATCTTTAGATTTAGTGGGAGCAATACAATAAAATTTATTCTTATTAAAATATCTAGCTTGTTCATTAAACTTAAAACTCAACTCACCAAACTCATATTTACCTGGTTCTTTAAATAATGGTTTTAAAAATTCTAAAAAGTTTTCTCTAGTAAAAAATTCAGTGTGAGTCCATAAACCTGTTGCTTCTGTATAAGTGGGTATTTTAATAAATAATTCCATTATAAATTTATAATTTTACTAGGATCTCCCTCCATCTTATTAATAAGATTAATAAGTGTAGTAATCTCCCTTGATTTAATTACAATAAGATCTGGATTAGAAGGATCATTAAAATAAGGTACATAATCATTACGTTGAAATGCACTCCAAAGTTCTGTGTAATGATTGTAATGAAACAACCAGTGGTAAAGATAATCGTTATTGGTCATATGCTAAATTTGTTCCTCCACGAACAGTTGATTGTTGCTCTTCTAATAAATCTTTATAAGCTCCTTTAAAACTAAGTCTAATTTGTTCAAACTTAGAAGCTGTATTAACTAATGCCATTATGTTACCATCTCTCCCTGATTCAATAGGAGCAGTTTCCATATATTTAGCTAGCTTATCCAACATATTTTTAATACCCATGTAAGATCTTAAAGTAGGTGTTTCATATAATTTCTCACATAGTTTAATAGCTCTAATAATCTCCTCATCTTCTGCGGAGAATATAGTACTTAATTGTCGCATCACTAACTCTTCTTTCTCATGATCTATTACATCAAAGAAAGGATTAAGTTCAGGATTAGGGCAAGTCATATAAAAAATATAAGCATAGATATCTATATACTCTTGAGGATACTTAGTCATTATAACTTTTAGATCTTTGAGAATATAACAATGTTCTGATGGAATTACTTTTCCATTTACTATATCAAATATTCTTACCATACAATTGCAATTTGGAAATCGCTGATCATTAATTTAACTTCTCCATCAACTTCCACAATATCAGATTGATTTAATACATTACTTGGAATGTACACTATTTCACCCAACTGAATTTCTGTCACTAAATCTCCAACAGCAAAAACTTCTAAGTGTGTCCACTTTTTCATGTTCTCTTGGTCAAGAGTTGCTTGTACTTCTGGACTTAATTCAATAGTTGATTTCTCAATCACGGGTCTTGATAACAAAACTCTCTTTCCTTTTAATTTCATGTTGTATTTTTATTTTGTTTATAATGTTCTAGCAGGGTAATCACTTCTTCCTTTAGGTATGGAAGTTTATAGGTCACTGTATTTTTAACTATAGGATTACCATTCTCATCTTTAATATATAAAGGATATCCATAAGGATCTTTATCAAAACCTTCTTCAAAAATTACATGCTGTAATGTTAGTTCTCCAACTTTAAGACTTGGGTTATGTTTAAGAACTATATACATATATATAGAAAGTTGCAGGCCATAGTGATTAAGATTACAATCATCTAAATGTTTAAGAGGATGAAGCATTTTTTGTGTAATGCCCTCATAGTTCTTGTAACCATGAGTCTTGATTTCTTTGTTGGTTTTATAATCAAGGATATCCACTTTTCCACCAGCCACTGTAACCTTATCACTTTGACCTGCAATTCCTGCTGAACCTAAATATATAAAATGTTCTGGATAAATTCCATCATTCAACTTTTGTTCTCCAGCTACTTTATACCCTTCTTCTGTAAAGGAAGAATTATAAATAGGAAGTTCATAGCCTTCATAAGAAATAGAAGTGCAGTTTAATAAATCTTTTTCTCTTTGGTCATGATACCAATTTCCTAATGTAACACTTCTATTTGCTTCATTGTTCCACACCTGCATTATCTGCGCAGGGGGCATTTTATACCATTTGCTTTTTCTGTTTTTAGAAGATTTTTCTGCTGTTGGTTTTGCATCAAAGGGTTGCTTATATTTAGACAATACTTTTGTTACACTTGTAAACTCTTTGTCAGTGTCTGAAATATATGCATGCTTTTCTGGGTCAAATATTAATTTCATTTGATATAGAATTATCATTTTTATAAAAATGTTGATCTACTAGTGCTTGTTCTTCCATTGTTAATAATGCCTCCCATTTTTCTGCATCACATTTTGCTGACAAAGCTCTTGTCTTTAGAGAAAGAGAGCATCCACATAATCCACAACATGGTCCAGTACCTGGAACTATACATTTAGAACCTGTATGATCTATCTCTGGACAAGTGGAACATATTGCCATACGTTCTGCAGCAATGTCTTCTACATCTGTTTTTTTAAATAGGAAGTTTTTAATTCCTTCAAGAATCTTATCCTTCTCCTTCCAGATTTTGATTACGTCTTTCATATTTAATATTTAACTTTTTTATATTTCCTTCTTTTAATTTATTCATAGCAGTGTGCAATTTTAAATTATCTTTAGATAAATTATTTAAAATAGTGAGTCCAGTAGCAGTTGGATTTTGAATATAATGATCCATAATGCCTTCATTCTTCTTAATACTTTTATCCATTTGCCAAGGTTTTAAAACAAAAGTGCCTAACCCCTTAAGATAAACTGCATTGTTATCTAAAGAACTAAGCATTTTTCTAACCTTATCCCAATAAACATCCAGCACTGAAGTAACTTCCTGCTCAGAAAGTTGTAGCTTCTTAGCTAACTCTGGTACTAGGTTCTTGACTTTCTTTGGTCTCAATGTATATAAAGTTATATTCTAATAATATATTACCTTTATTTTCCACACTAATATCTGAAGTAAAAGCTATCATCTTTTTACCTTTTCCTTGCTTAATAACTAACCCTCTCTTTTCTAAAAGATTAATCCTGTTTCTTACAGTCTGCACCCTTACAGTGTATTTCTCCACTTCTTGTAAAGATATAGCACCAAATAAACAGATCACTGCATTACTACAAAATTGTTTAAGTGGCATTGCTCCCCACTCTGCTAATAACGCAAGATAAGTGAGATCAGAATCTGTAACACTCTGCTTTCTCAAGAACATCAACTCTGTAATAAGCTGATACTTGATAGCAGTGTGTCTTGAATCTAACCTCACTTTTCTGGTTAAACGATTGACATTCATTTGATTATTCAATCACAGGTTCAAGATCTTTCTTTAAACCTCTAGTTTTTGGGGCTGGGACATCAGAATTCTCTGTAGACATTTCTTTAGGCTCTTGTGTAATTTGTGCAATAACAAGTAAAGCCTGAAGTCTTTCTGCTTCTGATACTGTAGCATCTCTTTGTAGTTTGGCTAATTCAGCTCTAAAGGAAGCAAGCTCAATCTCATCAACATACCATTTAATGATTTGTTCCCTACTTGGTTTTTCTTGTGTTTGTTGGTTTTCCATTTTTAATTTTTTTGTATTTTATCTGTAATATAACAGTACATGCCTAGTGCACCAATTATAACTCCTATTATAAATATCATAGTACAAATATATAAATAAAATTTAACTTTTACAAATTTATATTTAAAAATTTTAAATATCCTATTAATTTTAAATAGTATATTCAAGAATGGTTAGGGTATCTAATTAACAATTCCCCACCTCAACTAGAAGTCTCCTCTACCCCCTACCTTTCCTACAGCACTTTCATAAATCAGACATTAAAAAGAAAAAGAATGCTTGAGGAAGAGAAGATCATCACTCGCTGCGCTCGTTCATCTTATATCTTCATCTCTCCAGAGCTACACTATAAACTCTCTACACATGAAGACATCACTCAGCATCCTATCCTTTATTGGATCATGGTTCTTAATTAACCTACTATTAGCAGCTGGTATTAGTTTGCTATTTAACATTGCCTACACTGATGTGGTACAATCTGCACCATTCATTGCTATGGTTAGCATCCTTTGCTCTCCTGTAGTGGCTGGTGTTATAGCCACTGAAGTATATGAAAAACTAGAGAGAGATTAATTCTCTCTTTACTTATATCACTCGCTGCGCTCGTTCTCTTTACTACTTTATCTCTATAACTCTACACTTAAAAGCTGATATCTTACTATCACAACTCACTATGAACACTGCCCCAATCATCGCAACACGTATCAGCAATTGGTACCACGTTCCAACTGCAGAACTTACTGAAGAACTACTTGAGTATTTTGCAGGCAGGGCTGAACGTAGCCCACTCTACTGCAAATTCACTGATGATTCTGTTAGTTGGACAACTCAATTTGAGTGGGCTGACCAACTTGAAATCAGTGCAGTCTATTCTAAGAAAGGTATGCTGTGTTTAAACACTACACCTGTTGAGACGCAAGAACAACGTAGACAGCGTGTTACAGAGTTAAAGTCTCAGTATAAAAAGGAAGCTGTAGTTACTAAGGCGCCTGACGTTAACGTTTCAGACTCTGATCTGTAAGTTCATTTGGGGAGGGAGCAATCTCTCCCCTTTTTTAACTCTAACCTTTAACACCAACCGATATGGAGCAACTCCACACGTATGTGATAGACTATGTAGTAATCTATGCACGTAATCTATCTGAAGCTTATCTCTCATTTAGGGAGTATATGCTATCAGGTAAGTAGGACTCAAGGGTAGCAGAATTTTCTGCACCCTTTTACATTTTCACTAATTTAAAACTTATATATATGGTAAATGTAGAATTACATTTGAGTAAACTTCAAACGTTGGAGTTAATTGAAAAGTATGCTGATGATCATTTAGAAGGATTAATCATTGAAGATGATAACCACTCTTTCTATTATAATGAATGGTTTGAGGCAGAAATGTTTCAATTAATGTCAGCAGTAATAAAAAGCACAAGACTGTCTTTCACTAGAGATGAAATTAAATGGCATCTTGTAAAGTGTGCTGTTCAATCAGGCACCTACAGACAAAATGAGGGTGCAACTGAGGAGCAAAAAAAGCGCTTTATTAAGTACAAAGAGGGAGATTAATTTCTCCCTTTTACATTTACACTTAAAAACAAACTAATATGAAAACAGTAAAACAACTAGAAGAGATATTGACTCTTTACGTTAAAGTGCATGGTAGAAAACCTAACTATGATGAATTTGAAGAATTCATTAAGTTGCATGATGCAAATCAAACAACTACTAACAGTCGTGGTTCACTAGAGATTAAAGTTATCCCCAAAAAGGGGTAACTTTTTTAATTACTCAATCATCATTCGCTGCGCTCATTCTAATTGTTCCTTCACCTCTTAATGCATACTATATTATATGTAGAGTGCAAACAATTGTTCACTAACTCTTAACTAAACAACAAAATGGAAATGATTACTATGTTTGTTTCTACCTATAATGGGTACAACAATGAAACTCTAGAAAGGGTTACAGATTTAACTCCCACTCATTATATATGTGGTGCAACATTGTATCCTATGGATGATGTATTAGTGGTAGATGTACTAACACCAAGAGAACTTGGTAAGAGATATCTATATGAAAGAGTGAATCTATGTTATTAATTACCCAAGTTCAGGGGAGAGTAATCAAACCTGAGCTTAATAGTACTTAAACTCCCATTATTATTCTTAAAACCTAAAAACTTATTATTATGAAAAAGTATCACTACACTGTTGTACAAAGATTAATAGATATGATTATATCTAAAACTCAAAAAAACAATGAGTTATCTTTGATTATTGGTTTACAAGGGGCTTTTGGAGCAAAAGAATGGTATCTTAAAGAAGAAACTAAATCTTTAATTGCTAAAGTATCTTAACAACATTGAGTTCAGGGGAGATACTGTCAAACCTGAACTTAACTATTTCCCTATAGTAGTATATATAGTAATTGTTCTCACGTTTATTAGTGCAGATGGGTGACCACTAGAGTGCAAACTAATTCCCAAGTTAGTTGCTCACGAGCTCATGAGTAAGTTCTGTTAACTAGTTAGTCATTCGCTGCGCTCATTCCTTTTATCTCTTCATCTCTTGATATTTAGCTTATTAAGTAATTAAGCAATTAACTCAAATTTATATAAACAATTAAAAACAATTAAAAACAATGAAAGCAAGTTTAATTAACAAGTACAACAAAGTATCTGAAAAAGGTAACTTAGTTAGAATTTATGTTTACAAGATTACTTCTGGCACTGCAGATGAAGTAGAAGACTTTGAAAATGTACAAGGTATTAACTACAGAGTAGATGAAGATGGTTCACCACTGTTTTTCACTAGTAACTTTGAAGGTAACCATGTAGATTTAGTGAAAAGTAAATCAAAAGATAAGTTAACTAACACTTACTCAGATGTTTACAGAGCTATGTCCTCAGAGATCTTTGAACTACAAAGAAGTATGATGACAACACCTAGTAGTACTATATTACAAAGAGTGGTTACCAAGAGTTCTGGAAAAGATGTTCATATCACAGATGGTGATATGTAATAATTTTGAACAATTTTAGTAAATAGTAGATGAAGTTTAGATGAAGAGTTTAGTGTAACTCATTGATACTGAGGGGGTAATAGACACCTCCTCAGTTATCATTGACTTTACAACATCTACTTTCCAAGCAAAATTATGTGGCAGTAGATAGCCAATTATATATAATGTAATAAACAGTAAACTAATTGTTATTGGAGTTTAGAGTCTAGATAGCCTTTTACCAATAATCCCTTCTATATTTCTGTGGGTTAACAGAAAGAGTAATGCACCACAACTCACGTAGCATAAGCATCTTAAATGGTTGAAGGAATATTATCCCTTTGTAGAAATACAAGTACATTTAAAATGTGAAACTACCTGATTAATAGTCCTAACAAGGAGAGTAATCTCTGGTCAAAATTGGTATGTAATCAGCTCCCAAGGGTGAGCAGTTGTAATAATGAGTGACAAATCTTGCACCAACCTCTTCCAGGTACAATGCTAAGAACTCTATCAGTGAAATTCTGTATTACAACTGAGTGCAGAGGGATTCACTAACAATTAAAAACTAAATACTATGACAAAAGAAACCTTAGAAAGACTTCTTAATGAAGCTTGTGAATTGCTTATTATTTTTGAAGATAATAATGTAGCAAATGATGAAGATAAAAGCAGAATATCTGCAATCTTTAATGAAATAAAGTACTCTGATAAAATAGATTCAGAAATGCAAGCTAGAGCTGATGAAGAAGCACAAGATTGGAATGTTTTTGGTAAAAACAAAATTTAATTACAACTGAGTGCAGAGGGATATTAAAGGTGTAATCTACTACCTATATAAGTGTAGATATTAAATAACAAGCAACTGGCAGTTGTAAAAATGTAAAACAAAATGATAACAGAAATTGAAATCACATTTGAATCCCATCCTATTTGCTACATTCATTCACTTGAAGCAGAAATAGAGAACATGCATCCATCCAGATTAACATCAGAAGATATTGAAGATGTATCTAATAACTATCAAGCACATCTTGAATATAAATGGTGGAAAGATGAACAAAGAGATTTAATTTTATCTCTTGAAGAATCTATTGCTCATTATAAATCAATGTTTAGCCAATGGAAAGCAGCTATTAATCCTGTAAACTCCCAAGGATTAAGATATGTTAATGAAGAAGTTGGTTATGTTGATGAAGATGAAGAATATTTTTAAAAACAAAGGGAGTGAAATGCTCCCATTTTATTCACTTAACAAACAACTGACATGTTGTAATAATCTGCAAAACAAGATGAGATATTTTCAATTAATTAACCCAATTAGAAATCAATATCCTTTAGTAGGAGAAAAAGAAATCTATATTGAAGAAAATGGTGTACAAACACTAATTTTAAAACGTAATATCATTGCTAACTTTCCTAACGAAACAATGGAAATAGCACATGATTTATCTTTAGAAGATGTTCAACGTGAACAATCTTATTTAGATTTAAAAAACGAATGTGAGCTTAACTCTTTAGAAAACCAATCAAATGAGCAAAACAAAATGGAAAATACAATAACAATAATTGAAGTTGAAAATCATCTTACTAAATGGTTTGGTTCTAATTGGAGCAACCAATCATCAGCACAAATATTAGCAATGACTATAAGTTTACTTGATAAAGTTAATGTTGAAGTTGTTTCAGAAGAAGATTTACAAAATGAATGTGATCTTAATTCTTTAGAAAATCAATCAAATGAGTGTTAATTAAACTTAGCAAAACAACAAAATTGATTCAAATAACACTGCAAAAAGAAAGTGCTCAAAGAAAAAGAGCTCCCTTTCCTAAGTTTAGGAACTAGTTTAGTTGTTGTTTTGATGAAGTAATCATTTGTCAACTGCACTACATTAACAAGTTACTAAATATTTCTGACATTATCAATAGTTATAGGATATATAGTTATCAACACATTATTAACAAACAATCTAAAACATAAAAACATGAGCTATTTAAATAGTAAAGCAATTATTGCTGCGTATTCTGAAATTGATAGTATTAACTCAGATTTTCCTACATTTAGAGATTATTGTCTTTATGTTTGCGGTGGTGATTATGCAGCTTTTGATGATTATAATACATTAGCTAATCACATGATGAATGATGATTTAAAGAAAGGAGTGAGTATATGTTAATGCTTTCTCAATCACAGGCCAAAAACTATTTCAAAAAACTGCATTCCTCATATAATCATGAGGGATGTGGTTGTTGTAGTTGTATGCAGGAATATGAAATTAAAGGTAATAAAATACTTTCAATTTCATCAGGTGAATCTGCAGGTCATAGATATTTTAATGTATCTGTAATTGCTAAAATAAAGAAGAAGCAGAAGGATGGGCGTAATTAACCTGAAATAACTGGAATGATCAACAGTTGTACTTCTAATGGTGTAGGGTGATTTCCTATTAAAGTTATCTAACTTACTTGTATCCAATGTGCGGTACTAACATAATAGATTAAAGTGCTGAGCATCACTACAATAACAAAAACTGCTTTAGATAAATTGTGTAGCTAGATAGAAACTTCAGGAAGTCTAGCAAAGTTAATTCCTGGTTGTTCACAAAAGAACTTATAAACAAACACCAATTTATTTATTAAACAAACACTAAAAAAAACAACCAACATGAAAGCAACTAAAAAAATAGTTTATTTAGTACTTACAACACTAGTAATTAGTTCTTGTACTTCTAAATCTGGAGAAACCTTTACTAAATCTAATACATGGAGAGCTAGGAATATTTTAAATAATCATTTGCTTATAGTGGAGAATGATTTAGAACTTCCCCTCACAATTGGAGATACAGTGTGTGTAGGTAATTCCCATACCACTGATTCAGAGTTTAATATATTGAATAGTGCTCAACAAAGCATAGATACTATTCAATATGATATGATTGTAACCAATAAGGACACTATTTTTACTGCATGGGAGTGTCATAATGTAGTGCTTGAACAAAAAGTGTTAAAATATAACAAATAATAAATACAAATGAAAGATATTTTTAAATTTGAGCCATTATTTCATTTACCAGATGAAATATTACTGGCAGATGATGCTTACATGCATTATACTAATGAACAATATGTGTGGAAATTTGACAATAATTATGGCGTAAGTGCAGTTTATGGACGCAGCACTAAGGGTTCAGAAATGGGGTTGTGGGAATGTGCAGTCATTAAATTTTGGAATGAAGATAATAATTTTGATCTTGATTACACAACAGACGTGTTAAATGATGTTGAAGGTTATTGTAGCACAAAAGACATTAATGAATTGTGTACAAAAGTTAATAAATTACCATTTACACCACTTCAAGAAGATGTGGACACCACGTTAGAAATCTTTAATAAGTTTGATAATCAATAAGTTAAACACTATAAAACTATGAACATGAAAAACATAACTATTGATGGAGTTGAATATACTCCTGTTATTAACACAAAAATAATAGATTTGATTACAGTTAATCAAACAATCAGCATTCAAGTGTATCCTACAGATTTAGGTGACATG
>Ga0114969_10001842_pt1 | contig 17704 bp, 14 predicted proteins | sample M_130807_MF_Meta_FD_87316 | JGI IMG/M metagenome (GOLD analysis project Ga0114969, IMG submission 87316) | Freshwater microbial communities from Lake Montjoie, Canada to study carbon cycling - M_130807_MF_MetaG | ecosystem: Environmental > Aquatic > Freshwater > Lake | place: Lake Montjoie...
CGAGATTTTCAATTGGCGCAGCGCGAGGACCGACAGCACCTCGCCCTGGATCCAGCCGGTTTCCATGCTGTACAGGCTCCAGCCGACGTCCGCGTCGCTGCCCCAGTATTCCCAGCGGCCGAAATCGAAACCGCGAAACCACCCGCCATCGAGTTCGGGATGCGCCTCGCTGCGGACCTGGACGCGGCAGAAGAAACGCGCCAACCGATCCTCCGCATCGCGGTAGAGGGCATCGCCCGTCGCCGCCGCGGCCTCGTGGAGGCCCACCAGCGCGAAGTTCGCCGTGTACAGCAGATCGGTGTTCGGATCGCCGTTCGCCTGCACCAGCGTGGTTTCGCCCGTGCCGTACGCGGCGTTGTCCGCCGGGCCGCGGCTGATCTTGGTCAGGATCGCACCCGACGCATCCATGTCGCCGACGAGATCCAAGGCCATCCGGCGAAGCCATTCCCGGTGGAGGGGCGTGTCGTCGATCCGCACCAGCCACGCGAGGGGCAGCAGCATGCGGGCGCGTTCCTGGTTGAACTGGTCGTTGGTCGCCGACCACCGCTTGGGATAGCCCGCCATCATCAGGCCAATCGCGCGGGTGGCCCGCTCGCGCAACAGCGGGAACCCGGTGGCGCGCGAGCCCCACAGGAAGCAGGCCTGCACGAATGCCTGGTAGTGGGGCGAAAGATTCTCGTGGTCGCCGAGGAAGGAATTTTCCAAGCCGTCCCGCGCGAGCGACGGCAGGTCCACCACCGTGGTCATGAAACCCTTCCGGCCCGTCGACCGCATCATCGCCAGCAACTGCTGGGCGAGCCGCTCGTCGTGCCGCGACGTGGGCAAGGCCGCCGCGGCCCGCAGCAGTCCCAGACAGGCCCGCGCGTTGTCGTCGCCCCAGATCTGGTCGTAGCCGTTGGCGTTCCCGTAATAGCGCGGCACGTCGTTCCAGCCGGCGAGGCCGAAGGCCGGGTGGGTGGGATCCGATCGGTCGCCGTTGTAGAGGATGGACCGCGTGACCAACCAATCGGCGAGGTTCGATCCGACGCGCGAATATTCCAGATCGTGCAGCGCCGCCCCGGCGAGGGCGAGGGCGCCGGCGGATTCCCCGTGGTTGTCCGCGCGCCGCCACCACAGCACCGCCTGGGATCCGTCGCGATAGATCTTGGAACGGAATCCCTCCAGCAGCCCGAGGGTGCCGTCGCCGACGGCGGATCGGTTTCCCGGCAGGGGTGCGGCCCGATGCCCGTCGGGCCAATCCTTGGTCGGCGGGCCTTGGTTCGCGGGCCGGTCGTAGAGCGATTGCCACGAGGGATGCACCAGCAGGCCGGAGCGTTGGTACCAACCCGCGCCGCGTCGCAGCGCCTCCTTTTCCGCATCCGCGGCCAAGGTCCCGTCGCGCGGGTGGGATGGACGGACGGTGGGGATCCATCGCAGCGGGGGCACCGTCGCCCCGGGCTGCGTCCAACCCAGGATCATCCGCCATACCGCCGGCCAGGCGTCCAGCGGCGCGTAGCGGGCGGTCACGCATTGGCTCAGTTTCGTGGTCCCCACCAACACTTCCCCGGCCGGGGATTCCAGAAGGATGGGCCACGCTCCCTTGTCCGGGATCCCGTGGAGCGCCGTGTCGTAGCCCGCCACCCGGGCGACCCGCAGATGCGCCCGCGAAGCCTCGACCGGCAGGTAGTGGCAATCGTGGATCATCAGGATCCGCGACGGCTTCAACCCGTCGCCAAACGCGTCGCTGGCAACCACCGTGCGTTCCAGGATGTTGCCCCACTCCCCGGTCCGCAGGGTCCGCGGTTCCCCGAACGCCATGCCCGGCACGAACGACGGGTATTCCACGTAGAGCCGCAGCTTTCGGTTTGCCGCGGTCGCGAACAATGCCGGATCCAGGGGCGTGGCCCGATCCGGATACCCGTCGGCCAAAATCAGGACGCCGTCGCCCGACTCCGCGCCGGCCACCGCCGCCGCGGCGGAATCATGGCGCGTCGCGTGGATTCCGGCGTCGCGGAGCACCCGGACCATGTCGTTGTCCGGACGCGCCGCGACCACCCACGACGCACCCGCCGACGGAAGCAAGCACGCCGCGCAACCTCCCGCCAGCAACAGGTAACCCGTGATCTTCATGGCACCGGTACCAACCGATAGAACCGACCCGCGGCATCCCCGGCATCCAGCGTGTCGACCGCCGTCGCGTCGTCGCCGGTCGGGATCACGGGCGACCCGAGATCGGTCCAATCCGCATCCTCCAATGCCGCCTTGAATTGGACTTGGTACGGCAACCCCGGGGCCGTGCGCCATCCCAAGACGACCGTATCCCCGTCACGCGCGACCGACCGGAAGGCGACGGGCGGAATCGGCGTCACGCTCACGTCGTCGAGGCCGAAGCCGTAGGCGGAATTCTGCGCCGCCAACCGCAGCACGGTCCGGGGAGCGGAGGCCGTCACCACCCATTGCAGGCGGGTCCACGCGAGGATCCCGGGGCCAACAAGATTGTAGACCGGGTCGGCCGGGTCCCCGTCCGGGTTCCAGCCCGCATGGAATTCCTGGTCGAAACCGTCGACCGGGTTGTTGATCCAGAACGAGAGCAGATAGGACTGGCCGGGCACGGTGGTCAGGGTCTGCGAAATCGTCGCGAGTTGCACGTCGCCCATGAACATGCCCCACGACCCGCTGTGGGCCACTTGGTAGCCCGACGAATTGCCCTTCACGGCGTTGTAGACCGTGGGCACGAGGGCGGGATCCGCCGGCACGAAAGTGCCCGTGCCGTCGAGCGTCCACGCCGTGAGGGCACCGGACTCGAATCCGCCGTTCTGGACGAGGGATCCGCCGACATTCAACGAGAACGCCACGGTCTGGGCGACCTTGGAGTCCAGATTGGAGAAGGTGATCCCACCCGCGTATTGCCCCCTGGCGAGACCCGTCGCCCCGGGCGCCAAACGGGTCGTGACGTCCACGCCGGTTCCGGGGGCAAGGATCCCGGCGACCGGCGCCGTGACCAGCCAAGGGGTACCGCCCGACACCGACCACGCCAGCGGCGCTACGCCGACATTGGTCAGCGCGAACGTGGTCGTGTCGGGCCCCAGCGGGCCGCCGACCGGTCCGGACGCGGAGAAGCCGGTGGGCGGCGCCAGCATCAAGGCGTCCGGCGGACCGACCACGGCATCGATCAGGGCCTGTCCCACCGGCGTGCCCCACCCGGTGCAGAGGTCGTATCCCGTCGTCGCCGGAAAACTGGTCGTGCTGCCGGGACGGAAATTGTTGCCGGTGACGACATCGTGGAAAGCCGCGGCCTGCCGCGAATCCTTGCCGATCGCGTAGAGGGCCGGATTGACGAAGCCGACGGGAAGCCGTCCGGTCGCGGCCGCCTGTTCGTTCATCAGTGCTGCCAGGCCGGCCCACAGCGGCGCCGCGCAACTGGTCCCGCCCAAGACCTCCGACTTCCCGTCGCCGTACCGGACATGGATGTTGTCCGCGACCATGGCGACGTCCGGAATGTTCCGTCGACTGGACGAACCCTTGTTGGCGGCGGTGGCGACGCCGGACTGCCAGACCGGCAGCGGATAACTGGTACTGATGCCGCCACCGCTTCCGGTTCCCGTGCCCGTGTTCCAGACGGTTTCGGAGATCCAACGACCCGCCGGCCCGGCCGTGCTCAGGGTCGTGCCGCCCACCACGGTGATGTAGGGCGAGCTCGTGGGCGTGTTGACCAGCGTCCGGGAATCGAGTTGACCCGCCGTGTAGGCCGCGGCATCGCCGGACGCGAGGAAGAACGACTGCCCCTGGGCGGCCATTTGCTTGAAGATGTTGTCCGTGGTGGCACTGGGCCCGCCGCTCCACGCCCAGGAGCAACCGAATTGCTTGATCTCGGCGCGACTCGCCATGGTGCTCAGCAGATCGTTCGGAATCCCATACGGGCCCGCCTCGAATACCACCACCTTGGACAAACCCGGCGCCATCGAGATCGCCATTTCGATGTCGAGGGAAACCTCGTCGTTGCCACTGCCGAAACCGGTGGTGGGGATCCCGTCGTAGCCATTCACCAGCACGGTTTCCAACTCGACCTCGGGAATCCCGGCGGCCGCCTCGTAGGCCGCGATGTCCGCGGCATAGAAACCATCGAACTGCAGCAAGCCGACCTTCTGGCCGGCCCCCGTCAGCGTCACGTCCGGGGCATAGGCCGCCCGGAAATCCTTCCCGAAAAAGGCCCCGCCACCCCCGGATCCGGCGCGCGGCACGCCCCCTCCCACGGACCCGGCCGGCCGGGACCGGATGATCCTGGGCTGCGGCCGTGCATAGTCGGTCAAACCGCTGATGTCTTTCACCGGCAGGTCCGCGTCCACGGTCGGCTCGGTGTCCGGAGCGTAGAAATCACGATCCTCGTTCGAATGCCGGTAGAGCTTCACGGAGACCTTGAACGCACGACGGATGTCGTCGGCAGATCCATCCACATCGAGGACCAACCGGTTCCCGTGGGTCGCCGTCACCCGCAGACCGTTCCGCCGGGCATGGTCGATCGCCCGGGCATAGTCCTGCTCGGTCGGACCGAATCGCGCGGCGAATTCCCCGGGCGCGAGAAAATGCCGGTACAGGGGACTTCCCGGCGAACACACCTGGGACAGAAACTCGTCCAATCCCTTTTCATCCCGCGGCGCGAGACCGATCGCGAGCCGGATGCGCTTGGCCGGCGGCAGCCCCCCCTTGGGGACCAATTGCGCGACGACCGCCGGCACATGGCCTTGGAGCCGTCTGGATTCAGTCCCCACCGCCAGCCCCCGGAACGACGCCCACGCGATCCCCCAAAGCACCACCCACAGGGTTGGCGCGGCACCCCCATGTCCACGGGAATGCCGGGGAAGGCGGAATCTTGCGGCGAACATCCGGACACTCGTAGGCGGTTTTCCGATGCGGGACAAGCCGGCGACGGGAAGGCGATGCACCCCGGGGCGGCGATGTGCCGGAAATTCGGTTGGCTTCCCCATCGACGGCGGACAACCTGTGCGCGTCTCGTCGCCCTCCCCATCCACCATGAACTGGTTCTACGCCCTCGAAGGTCAATCGCTCGGCCCCGTCGACGATGCGGAACTCGCGCGCTTGGCCGCCGCCGGCACGGTGAAGGACGACACCTTGGTGTGGCGCGAGGGATTCTCCGGATGGCAGCCCTACGCGACCGTCCGTCCCGAGGCCACCCCCCCTTCCCCGGCCGCCGGCGCTGCGGACGTCCCGCCGCCGGGGATCGCGGATACGGCCAAGGTCCGCTGCGCGGGATGCGGCCTTGCCTTCGCGGAGGAAGAGACGATCGCCATCAATGGCGCGCGGATCTGCGGCGCTTGCAAACCGGCGTACCTCCAGCGATTGGCCGAAGGCGGCGTCCCCGCCGGTTCCACGTCATCCCCGGGCACCCACGGAAATCTCGGCCCCGACGAAATCGCCGGCCGCGACTACAGCGTCGGGGCGACCGACCGGATCTCGGAGGCATGGGGCTTCATCTTCCGCGAACCCAGCGTTCTCCTGCTCGGGGGCGCCTTGGTGTTCTTCGTGACGCTGGCCATGCAGGCCGTGCCTTATCTGGGCCCGATCGTCGGCCTGGTGATGACCGGCCCGATGCTCGGCGGGCTCAACCTCTTCTTCATCCGGCGTCTCCGGGGAGAGACCGTGCAGCTTGGCGACGCTTTCTGCGGCTTCGGACCGCGGTTCGGCCAACTCGCCCTCGCGCACGTGGTGCCCTCGCTGCTGAGCGGCTTGTGCTATCTGCCCGGCATCGCGATCGGAGCGGTCGCCATCGTCCGCATGCTCCAACGCGGGGCGGGACCGAAGGGCGACGACATCGCGATCCTCGTCGTCGCCGGCATCGCTTTGCTGGCCGGCATGATCGTCGCCATGTGGCTGACCGTCGGGTGGATGTACACGATTCTCCTGGTCGCCGACAAAGGCTACGGCCTGACCGCCGCGATGTCGCTGAGCCGGCGCGTGGTGCGGCTCCACTTCTGGCAGAACCTCTGGCTCGTGTTCCTGGGCGGCATCGTCGTGTCCGCCGGATTCATGGCGGCCTGCGTCGGCATTTTCGTGACCTTCCCGCTGGTCACCGCCGCCATCGCGATCCAGTACGACCGGATGTTCCGGGATCTCGCCCCGGCCAAGGCCTAGGCCATGCGCAACCCGGATCCCGAATGTCCCGGTTGCGGTCGGCCCCTCCCCACGGACCCCGTGGAGTTGGCCGGCCTTGCCGCCTGTCCCCATTGCCGCGGCGAACTTACCGCCACCGTGTTCCCGGCGTATGGTCGCGGCCCGGTGATCGGCGGCACCGCCGAAAGGACCACCGCGGACGACGAAGCCACCTGCTTCTTCCATCCCTCGAAAAAGGCGGCCGTGCCCTGCGACCGATGCGGCCGGTTCCTGTGCGCCCTCTGCGACCTGCCCATCGCCGGCGAGCACCTTTGCCCGGGTTGCGTCCAAAGCGCCCAGAAGAAGGAGGGCTTGTCGGGCGTCGGACGTCCCCGCCTCCGCTGGGACATCATCGTGTGGCAGTTGGTGCTGTTGCCGCTGCTGGCCTGCAGCTTTGTCATCCCCGTCACGGGACTGGCGGCCGCGGGTCTCGCGGTCTGGGGACTCCGCGCGCCCCCCAGCCGGGTGGTGCATACCCGGGCGCGCCTCTGGGCCGGTCTGGTCGCCGGATTGGTGGTGGCGGCCGGCGGCACCGTTTTCTGGATCGTGGCCGCCACCCGTTGAGACCATGGAACTCCGACTCCCCAAGGATCCCGCGTACGAGAGGATTTGCAGCGGCCACACCCCGACGGGTTCGGCATCCTACTGGCTCGGTCGGGACCACTTGCTCCTGGTCGAAACCAGTTTCGTGACCGAGCAGTGCCGGCGCTTCGAGCTCCGCGACCTCGAACTCGTCGTGGTCCAGCCCACCTCCACGCGCCTCGTGGCCGGCTCGGTGCTGGCCTGCGCCTTCGTCGTCCTCCTGTCGCTCGCGGCCATCGCCTCGTTCCGGGCCGCCTCCAGCAACGCGTCGGACGCCGCGATCTGGGCGGTGTTGGCGGGAATACCCACGGTCGTCCTGGGGGCCGCGCTCGCCTGGGTCGTCCTGCCCGGACGCTTCTGCCGCGTCCGGATCCGCACCGGCGTCCAGACGCTCGCGGCCCCCGGCATCTCGCGCCTTCCCAAGGCAACCCGCTTCGTCGCCAGACTTCGCGCCGCCCTCGCGCCGACGGTAGATGCCGCGCCGGCCGCCCCCCTCGCCCCCCAACCCGCGGCCGGCAACGCATCGACGGATCCGGCCCCATGACGTCGCTGGCATCCCAACGTTGCCTCCTCCACCCGTCGCGGGAAGCCGCCGCCCGGTGCCCGCGGTGCCGGCGTGCCTATTGCCGCGAATGCGTCACCGAGCACGACGGCCGGTTGCTCTGCGCGGCCTGTCTCCGGGATTCGACGAAGCCCGCCCGGGCGCAATCGCTCCGCATGGCTTGGCTCGCCGCCCCCGTCCACCTCGTGGTCGGCCTGTTCGTCGCCTGGACGATTTTCGAACTGCTGGGATGGGTCCTGCTCCGCACCCCGTCCGCATGGCACGAGGGGATTCCGGTGGAGCGGATCGCCGGCCAAGGCCCCTGACCCACGCGCGATGAAGGCCTCCGTACGCAAGGAAATCGGACGACCGGCGCTCGACCTCATCGAGGACGCCGTGCACCTGCTGCGGGAAGCACCGCTCGGCGTCCACCTCGCCTACCACGTCGGCACCGCGCCGTTCCTGCTGGCCCTGCTTTGGTTTTGGTCGGACATGACCCGCGGCGCCTTTGCCGACCAGCGCTGCGCGCGCTCGGCGTTCGGACTCGCGCTGCTCTACCTGTGGATGAAGGCGTGGCAGGGAGTGTTCGCCGCGCGCCTCGCCGAAGGCATCCGGCTCGAGCCCGGGGTCCCGTGGGGATTCCGGCGCTGGTGGCGCATCCTCGTCACCCAGGCCGCGATCCATCCCTGGGGGTTGCTGGTGTTCCCGGCCAGTTTTCTGCCGCTGATGCTGCCCATGCCCTGGGTCTTCGCCATCCTTCAGGGCGTCACCGTCGGCGCGGATGCCGCCGACGGGTCCGCCGTCGCCTGCCTGCGGCGCGCGTGGCGCGCCAATGTCCGCTGGCCCGGACAAAACCATGCCCTCGTCGGGCTGCTGATCGTCGTCGCCTTCGGCGTGGTGCTCAACGTCGGCATTTCGTTGGCCTGCCTGCCGTTTCTGGCACGGACGCTTTTCGGACTCGAGAACGCGTTCACGCTGTCGTTCGAGTCCCTGCTCAACAGCACCTTCCTCCTCGGCGTCCTCGCGCTTTCCCACCTGGTCCTCGACCCGCTCGCCAAAGCGATCTACGTCCTGCGCACGTTCGAATCGGAATCGCTCCACAACGGCGACGACCTCCGCGCCCGACTGAAACGGCAGCGCGCGCTCGGGGCGGCCATGGCCAGCGTCGTCCTGCTCCTCGCGTTACCCGCTTCGGTCCCGCCGGCCCGGGCCGGCGATGTCCCCGCGCCGACCGCTCCCCTCGCCGTCAAGGCGCCGGAGTTGGACCGGGCGCTGCGCTCCGTCCTCGACGGACCGGACTACACCTGGCGGGCCCCGCGAGAGCAGTCGCCCGAAGAACCGGAACGGCCCGGGCAAAACCGTTTCCTCGCCTGGTTGCAGCGCCGGGCCAAGGCCATCGGCGACTTCCTCGATGCCAATGCCGGCCGGGTGTTCGGGGGCATCGGCCGCCTCTTCGGGAAACTGTTCGGCCCCCGCCCGATGCCGACCCTTCCCACCGGCAACGACCAGGTGGACTGGGTCGGCGGCCTGCGGCCGGTCCTGATGGTCCTCATCGCCGCCGGCGTCGGCTGGATCGCCTGGATGCTCTTCGGGATCTGGAAAAAGCGCCGGCCCACGCCGGCGGCGGACGCCCCCGCGATGCGGACCGCGCCGGACCTGACCCAGGAGAACGTCTCGGCCGACCAATTGCCGGAGGACGGATGGCTGGGATTGGCGCGGGATCTGGCGGCCCGCGGGGAACTCCGGCTCGCGGTGCGTGCCATCTATCTTGCGAGCCTCGCCCATCTCGCGCGCCGGGAATGGGTCCGGCTCGCCCCGTTCAAGACCAACCGCGAGTACCGGCGCGAACTCGCGCGTCGCTCCCGCGGGATGCCCTCCGTCGCCGCCGACTTCGACGCCACCGCCGCCGCTTTCGACCGCGTGTGGTACGGCAACCACCCCGCCTCCGGCGAACTCCTCGCCGAGGCCGAACTCCGCCTGGATTCCATCCGGCGCACCGCCCCATGAAACCGCGCGCGCGCAATCTCGCCGTCGCCGGGATCCTCGCGGTGGTCTTCGCCGTCTCGCTCGTCCGCCTGTTCCAGTACCGGTTCGCCGCGGGCGACATCTATCCGCCCGGCTCGTCCCTGCGTGCCGATCCCCTCGGGTCCAAGGCGCTGCACGCCGCCTTGTCCCTCCTCCCGGGCATGCGGGTCGGGCGCAACCACGAACCCCTCGCGCGTCTCGCCGAGCCCGCGGGCACCACGCTGCTGATCCTCGGCGTCCCGCCCGGGGCGAAGGGATCGCCGATGCCGACCACGGATGAAACCGAGGTTCTGGAACGCCTGGCCCGTGCCGGGGCGCGGTTGGTCGTCGCCTTCGAACACCAGTCGCCGGAATCCGCCACCAACGTGTGGCGCCGGGGATTCGCGAACCTGCGCGCGTCGGCCGGCGCGTCGACCAACCGCGACCCGTCCCTCGACGCACGCCTTGGCTTCGATCTTTCGGCCACCAACGCCGCCGGCGAGGTCGCCCGCCGCGCGGGGGCTTTTCACTCGCTCCGCGACACGATGCCGTGGCCCGGCGGATGGAGCCTCGCCGGCCTCGGGCCGGAATGGCGTGCCGTCTACGAACGCGCCGGGGCTCCAGTGGTCGCCGAACGCCCGTTGGGATCGGGGACCATCGTCCTCGTGGCGTCCGACTATCCTTTCTCCAACGCGTCGCTCCGCCGCGACCACCCGTCGGAATTCCTGGCGTGGATCGTGGGTCCGAATCGCCGCGTGGTCTTCGAGGAAACCCACCTGGGTCTCTCGCTCCAGCCGGGGGTTGCCGGCTTGATCCGGAAGTACCGGTTGGGCGGGCTGATCGCCGGGTTGGCCGTGCTCGCGGCGCTCTACGTGTGGCGCCAGACGTCGCGCTTCAACCCGCCGCCGGAGTCCCCCGAGTCGGGCGCGGTCCGCGGCCGCGGCAGCGCCGGCGGCCTGCTCAACGTTTTGCGCCGTTCGGTACCCCCGGCCAGCCTTCCGGAGGTGGCCTTCGCGGAATGGCGCCGTTCCCTCGGCCGGCACCACGCGCTCTCCGAACAACGCCTCGCCGACGCGCAGGAACTCGCCAATCTCGAGTGCGCCAAACACCCGCGGGAACGCGACCCCGCCGATTTCCACCGCCGTCTCGCCCGATTGCTCCGCCACCGCTGAACCTTCCCAACCCATGGACAACACGGTCTCCCAACTCAAGGACACCCTCGCCCGCGCCCGCGCCGAGGTCGCCAAGGTCATCATCGGCCAACCCGACGTCGTGGACCTCGCCCTCGTCGCGATCTTCACCAACAACCACGCGCTCATCGAGGGGGTGCCGGGCGTCGCCAAAACGCTGCTGGTCCGCACGCTCGGCCAGGTTCTCGGCTGCCCGTTCGGCCGCGTCCAGTTCACCCCGGACCTCATGCCCGCCGACATCACGGGCACCAGCGTCTTCAATCTCCAGCGCAACGAATTCACCCTCGTGCGCGGCCCGATCTTCACCACCTTCCTGCTCGCCGACGAAATCAACCGCGCGCCCGCCAAGACCCAGTCGGCCCTGCTGCAGGCCATGCAGGAACGCGCCATCACCCTCGACCGCGAGACCCTCGAGCTCGATCCCAATTTCACGGTGTTCGCCACCCAGAACCCGCTCGAGAGCGAGGGCACCTATCCGTTGGCCGAGGCCCAGAAGGACCGCTTCCTGATCAAGATCGCCATGCGCCCGCCGGAACGGGACGGCGAACTGTTGCTCGCCCACCGCTCGCTCGGTTCCGATTCGCCGGAGGCCGTCCTCCGCGCCGGTCTCGTCCAACCCATCCTGTCCGTCCAGGACCTCGCCTCGCTGCGCTTCCAGTTGGCCCGGGTGGTCGTCCGCGACGAACTCGTCGCCTACGCCGTCGACGTCGTGCGCGCCACCCGGACCCACGAGTCCGTCCTCGTCGGCGCCGGACCGCGCGCCACCCAGGGCCTGTTGCTCGCCGCCCGCGCCTGGGCCGCGATCGCCGGACGCGATTTCGTGACGCCCGACGACGTCAAGGCGCTCGCGTCGCCGGTGCTCGAGCACCGCCTGGTGTTGCGGCCCGAATTCGAACTGGAAGGCGCGACCGTCTCGGAAGCGGTCGAACGCATCCTGCAATCGGTGCCGGTTCCCCGCTGAACCCATGTGGGTCCCGCAGCCACGATTGCTCTGGTGGGTCGGCCTGGCCGCGTGTCCGGCGCTCGCGCTCGCGCCCACGAACGACGCCACGGCCACGCTCGCGCTGGCCGTGGTCGGCGTCACCGCGTTGGTCGCGGCGTGGGATGCCCTGCGGGTGTGGCAGAGATTTTCCCGGTTCTCGATCTCCCTGCCGCCGGTGGTGCGCCTTGCCAAGGGCCACGCCGGGACCCTCCCGTTGCGCCTGGACCCGGGCGGTCCCGAGGGCCTGCGCCTGCGCATTGCCCCCGCCCTGGCACCCCACCTCGAGACACCCGATCCGGAAAGGACCGTCGTCCTACCGGGTGCCACCCCGAGCCTCCTCGACTGGCCGATCCTCGGGCCCACGCGGGGCCGGTTCGTCGTCGCGTCCTGCCACGCGGAAACCCTCTCGCCCCTCGGACTCTGGGCCCGACGCCGGGTGTTGCCCGTCCGCTGCGAGATCCGCGTCCAACCCGATCTCGTCGGTCCCATGCGCCGCAACGCCGCATTTCTGGTGCGCGGGGGCGCCGGCGCGCGCTCCCAGCGCCAGGTCGGTCGCGGCCGCGAGTTCGAAAAGCTCCGCGAGTACGTCGCCGGCGACGGTTTCGACGAGATCCACTGGCGCGCCACCGCGAAACGCGGGCATCCCGTGACCAAGGTCTTCCAGGTCGAGCGCACCCAGGAGGTCTACGTGGTCGTGGACGCCTCGCGTCTCTCCGGCCGCATCCTCGAGAGGAACGACGACGAGGCCCCGGTCGCGGACGGACGGACGGCCGAGCCATTGCTCGAACAATTCATCCAGTCCGCCCTCCTGCTCGGCGCGGTGGCCGAACGCCAGGGCGACCGCTTCGGCCTCGTGACCTTCGCCGACCAACCGGACGGGTTCGTCCGCGCTTCCTCCGGACGCTCGCATTTCTCCGCCTGTCGCGAACGACTCGTCGAGCTCCGCTGCCGCACGGTGTCGCCCGATTTCGAGGAACTCGCCACGTTCCTGCGACTCCGGCTGCGCCGGCGGGCCCTGCTGCTTTTCCTCACCAGCCTCGACGATCCCGTCGCCGCCGAGGGTTTCCTCCGCGGAATCGAGATTCTCCGTCACCAGCATTTGTGTGCCATCGTCCAACCCCGTCCCCGCGACGTGGCACCCTTGTTTTCCGACGACCGGGTCGCGTCGCTCGACGACGCCTACGTCGCGTTGGCGGGACACCTCCGGTGGCAGGAACTCCGCGGGTTGCAGGCCGTCCTCCAGCGGCGCGGCGTCACCCTCGTGCCCGCCCCCGTCGAGGGCCTCGCCGCGGCCCTGATCACCCGCTATCTCGACGTGAAACGCCGCCAGATCCTCTGAAGGACCCCACCCGATGATCCTCGATCTCGACAGATTCCTGAGGGAAGGCCGGCCCCACTGGACCGAACTGGAGGAGATCCTCGGCCGACTGGAGTCCGGCGGCGTCCTCGATCTCGCGGGCGCGCGCCGTCTCCATTGGCTGTACGAACGGGCATCCGCCGACCTCATCCGGCTGGGAACCTTCGCGTCGGAACCGGAAACCCGGCGCTATCTGGAGGCCTTGGTCGCCAGGGCCTATTCGGAAATCCACGACACCGCGGCACGCACCAAGCGCTTCCGTCCGCTGCATTGGTGCCGCCGCACGTTTCCACGCGCCTTCCGACGGCACGCCGCCGCGTTCTGGCTGTCGCTCGCCATCACCGTCGCGGGCGCGTTGTTCGGCGGCGTCGCCACCGTCGTCGATCCCGATTCGCGCCACGTCACCATGCCCTGGGGGCACGACCAATTGCGGCCGTCGGAACGCGTCCGCCAGGAGGAGCGCTCCCCGCGCGGCGCCGGAAAAGCCGGCGACGGGCACGGGACGTTTTCCGGATTCCTGATCTCCAACAACACGCGGGTCTCCATCCTGACCATGTCGCTCGGCATGACCTACGGGATCGGGACGATCGTCATGCTCTTCTACAACGGCATCGGCGTGGGGGCGATCGCCGCCGACTACCTGCTCGACGGGCAGGGGCGGTTCCTCGCCGGCTGGATCCTGCCGCACGGGACCGTCGAGATCCCCGCCATCCTGATCGCCGGACAAGCCGGGCTGGTGCTCGGGCACGCGCTGCTCGGCCGCGGCAACAACCTGCCCCTCTCGGGCCGGTTGCGCCGCATCGCGCCCGACGTCGTCACCCTCATCGCGGGGGTCGCCCTGTTGTTGGTCTACGCCGGGATCGTCGAGTCGTTCCTCTCGCAGTACCACGAACCCGTCTTGCCCTACGCCGTGAAGATCGCGTTCGGCGTGGCCGAACTGTGCGCCCTGTCGGCCTATCTGGCGTTGTCGGGCCGCTCCCGCGGACCGGTTGACGATGACGACGGCGGCGACGATCCGGACCAACCGTTCCGCCAACGCCCATGACCCACCTGCGCATACGAACGCCGGAGGGCGTCGAGTTCTCCCTGCAGCTCGCGGGACCGGTCTCGCGGGCGCTCGCGCTCCTGGCCGACAGCGCCGTCGTCTGGTGCGCGACCTCGGTGCTGGGATCGATCGTGCAGGCACTCCGGTGGGTGGCACCGGACACGGCGGGCACCGCGATGTTCGTCGGGATGCTGGTGATGCCCTTCGCCTATGGCATGGCGATGGAATGGTTCAACCGGGGGCAGACCCTCGGCAAACGGGTCTTCGGCCTGCGCGTGGTCGATGCCCAGGGACTCAAGCTCAGGCCCAGCCAGGTGGTGCTCCGCAACCTGCTTCGCGCGGTCGATTTCCTTCCGTTCCTCTACGTCGTCGGCGGGATCGCGACCCTCGTGACCCGTCGTGCCCAGCGACTCGGCGACGTAGCCGCCGGGACGGTGGTCGTCCGCATCCCGAGACCGGCGCGACCGGATCTCGACCAACTCATTGGATCCCGTTTCAACTCGCTCCGCGCGTACCCGCACCTCGCGGCGCGCCTGCGACAACGCGTGCCGGCCGCCGAGGCGGCGATCGCCCTGCAGGCGCTGGTACGCCGGGAGGAGATCGAGGCCGGGCCGCGCGTCGAACTCTTCCGCGAACTCGCCGACCATTTCCGCGGCCGGGTCGAGTTTCCGGCGGAAGTCGTCGACGGCCTTGCCGACGAGCAATACGTCCGCGACGTGGTCGACCTGCTCTATCGACCGCGGGGCGACACTACCCGACCGACGCCGTAGCCAAGCCAATGCGGTCGTATCTGTACATGGGACATTGCGCGGCGGAACCGGGTCGCATGCCATGCGGGGGGCAACGGTTGGGTCGAACCTTGGGGGGGAAGGCGTGCCGGGATTCCCTTGGCGGGGATGTACCCCCGGCGCTCTCCGGGGCAAAGGCTCGTCCGGGCCGCGCACTTGTCCATTGTACAGATACCACCCCATTGCCTTCCCCCTTGAAAACACGGCGAGGCATGCCGTCTAGTCCGCTTGGTTGCGATCGTCTTCCAGCAGGACGTCGGGCCAGCCTGCCATGACTCCCCCAATCCCAGCCCGCGATGCCCCGGAACCGCCCACGCCGCGGTTGCTGTCGCTCGATGCCCTGCGGGGCTTCGATATGTTCTGGATCATCGGCGCCGAGGGATTGGTCCGTGGCTTGCAGAAGTTTGCCGGCGGCGGATTGATCGGCCTCGTGGCGGAGCAACTCCACCACAAGGCCTGGGCCGGGTTTCATTTCGAGGATCTCATCTTTCCCCTCTTCGTGTTCATCGCGGGGGTTTCCCTGGTTTTTTCCCTGGAGAAGACTCTCCGGCAATCGGGCCGCCGCACCGCCGTGCTCCGGATATTGAAGCGATCCGCGCTCCTGTATTGTCTGGGCATCCTATATTACGGGGGGTTCTCGACGCCGTTCGAAAGCATCCGTTTGCTGGGCGTCCTCCAGCGGATCGCCCTCTGCTATCTCTTCTCGGGCTTGCTCTTTTGTTACCTCAAGCCGAGAGCCTTGGCGGGCGTCTGCGCCGGCCTGCTGGTGGGCTATTGGGCGTTGATGTGGTTTGTCCCGGTTCCCGGACACGGCTCCGGGAATTTCGCCGAGGGCGCCAACCTCGCGAACTACATCGACCGTCAATACCTCCCCCTTCGGAAGCACGACGGCGACCACGATCCGGAAGGGTTGCTGAGCACGCTTCCGGCCATCGCCAGCTGCCTTCTGGGGGTTTTCGCGGGCCTGGTCCTCAGGAATCCCGCCTTCACCGACCGCGAGAAGGTTTTCCGGTTGGTGGCGGGTGGACTCGCCTGCCTCGCCTTGGGTTGGGCATGGCATCCGAACTTCCCGGTCATCAAGAAACTTTGGACGTCGTCATTCGTCCTGGTGGCCGGAGGCTACAGCTGCCTCCTTCTGGCCGCGTTCTACCAGGTCGTCGATGTCTGGAAGTTCCGGAAATGGGCGATGCCATTCGTCTGGATCGGCGTGAACCCCATCACGATCTATTTCGGCGGGCACTTCATCGACTTCGAGGCGATGGCCAAACTGTTTGTCGGTGGCCCGGTGGGCGCCGCTTGCGGCCGGTACGGCGAACTCGTGCTGGTCGTGACCACGCTTGGATTCGGCTTCTGGTTCCTGCGGTTCCTGCACCAGAGGAAAATCTTCCTCCGGGTCTGATGGGGAACCGGCGGATCCCCGCGTTCCTGCTGTCCAACGCCGTCCCGGCCGTGAATCCTTGCCCCATGCCCCATCGGGTCGAGTCCTTCCCGGCCGCCGCCAACCGCCGGTTCGCGATGCCGTTACACCGCTGCCAACCGTTCGGCACGTCCCCCCGGGAGGCGATCGCCCCGTCGAACGACGAGCCGCGCCATGCCGCCTTCACCCCTCCCGTCGACGACGCGATGGTCGCTCCGGAACCCATGCGCGCCGCCGGCACATGAGCCCCGCGGATCCATCGCCCGCCACGGAATCCGTCTCCATCACCCGTTGGGGACCGGGCGGCGGCGGCGTCCCCGAACCGGACCGGGTCGCCGTCGAGGAACCCCTCGAGATCCGCGTGGAGACCCACCCGGTGGTGGTGACGATGCGCACGCCGGGGCACGACGAGGAACTCGCCGCGGGCTTTCTCGCGACCGAGGGCGTGGTGAACCGGGCGGGAGCCATCGCCGCGATCCGGCACTATCCCCGCAACGAATCCGGCAACGCCATCGACGTGTGGTTGTCGCCGGGGACGACGGTCGACCTGAAACGGCTTTCCCGGAACATGTACGCCGCCTCGTCGTGCGGCATCTGCGGGAAGGCGGCGATCGAATCCATCCGTCTGGCCTGCGCGCCGGCGGGGCCGGGACCGCGGTTGACCGCCGGGATCCTCGGGGCGTTGCCGGACAAACTGCGGGCGGCGCAAGCGGCGTTCGAGGCGAGCGGCGGATTGCACGGGGCGGGATTGTTCGACGAACAGGGGACGCTGCTGGTGGCGCGGGAGGACGTGGGACGGCACAACGCGGTCGACAAGGTGATCGGGCGGGCGTTGCTGGATGGGCTCTGGCCGCTGGACCGGCACGTGTTGCTGGTGTCGGGTCGCGCGTCGTTCGAGATCCAGCAGAAAGCCCTGGCGGGAGGGATCGCGTTCGTGGCGGCGGTTTCGGCGCCCTCGAGTCTCGCGGTGCGGTTCGCGGTGGAGACGGGCCAGACGCTGGTGGGCTTCCTGCGCAACGGGCGGTTCAACGTCTACGCCCATCCGGAACGCATCGCGGGCTGAAAGCCGGTTCGGTGCGCAACCGCCGCCGGATCCCGGCGGCCGCGCTTCGTTCGTGCCATGGGGCGGGGGGCGCCCGCACCGTCTCCCGCACCACGTCACTTCGGCATCTCGAGCCCGATCTTCTGCACCACCTGCATCACGTCTTTGTCGCCGCGGCCGGAGAGGTTGACGATCATCACCTCGTCGGGACGCATGGTCGGGGCGCGCTTGATGGCCTCGGCGACGGCGTGGGCGGATTCCAGCGCGGGGATGATGCCTTCCAACCGGGCGAGGCGCATGAAGGCGTCGAGTGCCTCGGCGTCGGTGGCATAGGCATACTCCACGCGTTTCTGGTCGTGGAGCCAGGCGTGTTCGGGACCGACGGCGGCATAGTCGAGCCCGGCGCTGACGCTGTGGGTCGACTGGATCTGGCCATGCTCGTCCTGGAGGATGTAGCTGCGCGTGCCCTGGAGCACGCCGAGCGAGCCGCCGTGGAAGCGGGCGGCGTGTTGTTCGGGAAGGATGCCGAGACCGCCGGCCTCGACCCCGACCATGCGGACGGAAGGATCGTTGAGGAACGGGTAGAAGAGCCCGATGGCATTCGAGCCA
>Ga0114969_10001843_pt1 | contig 17701 bp, 14 predicted proteins | sample M_130807_MF_Meta_FD_87316 | JGI IMG/M metagenome (GOLD analysis project Ga0114969, IMG submission 87316) | Freshwater microbial communities from Lake Montjoie, Canada to study carbon cycling - M_130807_MF_MetaG | ecosystem: Environmental > Aquatic > Freshwater > Lake | place: Lake Montjoie...
CGCCACTACAACCACAACCCTCGTCTCTGACAAGCCCACAGGCACGCCTCCGGCTCTGTGCTCACGCTACATCTTCAAGTTGGCTCAGGCTTGCCAGCCGACGAGGTAAGGGCAGAGTGGGCCCACCCCTATGAAGACCCGACTCACGTCCCTCGTCGCCCTCGTGGCGTCCCTTGTCGCCGCCTCGGCCGCGACCAACTACGCCATCCAGCCGGTGCTTCACCCTGGCACGGAGAAGCGCCATGAATCGTTCAACGTGATCTCGAAGCAGGGCGAAGCGCAGCTCGTCTTCCTGGGCGACTCGATCACCCATGCGTGGGAGAGCAGGGGTAAGGCCGTTTGGGAAAAGAGCTGGGCTCCGCTCAAGGCCGCCAACTTCGGCATCAGCGGCGACCGCACCGAGCACGTCCTTTGGCGTCTCGAGCACGGTAACTTCGACGGCCTCAAGCCCAAGGAGATCGTGCTCATGATCGGCACCAATAATACCGGCCACCAGGGTCGTCCGCAGAAGGAACTCAACGGCGCTGTCTACGCGTGCACCGCCGAGCAGACCGCCGACGGCATTAAGGCCATCGTCGCCAAGCTCCAGCAGAAGTGCCCCGACGCCAAGATCCTCATCCTCGCCATCTTCCCGCGCGGGGCCGATAAGAATGATAAGTTCCGCCAGCAGAACGAGGCCACCAACGCCATCGTGAAGGGCTTTGTCGACGACAAGAAGGTCTTCTTCCTCGATGTCGGCGCCAAGTTTCTCGAGGCTGACGGCACGCTCTCCAAGACCATCATGCCCGACCTTCTGCACCCTAACGAAAAGGGTTACCAGATTTGGACCGACGCGATGGAAGTTAAGGTCAAGGAACTGCTGAAGTAAGCCTGCTAAACAGGTTATGAAAAGGGCCGCCCAGCCGGGTGGCCCTTTTGTTTGTAAGGTAGGGACGGCTATCCTCAGCCGTCCGTTCGCCGACGAAGTAGCGCGCCTTCTTCGAGATCCTATCCTCACTCCGGTCAACGGCGGGTTAGGGACAACCCGCCCTACCCAAGGCATCTCGATTTATCTGTCGCGCTGGTAGGGACGGCTGTCCGCAGCGGTCCGTTCGTCAGGCAGATTGCGAGGATGCCCTATTGAGCAGGACGGCTCTGCGGCTGGTTCAAAACTTAGGGTGGTCATCTGCGAGGATAGGCCCATTTTGAGCGATACCCCCATGAGCCGTTCGCTTCGCCATACCCTGTTGTTTTTGGTCTTCGGTCTCGGAGTATTGACCGCTGCAGAACCGATCCCCGTCGGCCAGCAGCTCGCTGACCTGAAGGGACGATTCAAGGCCCAGTATGATATCGAGATTCGATCGGCTCAGGCAGACGATAAGGCATTATCGGCTTCTTACGATGTCACGCTGGTCACGGATGCGAATCTTCCCGGCACGCTGAAGGTGCTCGAATGGGTGGAGGATGAGCTTAAGCGCTATCCAGCCGGTTTCCTGAAGCACCATGGCCCGCGCAATCTCGTACTAGCCGAGTCTTTCCTACCTAAGCGTTCGGCAGCGGGCGTCACACCCACTTCGCCGTCGTCATTTGAATTCAAGGCCAGCGATGCGATTGCCCTGACGGTTCCCGCCAAGCTCACCGCGGTGCAGGAGTTTTTCAAGGCACGTCACATCCACCAGTCCCTGATAGGCTTCCTGCTCCTAGATCATAAGGCTCCGGCTGATCCGATCTCGTTCGAAGCCTGGAAGAAACTGCCCAAGTCGGCCGTCCCGTCCGTTACCTCCATCGGCAAGCGCTTAGCCGGTGCCGACTCGCGTGCCGCCCTGTTCGGCCTTTTCTGGGATCCGTTCGAACACCTTGATCTGATCGCCGAAGCTAAGGCCGACGTATCGATCGCCAGGAAACTCGCCGTCATGAAGGAATTTCTGGCCGCTCAGGACAAGGGCTTCGACCAGGCGTTCTTCGATCAGCTCGCCATCATCCCCGAGTCGCAGCGGATTGTCTGCACGAACGATCTCAGCGACCTAGCCAGCGTCGACCAGATTAAGAAGGACCGCGAGATTCAGGCCGACCTTCGACAAATCGAGCAGAAGTGGGGTATCACCGTACTCTGGGCGCCGGGTTCACCCGCGCCGCCGATGCCGGCCAAGGTGCGCTTGGTCTATTCGTATTTCACCGACAAGAAGATCGCCCAGCTCAAGGCTTTCGTGCGCATGTTGCGCGACGAACTGGACATGTATCCGGATGCGATCGTTTCCCGGCTTGGTTTCGGCAACATCTATATCTTGGACGAGTTTACCTACCGCGACGTCAAACTCGCTGGCCAGAGTTTCAGTTGGATTCCCAAGCCCGCGGTCGCCTACGGATTGAACTCCTTCAAACCGGAGGACGCTGCTTCCCGCGCCTTTTTCAGCCGCACCACGCACCACGAGGTCTTTCATGCGATGGAACGTCGCTTCACCGTCGCCGGTGGTAAGCTCTTCGGCCCGGAATGGAATGCGTTGAACGAGCCTGACTTCAAATATCGGATTGGCCCGGACTCGGTGAGCGCCGAAGGGCAACCCACTCACACCAAGGACAACAAGGGACGAAAGGGTTTTGCCGAACCTTACGGCATGAATATCGCCACCGATGACCGGGCGACGATGTACGCGCGCATGATGGTCGCCGACCAGATTTTTTACGGCCGACTGGCGACGGATCCGGTGCTGCTTGCCAAGACCAATCGTCTTCAGGAATTCTTCCGTAATATCCGCCAGGAGCTCACTATTCCGGCAACCAGCCCGCTTTACCAGATGCTGGCACGGACTCCTGCGGATGCCGCATCAGCCGCATCCAAGACTGAAGCGAAGTAACCCGCTCAGGCCTGCTTCAGCGAAGCCATGTCGATCACGAAACGATAGCGGACGTCCTGCTTGATCATGCGGTCCCACGCTTCGTTGATTTTTTGAATCGGGATGAGCTCGATGTCTGAAACGATGCCGTGCTTGGCGCAGAACTCGAGCATCTCCTGAGTCTCGGCGATGCCACCGATGCAGGAGCCGCTGAAGTTACGGCGCGGCATGATGACGCTGAAGGCGTGGACTGCGAGGGGCTGCTCGGGCACGCCCACGAGGCAGAGGGTACCGTCAAGGCGCAGGAGCGAGAGGTAGGCGTTGAGATCGTGCTGGGCGGAGACGCAGTCCAGGATGAAGTCGAGCGAGGAGGCGTGCTTGGCCATCGCAGCGGCGTCCGTCGAGACCACGACTTCATGGGCACCGAGGCGCAGGCCATCGGCGACCTTAGATGGGGAGGTCGTGAAGAGCACGACGTGGGCGCCGAAGGCGCGGGCTAACTTTACGCCCATGTGGCCGAGCCCGCCAAGGCCGACGATGCCGACCTTCTGGCCCGGGCCTACCTTCCAGTGGCGGAGCGGGGAATAGGTTGTGATGCCGGCGCAGAGGAGAGGAGCGGTGGCCGCGAGATCCATGCCCTTTGGGACGCGCAGGGTGAAGGCTTCGTCGACGACGATGCCAGATGAGTAGCCGCCCAAGGTGTGGCCGCCGAGGTGCTTGTCGGGGCTGTTATAGGTGAAGGTCGCGCCCGTGAGGCAAAATTGCTCGAGGCCCTTCTGGCAGCTCGGGCAGGTGCGGCAGGAGTCGACCATACAGCCCGTGGCGCCGATGTCGCCGACCTTCAGCTTCGTGACCTTGGCGCCGACCGCCGTCACGCGGCCGACGATCTCGTGGCCCGGAACGCAGGCGTAGTTCGTACCCGGCCATTCGCCGCGGGCCGTATGGACGTCGGAGTGGCAGACGCCGCAGAAAAGGATCTCCATCTGGATGTCGGTCGGACCCGGTTCACGACGCGCGATCTGGAGCGGGGCGAGTTTCGAGGAAGGGGAAGCGGAACCGTAGGCCTGGGCGGTGGTGGTCATGGAAGAGTGGTCCTTACTGGTAGGCTTAAAAGGTGAGGACGCAAGCCAGCCTCATGTCTGAAGGTGTCTAGGCGCAGGGGTTTCCTGCCCAATAAAAAACCCCGCTCCTGCGGGGCTTCGGGAGGCTTATTTGCCTTCGAGTTTCTTCAGGTATTTCGCCGGGTTCTTCTCGAACTTGGCGATGCAGGGCTTGCAGCAGACCTTGATGGTCTGGCCTTGGTAGACGAAGGAGGCCTGTTCACCCATCGAATCGAGGTCGTTGTCGGACACGATGCAGGTCTTCAGTGGGTAGGCCTTCACGGGCGTATCCTTGGCGGTGTCGGCAGGCTTGGTTTCCGCCGGCTTATCGGCGGCGACGAGCAGGCAAGAGGTAAGTGCAACTAGGATGAGGAACGGTTTCATGTTTTTAGAAGCGAGTGAGGAGACCGATGCCTGCACCGAAGTCTGAACTATATCCCGCCGTAAGCGAGAAACTCTTGGTCAGAAGGTAATTCAGGTTCGCCATGCGTGAAGTGCCCGTGAGCTGACCGTGGCGGAACCCGAGGTCGAGTGAAAGGCGTTCGGTCAGTTGCAGCATCTTCATCACGCCGAAGCGAAGTTCGCCCCCGGATTGTTGGGAGATTTTGAAGTCGATGAAGTAGGGTAGCCGATAGTTAGCTCCGAGGAAAAAGCCGTCGCTGCCGCCGTCCATGGTGTTGCTGCGGTAGCCGGTGAAAAGGGAGAGGCGGGTACCGAGGTAGCGCTGGTAACTCATTTCGTGTTCGTGGCCATCGCTGCCTTTGACGCCGTCGTCCCAATTTATATTCCAGTTATTACGACCATCCTGCAAGGTGATGAAGCCCGTGTAGTTCGCGGTCGTAAAAGCAGCTTGGCCCCAAGCGTAGGTCGACGGCATCGAGTGCGTCCCGGGGGGGTGGGGCGGTTCGGCGCCGTCGGCGGCCGTCACGCGAATCGTGCGGACCATGCCCGTGAGATGGTGGTAGAGGAGGTGGCAGTGGATCAGCCAGTCGCCTTGGCCTTCGTTGGCCGTGAATTCAATCGTGCGCACGCTCATCGGCGGCACGTCGACCGTATGCTTCAGGGGCGATGTCGCGGGATCTTTATCGTTCGCGTCGACGAGCCGGAAGAAGTGCCCGTGGAGGTGAATCGGATGGTGCATCATGGTGTTGTTCACCAGACGCACGCGGAGGGATTCCCCTTCCTTGATTTTGATTGCCTCGGCTTCGTGCGGCTCGAGCCCGTCGAAGCTCCACGCGTAGCGAATCATGTCTCCCGTCAGTTTGAGGGTTAGTTCGCGGTGCGACGTCGCAACGGTGTGCGGAGTGGCTGAGCGGAGCTTGGCGTAGGGCGAGAGCGGTCTTTCGGATTCCTTGGCGCCTGGCTCGGGATCGAGCTGGTCGAGGATTGAAGTCAGGTAGGCGCTCATCCCGTAGCGTTCCGGCGCGGGCGTCGGCGTGGCTGCATGGGCGGTACCCTCACCGAGCCAGGCGGAGACCGCACCGCTGCCGTCTTGGGCGTCGGCGCGCAGCTCCCAGGAGCCGTCGGCGGGAATCGTCACCAATAAGTCATAGGTCTCGGCGGGACCCATCAGGAGGCGCTTTTGCTCGAAGGGGACGACGTCTTGACCATCGGCGGAGATGATTTTTAGGGGGCCGGTGGCCGCGCCGAGGTAGAAGTAGCTGGCCGCGCCTGAATTAATGAGCCGGACGCGGACCGTCTCGCCAGGCTTGCCGGGGAGTTGCAGGCGGCGCTGCCCGTTCATCAGGAACGCATCGTAGGCGACGTCGGAAAGGTCCATCGGCGGCACGAGGGCTTTTTCTCGGTCGAGGTATTCGCCGAGTTTGCCGGCTTGATAGGCGCCGAGCAGAGATTGGGCCGTGCCCTTGCGGAAGGAATACCAGTCGCTCATGCGGAGGAGGGTACGTTGGACTTCGGCGGGGTGTTCGTTGGTCCAATCCCCGATCATTACGACCTGATCGTGATCGGCGCGGATGGTCGGGGTCTTCGGCTCGATGACGATGGACCCGCGGACGCCGCGTTGCAGTTGGTGGCCCGTGTGGCTGTGGTACCAATAAGTCCCGTGCTGGCGGATGAGGAATTCGAACGTGCGGGATTTGCCCGCGGCGATGATCGGGGTGGACACTCCGGGAACGCCGTCCTCGAGGTTAGGCACGAGCACGCCGTGCCAGTGCAGCGAGGTGGTGTCATCGGCCAAACCATTGGTGACCGTAATGCGGGCCACATCACCTTCTTTGAAATGGAGCGTAGGGCCGGGCGTGCCGCCGTTGATCGTCAGGACCTGCGCGGGCGTGCCGGCCGGGCTCAGCGTCAGTTCGGCGATGGTCAGCTTATATTCCACGACCTTGGCCTGCGGATAAAGCGCGGAGGCCTTCGGCGTGTTTTCCATGCCTTGGAAATAAAGTTTGCGGCACGCTTCGCAGGCTTGGCCGATTGATACGCTCGCCCATAAGAGTAAACCAAAGGCGATACTCTTGAGATTGAAGCGTGAAGCGTACGGGCGAGACATCTGTGAAGGCCAGAAGAGCTAGCTCTAATTACAATAAATGCGATTTACTCCGGAATCAAACTATCCTGTGGTTTGTCGGGATTTAAGCTGATCCAGACGCGTTACGGCAGGACTTTCGGAAGAATCGCGAAATAATGGTCGTCCCAAGTGCCTATTCGCCTCCTCCGATTACTTCGCGGCGGGGGCTTTTTTCAGATGCTGGTCGAGCCAGGCGATTTCCAAGGCGGTGACCTCTTGGAATTTTTCCTTATAGACGCCATAGTGCGTGATGCCTGGGATCACGTGGTACTCGACCTCGACTCCGTTGGCTTTGATGATTTCCGCAGCCTTGCCGCCGTTGTCTTTGATATTCATCAATTCATCATCGCTCGCATCGAGGATGAAGGCCGGTATCTTGATTTTAGCGGCAGCCTCGAGCGGATAAAAGCCCAAGCCCTTGGCGGGGTTGGAACGCATCTGAGCATAAGCGGAAAGCTTGCCGCCGAGCTGACCGGTTTCAAAGGGTACCGCTTCGGTTTCGCCTCGGGCTTGTTTGGTGAGTAAATCATAAGCGGTTTTCTGTGCTTTCGCTCCGGAGCGCCCAGCCCCCATACCCGGGACTTGTGCGACGACGGCGCGGACGCGCGGATCGTTGCCGGCGATCCATGTCACCAGCCCGCCACCATAACTCGTACCCCAGAGGCCGATGCGTTCGCAATCAGCGTTGGGCTCGCCGCCGATAAAGCTGATCGCGGCCCGGATGTCGCCTAATTGATCGGTGTAATCCATCTGCCAGCGGACGGCGCGCGCTTTGACTTGAACCTCGCCCTTGGCGTCGGGACGGCTTTGCGGATCGACGGTGATGAGTTTGCTGTCGCTCTGTCCCCAGCCACGATAATCAAAGGCCAGGACCATGTAGCCGTTTTGAGCGAAATGGGGGGCGGTTTGATTGCCGGTTCTGGCCTTGGTGCCGCCGGTACCGCAACAGAGTACCAAGCAGGGAAGCTTTTCGTCGGCCTTGGTGCCCTTGGGTGTGTAAAGGTCGCCGGCCATACGGACGCCATCGCTAAAAATCGTGACGGGGCGCTTTTCAAAATCAGCGGCGGCAGATTTCAGGATCAGACTGAGTGACAGCCCGAGGATAAGGAACGGGAGGGGTTTCATCTGGGAGGGGTGTTCACTATTCTGGCATTCACGGAGGACGTGCAAGTTCTTATCCGCCAACTTGTGATAGAGCAGGTCTGTTATCGTTTAAAGTGCCCTAAATTATGGCCACTTATTCATAGTTTAAGGAACCTTTCCCATTCGTCTGAGCTCTAAATATCAGCGACAAGATGCTCACTGACTCAAAATATCGCGGACGGCATGAGAAGGGCTGGCATTGGCTCAGGGAGGGCGTAAAGATTGTCACACCCCTTCGCATCGTCGTGCCAGCCGCCAGGTTTGCCCGCCGAGGTTCCACTCCATGAAATCGCTGCTTTTCGCACTAAGCGTCCTGACGCTGACGGCCCTCGCCGAGTGGGTGCATCATCGTCGCGTACGCGTAGCCGGACGCTTGGCTTTTGGGCCTAAAGGGACGCCGGCGCGTTGGACGATTTTGGCGTCCATCCTCCGGCCTTTCGCCTTGGCGGCTTTCGCGTGGGGCTTGGCGACGATGTTCCTGTTAAGGTTCGACGTAGCTGAGGGTCAAGCAGCATCCGATAAGGAGGCCACGCATCTGATCTTCGTGGCCGACCTTTCGCCCAGCATGTATCTTAAGGATGCCGGGCCGGAAGGGAAGGACAGCCGATACCAACGCATGAGTGCGGTCGTGGAGGGGATTCTTAACCGCGTGAGCGGCAATCTGCGCTTCGGCGTCATCGGATTTTATACCGACGCGTTGCCGGTCGTGATGGGCGCCCGTGATCCCGAGCTTGTCCGCAACGTTTTTAACGGATTGCCTTTGGGCTACGGCATGAAGCCCGGTAAGACCGATCTGGGTACGGCGGTCAATGCGGCGGTCAAATTGGTGGATAAATTGCCCGAGGGTAGTGCTCGGCTCGTAATCCTGACGGATGGAGATTCCATTCCCCTTTTGCCGATCCTGCCTCGGCCTAAGTCGGTGAAAGAGGTTTTCATTCTCGGCGTCGGCAATCCACATAAAGGCATGTTCATCGACGGCCATCAATCGCGCCAAGATGGCGATACCCTGCGTGAAATCGCTTCCGCCTTGCATGGCACGTACGATGACGTGAACGAAAAGCACTTGGCGACTTCAGCGCTGGGCGACCTGGTCGTCATGGCACCGCTGCCGCAGAATGGACTGAGCCTAGCTACACTGGCGGTGGCCGCCCTGTTGGCTGGGGCCGCTTTTTGCGCCCTGCTTCCCGTGGCGTTGGAATTTGGGGGAACTGCATGGAAGGTGGCCCATCCTCGGCCGAACTCCGTTCCGAAGCCTGGGAGCGACCCCGCCGTCCGATGAGAAAGTATTTCCTGCTCCTGTGGCTGCTTTTCCCCGTCGCGGTGATTTATTATCATTATAACGATGGGCAGGATGACCTGGCCCGGGAAAAAGCACGCGAGCATCTAAACGTCATTCGTCAGTTTGAAAAAGCGAAGGAGCCCGATTGGCAGCAGATCGTGGAAGAGTATGACAAGGTCGCCGCCGCACTCCCGGCGAACGAGCGCCCGTTGGTGCGTCACCAAATCCGGTTGGCCAAGGCCAAGGCTAAGCTCGAGATGCTGGATGTCGCCGGCGCCATCGAAGACCTTACCCTGTTACTGCGAAATGCCGCTGAGACCCATGGTCAGGACGTGCCCATGACTCGGGCAATCCGCGAGACTTTAGGAAAGGCTTATTACTATGCGACCACGTTGCTAAAGACCAACGGGGCGACGGAGGACGAATGGCGGCCCTTTGCCGAACGCACCCGCCAGATTTTTCGCTACTTGGCCGAACACCAGGATCCGAGCGCGCTCGCGCAATACGAGCAAAGGGTAGAAACCGAATTTAACAAAGCCATCCAACATCGAAACCCATGAGAACCTTTTTCCCGCTGACATTATTCGGACTTTGCTTGTTCGCTGCGAGTTCGACGGCGGCACCGGCCACTTCATCTGCGGGTGTCGAAGGCGTCGCCGGCGTCAAGCAAGAGGGCGCCGCCCAAGTGAAGCCCGTTGAAAATGGAAGCATGGCTGTACCGCCTCCGAAAGCCCAAGGCGTGGAAAAAATCGATGGAGTCGAGACCGTCAAAGGCGTGAAGGCCGCCGGTGATGCGACCCCGCCTCCTGCGCCAGTCGCGCATCCGGCTACCCCGGTCGCTGGGCCAGGTAGTAACGCTGCAATTCCTCCGCCCAAGGCCAAAGGGGTCGAAAAGATCGAAGGGGTTGAAGCCGCGGAGGGAGTGAAAGGACCTGGACATGCGGCAGGCGTGCCGCCTCCCGATGCCAAGGCCGTCGCACCGCCGGCGTCGGGAATGAAGCCGCTACCGCCGCCCGGTAAGGCTGGTAGTGGTGCTTCGGTGCGCCCGGTCGACGGCGTCGCCGGGATCGATGGCGAAAAACTCAAGAATCTGGAAGCCGCGCTGAAGGTACAGCATGTCGGCAAGGGCGTCGGCGAAGCCCATAAGGCCAAGGCCGCCGCCGGGCTTCTAACCGTGCCGGTACCGGCGCCGAAGGCTGGTCCCAAGAACGACGGCCGCGACTTGCTGCAGAACTTCGATAAAATCCCCGACAACGGCTCCTGAATCGTCCTCACCCATTTAACTTATGAAAAAAATATTTTCCCGATGGTCCTTCAGCTTCCTCGCGCTCGCCTGGGTCGCGTTCGCCGGCGCGCAGACGCCGCCCACCGAAGCTTTGGACGCCAAGGAGCTCAAGCAGTATCAGAAACTGCTGAACCATAAGTTCACCCGCGACCATAACGACCTCTTCAGCGCGTTGGAGCACGCCAACAAGGCGGAACAGGCCGCCGCCGCCGACTTGCGGTTCATTTCATATTTTCGTTTGAGCGAGTGGGGTAAGGTGCGTTCGGAGTTCGCCAAGCTGCCGCCTGAACTGGCTCGCGGAATCTACGATAAGATATTGAACGACCTGGCCGATCGGCAGAAAAGCAACCTCCGGCTCGAAGACGTGCTCGCCTTGGCCGATGCGGTGCCCGGCGAGCTGACCGATGACGAGCTGCGGAAGGTGGGTGAAATCTTGGGTCTGATCGTACCGGCTAATGAGACCTATTGGCTGGCCGACCGCTTGCGGGCGGGTACGGAAAAACTGGGCGGGACGGATCCGGCTAAGCGTTTACTCACCGGGCGGGTCTTGTTGGCCGGAGGGTTTCGCGAACTGGCCCGGACTTATTGGCCGGCCCAAAGCAAACTTGAGGAAATCAAGGATGAGGGACTGCGTAATGAAGTGGCGGCTTTTCTCGCCGCCGAACAGGCGAACGAATCGGTGCAGCGTGAGCAGGTCCAGAAGGTCTGGGACGAAGGCCTGCGGGTCTTGAGTCAGACCAAGGTGAACGATTGGGAGAAGACCAAAGCCGGCAACGCAATGGCCCGCGTCATGATGCAGGTGGCGCCCGGCACGATCGCCCCGGCTTTTGCGGCGCTCTTGAAGGATAATCCGGATAGCGCCGTCCGGCTCGTCAGCGGCATTGAACGCAAGATTCAGAATGACGCGCACGGCGAAGTCGCGCAACGCACCGAAAATCTCCGGGCGCAACTGACTTTGGCGAACCTGATCGCCGCGCAGACCGACCTCAAGACCTCGCCCTGGAGCCAATTAGTCCAGCTGATGGCCGAATATTGGATGAGCGAGGCTGAGAATACCTTTACGATGAAGGGCAGTAATGTCCGGGCGCGTTCGCGTTCGGTCCGGGCGATTGACGCCGAGGATCTTTTGGACGCCGTGCCGACCGGCAAGTGGCTCGATTCTTTGCCGCCTGATTTGCGCGACCGTTTTGACGCGAGCTTATCGAAGGCGATTTTGGCTAGCGCGAACTTCGAAATCGCGGCCGATCGTATCATCGACCTCAGCAAACGTCACCCGCAGACGGGAGTGGCGTTGGCCGAAGATTTCCTCGCTTCGTGGGCTCAGGCTCATAACCCGCAACTGCCGGAGGAAATGCGCAAGAAATTCGGCCTGCCCGAAGATGCGCGCATCCCGATCACCCCCATCATGATGGAGCGCAATATCGATAGCTTGGCGCGCATGATGGCGCTCTTCCGCGAGGCGAAGATCGCTCCGCGGGATTACGCCAAAGTCGTCAACGCTTTCGATGTCACTTACAGCAATGCCGAAGCGTATCGTGATACGCACATCGAAAAAGTGTTCGGCCCCATCCCGCAACTCGACGAAGAAGTCTTCTTCTTGCTGGTCAATCGGATGCATTCCAATTTGGCGGACCGTTGGCGCAAGATGGATATCCAACGTGCGAGTCTGACCCGACGCACGGAGTTCGAAACTTACGAGATGGTGCGCGAAGGGTATGCGACTAACCTGCGGATGATTGATAGTTGGATGGTCGGTAAGACCGAGGCTTCGCGGGCGCTTACTTTAGCGGGCGTGCTGCTGACGGAGTGGGGGGATTTCGAGTCGATGCAGGAACTCGTTGCTACGGACCCGCAGAAGCGCGTGGTCACTTACAAAGAAAAGAACCTACTTGCTCAGGATTATTTCCAGCGCGCCGCCGAAGCTTACGGCCGTGAAATACTCAAGCTCAGTCCCTCGGAATACACCATCGAGGTTTATATCACCTGGTTCCAGTGCTTGCTGGGTCTCGGGCCCAGCGGGCAGGTCAATCTCAACAAGACCATCAATCGCGCCGGCTTGGCAAAGATCCGTGCCAGCATCCTGGCCTTGCCCGGGAAGGCCGCCTCGGCGCATATGAACTTACTCGCCAAGAACTTGAACGCGCGGCTCACCGATGAGAACTACCCGTTGCATGAGGATTTGAAGTATCGTTACCTTGCTAGCACCTTGGTCGTTACGAAGGACGATCCCTTTACGATGGGTTTAAAGAAGAAGGCCGCGTATTTCGATGAACTCTTAAGCGAGATCAGATTACAGACGCGTATCGATGGACCGAACACCATCGGCATCGGCCAGGAATTCGGTATCGTCATCAGTGTTGTGCACACCGAGGCGATGGGTCGGGTGGCGCGCTTCGGCCAATACCTCAGCAATGACCCCGCGGCGATTACGGCCAAGGGCAAGCGCCGGGCTACCATCAACAAGAAGGTACGCGAAACCCAGGGTCCGCGCGATGAGTTCGAGCAAAGCCTCACGGAGACCTTGACGCCGTACTTCGACGTTAAAACAATCATTTTCTCGACTCCGGAAGTAAAAGCCCGGCCGACGGCACGTATCGGCTGGGAAGAGACCGTCTTAGCCTACGCACTAGTACGAGCCAAGGATGCGAGCGTCGATAAGGTCCCGCCTATCCAGCTGGAATTGAAATTCATCGACCTCAGCGGCCCGGTCACGATCCCTGCGACATCGGCGGAAACCTTGATTAAAATGGTGGCGACGCCGATGCCCGCGCGTCCGGCGAGCAAGGTTGAGATTACCGAAACCTTTGATACCCGTCAGTTCCCTATCAATGGCGGGTTGACCTTAGAAATTAAAGCGACCGCGAACGGACTCGTGCCCGAGCTGGATGACCTGCTTGATTTGGCTGCGTTCAAGCAAGGCGTAGAGATTCGTCAGATTAGCCCGCACGAGGGTTTACAGTTGAAAGAACTGAACACTTGGGGCGAAACCGTAGCGCCGCGATCTGAGCGTTTGTGGACGCTGACGTTAAACGGTGACCCGATCCGCGCGGAGGACCGGCCGGCTGACCTATCGTTACCTGCTGCCAAATCGAAAGACTTTCTGGTGCAACCGCAGACTTATAAGGATCTCGACCTGGTTCCGTTACCCGGGCTTTCCGTCCGTGTTGATCGCGTGGCAGCGGTGCCGGGGGCGATCCTTTCGGTACCGGGCCATCGCCCGATGTGGTGGCTGAGCGTGGGAGGTGCGGTCGTTGTCGGACTAGTCGGTTTGCTTTTCCTACTCCTACGCTCGCGTCGCACTGCGGAAATTCCAATCCCTCGGGCGCGCGATGTCTTTAAGATGCCCGCGCAAGTGGATGCTTTCGCCGTAGTGGCGTTATTGCGCCGCCTGGGGGCGAGTCCGCTCGTCCGCTTGAATGCGTCCCAGCAATCCGAGCTGACTTCGGACGTAGAGCGCCTGCAGCAGGCGTGCTTTGGCGGCTCCGGTCAACCGTTGTCCGAAGCCGAACTCCGTCGCGTCGTCGACAAATGGCTCCGCGCGATCCGCTAATTTTTAAAATACAAATCTAACACCTATTCCTATGTCACCTCATTCCCATCCGGTTCCTCCAGCCGCGACCAAGTCCGCCCAAGAATTTGTGGGCGCCGTGCGCGAGCGCGTGGCCAAAGTAGTCGTCGGCCAAGACGTCGTCGTTGAACGCGTCATGATCGCCATGCTTACGGGAGGGCATCTGCTACTCCAAGGCATGCCTGGACTCGCGAAGACCTTGCTCGTCAACACCGTCGCCAAGGCAATCAACCTCGATTTCAAGCGAATCCAATTCACCGTCGACATGTTGCCGTCCGACATCATCGGCTCGGAGGTCATCGACCAGAAAACGGGCGATTTTCGAATTCATAAGGGCCCGGTTTTCACCAACTTGCTCTTGGCCGATGAAATCAACCGGGCTGCGCCTAAGGTCCAAGGAGCGATGTTGGAAGCGATGCAGGAGCGGAAGGTGACGATCGGAGGCCAGAGTATGAAGTTACCGACGCCTTTCCTGGTGATCGCGACGCAGAACCCCGTGGAGAATTCTGGAACGTTCGAATTACCTGAAGCCCAACTGGACCGGTTCATGTTGTTGCACCGCTTGGGTTATCCCGACCGGGATGAGGAGCAGCTGATCCTCCAACGTCAGCTTGGCATGGGCCTTCGGCATGAGGGGGGCGGAGCGGTGCCGCGTTCGGCCTTCGATATGATTGAAGATAGTTCGGTGGGGACCCTGACTGATTTGGTCGCGGCCATGGAAGCTGTCCAAGCCGTGCACGTCAGCGAAGTCATCCTCAAGCATTGCGTCGAATTGGTCCGCCGGACACGCGAGTCCAAGTTACTCGACTTCGGTTGCAGTCCGCGCGCGGGCTTGGCTTTGGTCAATGCCGCGCGGGCTCGGGCCGTCATCCGTGGGCGAGATTTCGTGACCCCCGAGGATCTCTTTGATTTGGCGGAGGACGTGGTTTTGCACCGTATCCGGATAAGTTATGAATCGTCCGCCGCCGGGCACACGGGTAAGGCCGTGCTCGAGTCCATTCTCGCGGGGTTAGGTTGAACGGACGATGGACCGCAAGATCACGATTACTTCCGACCCCCTCGACGCTCGACAGTTCGAGGTCGCGGTGAAGCGTTTGGCGAACAGCCTTAACTTCGGTCAGAAGGATTCGGTCTTCCACGGTTCCGGTTTGGAATACGCCCAATCGCGGCTTTATGTGGCGGGTGATCCGGTGAAGTTCATCGATTGGAAGGTTTCCGCGCGCGTCGGTAAACTCTTCATCAAGGAGTACGTCGAGCCGAAGCAGATTCCGCTCTATCTTTTGTTGGATACCTCGGCATCGATGTGCCTTTCCTCGCTTCCGATGAGTAAGTATGCGTGGGCAGTGCAATTGGCCACGGGCATCGCGCTGGCGGCCCAAAGCTCAATCACGCCGGTAGGCCTCTTGGGCTGTGGCGCCCGCGAATTGCACATCCGTCCGACGCTCTCGCGTAATCTGGTGCTTGAATGGTCGCACCAATTACGGCATCACGACTTCTTGGAGGAAACCACCTTATCGAAGCGTGCCCGCGAATTATCGCCTTCGCTGCGTCGGCGCACCACCATCATCGTCCTGAGCGACCTCCATGACCCGGGTGCCGTATCGGCGTTGCAGGTACTTTCTCAGCAGCATGATTGCATGGTCTTACACTTGGAGGATCCGGCGGAGCAGGGAATGCGCGGAGCGGGAATTTTTCGAGGCGTTGAGGCGGAGTCAGGTCAGCAATTCGTCGGGCATGGTCGGCAGGACTGGGTCGATCCGGAAGTTCGCAAAGCCGAACTCACCCGTTTCGGAATTGATTACCTGCGTCTTTCGACCGGTGAACCTATTTTGGGTAAACTGCGGCACTTTCTACAGCGACGCGGCACGGGAGGAAGTCGCGTGCGATGAAAATCTTGGGCTCAGGGCGTGCGCCTGGTCGTCGCTGGCAGGTGGGGCTTGGCCTTTTACTGCTGGGTCTGCTTGCGTACTGGTTGTTCAAGCCCAATGACACCTTGAACGTGCCGTTGGGCGTAGAGCAGGCCGCCATCATCACTTACGGAGGTCCGTCGTTGGCTGTTAAACCTTATAAGTGGGGTGTCGCCGTCAACGTGCGTATGGCGCAGGTTTCGGGACAGGCCTCAGCCCGAATTTACGACGTCCGTTATCTAGTCAATCGCGAGGGCACCTTTGATCTGAAGGATTTCCTGATTGCCGAGGATGGTCGTCCGCTCGATGGCCTGCCTTCGTTTAAGTTCAACGGTGACCCGAAACTTTCCAAGCAGCTTGAAAACCGTATTCGTGAGACCGAAAATATCGGGGTCGAAATCAGCGGCTACTATTATGCTAAACTGCTCGGGCTGATCATACTCTGGCTGGGTTGGTTGCTTTTGATTATCTTTTATGGCCGCCCCAAGCCTTCGCCGCCGGCCGTCGTTTCGCCGGTGCCAACCTTGGCGGAGCAATTGCGCGAGCTGATGGCGCGGCTGGTGGACGGCTCGCTGGATGCCGAGGGTAAGGCGAAGCTGGAGTTACTCATGCTCCGCTGCTGGCGGGAAGGGCTGGTGCCCGCTGATGCCACGATGGCAGAAGGGTGGGCGGCGGTCAGCCGTGATGCGAATACCGCTGAAGCGCTTTTCCGCTTGGAACTTTGGTTGCATCGTCCCGCCTCGGGCGTGAGTCGGGCTGAAATCGCCGCCCTCGTTGCGCCGTTTACTATCAGCAAGATCGCCGTCCCCTCGGAACCGTCCGCCACATGACTTTCCTTCACCCCCAGTGGTTGGCGCTCTTGGCTTTGCCGGTCGTTCTGGCTTTTTGGGAATGGGTGCGTCGGGGCCAGGTGATGGCGATGCCCTTTGACCATGGGACGCAGGGGAGGGGACGTTGGCTGCGTTTCCTCATCTTAGGCGCGAATTGCCTGCCGGCCTGCCTCTTGGCGGTGGCCATCTTGTTTCTGGCCCATCCGATTGTTTTCAACCCACCGGAAATCGAACGCCGGTTGACTAACATCCAGATCGTCTTGGACACCTCAGGGAGCATGGCGGAGAACCATGGGTCGCAAGAAAATGGCAGGCACACGCGGTTTGATTCGGCGATGGAGTCCGTTCTGAAATTCACCCGCTACCGTCAAGGTGACGCTTTTGGCCTCACCATTTTTTCCCGTAATTTCATCCATTGGATTCCGTTGACGCTCGATACGGAATCCATCGCGCTCGCCCGCCCGTTCATCATCCCAAATAATCCTAAACTCGATCCGCCTTCCATGGGTCGGCACGGAATGCCGAATGAACTGTGGGGCGGAACCTTTGTCGGGAAAGCGCTTTACGGAGCCGCGGAACACCTTGCGGAACGTCCGGCGGGAGATCGGATGATCATCTTGCTTACCGACGGCGAAAGCAGCGACATCAAGCCGCCGCTGGATGTGCCAATTATCTCGGATTTACAGGCCAAGCATATCGCGGTCTTCGCCATCCTGATGACGGATCTCCCGGTGGAGCCGGCGTTGATCGGTATCGCCCGCTCATCGGGGGGTGGTTCATTTAATGCCGTGACCCCCGAGGCATTGAATACCGTCTTCAAGCGTATCGATGAGATGAAGAAAGTCGTCGTCCTCGAAAAAAAGCCGCAGGCCACGGATTACTATGACCCGTTTTTCATTCCGGCCCTAGGTTTTCTGCTCTGCGCGGTATTCGCTTTATTCGGGCTACGTTTTACGCCCTGGTAGGCGAGGGACTTAGGCCTTCTTGACGAACTCCGCCTTGAGGCCGATCGGGGTGCCATCGATCTTGCAATCGATCTCGTGATCCCCGTCGACGAGCCGGATGTTCTTGGCCTTGGTGCCGCCTTTGATGACGCCCGACGAGCCGCGTAGCTTTAGATCTTTGATAAGAACTACCGTATCGCCGTCGGCGAGCACCGTGCCGTGGGCGTCCTTGACGATGCGCGGACCCTCGGTGGCGGCGACGATGACCCTGGGCCATTCGTGTCCGCAAGTGGCGCATTCCCAGC
>Ga0114969_10001844_pt1 | contig 17700 bp, 16 predicted proteins | sample M_130807_MF_Meta_FD_87316 | JGI IMG/M metagenome (GOLD analysis project Ga0114969, IMG submission 87316) | Freshwater microbial communities from Lake Montjoie, Canada to study carbon cycling - M_130807_MF_MetaG | ecosystem: Environmental > Aquatic > Freshwater > Lake | place: Lake Montjoie...
AGCACTGATTTTTGAACACCAAGAACAGCAATTGTGTCAATACTACTTACAAATTCTCCTTTAATAGAATTCAGATTTGTAACTATAGGATGTTTAGATTCTGGAGTCATTACAGGGAAATAATACCATGGCATTAACTGTTGCTTTGGTTGATTTCCAACATATCCGGTAACTACTGGAATTGGAGATGCGATAAGATCTTGAATAAGATCATAATTAATTCGAATCCCATAACGGAAAAGCATGTCATCAATTTTTAAATCTCGAGCAAGTGCAATAGTTTCTCCACGTTGCCCAAGACTATCCATCGAAACTTGCATCTGATCAATCAACCAAATTAACTTACCTCCTTTCATCACATATTGATCGAGAATAAATTTATCTTTCTCATCAAAAACAGAATCAGGTTTTGCAATTATTACTACTTTATATTTATCAAGAGATCCTAGTTGTTGATTAATTTTTACTCGCTTTACTTCATAAGATGACTTTAATGCGTTAGTAATATCAGCAGTTTCTAATTCTGAAAGTTCACCTTGCCCTTCTAAAAATGCGATGGCCGGTTGTGCTGGATTTGTTACTTTACGGATGGCATTACAAACTTCAAATTCTAAATTTTGAATAGAATTATTCAACATCATTTCAGGAGGTGCGCCAACCTGATCTTTTAATAACTGAACACCTATTTCCTGATTACTAAAACTAACGATTGCTCCAGGAAAAATATACTTCCGCGTCATCCCTTCGTTACTTCTTTCTTCGATGGTGGTTGGTTGTATTCCCTTTTTATAAAGTTGAGAATATAAATTATTACGCTCCTTTTCATTTGGATTCAAAGAAGGATCGATAAATTCATATTCAATATTTCCTTTCGAATACGTTCGTAATTCATCTAATAATTCTTGTGTGGAATTTCTTAATCTTTTAAAGCCTGGCGAAAAATCTCCTTCAAGATAAACTTTTACAAATACTAAATCTTTTAAATTTCCAACAAGCTTTTTACTTGATTCTGATAAAGTAAAGCGTTTATCAGAAGTAAGATCAACGCGCGTAAAAAGAAATGATGAAATCACATTTGCAATAATGAGAATTCCTATTAGCATCGACAACTGTACAATTGCCAGCGACCTTAAATTACGTTTCTTATTCTGTTTCATAATTACCATTTGCGGCTCTCCAGCACCGTACGCGTTAAGAACAAAAAGAATAAAATGAAACTCAAAAAGTAAACTACATCTCTTGTATCTACAACGCCCCTACTCAAACTTAAATAATGGGCGTTAATACTTAAATTAAATAACACATTTCCGATTCCTCCAACTTGTGTAATGCTAGCCAATGATTCAAATCCTTTAAAGCATATAAGACATAAAAAGAATGCAATAATAAATGCTACTACCTGATTATCAGAGATTGATGATGCGAATAGCCCAATAGAAACAAAAACTGCACCCAACAACAACAAGCCAATATAAGATCCCCAAACGGCACCGCTATCAATATTTCCAACAGGTAAACTAATATTGTAAATGGTGATGTAATATATAAGAGTGGGTATGAGTGAAAACAAAACCAAAATTACACCCGATAAATATTTAGCAGAAACTACTTGCATCTCAGTAAGCGGGCGAGTAAGTAACAATTCAAGTGTTCCAGTTTTCTTTTCTTCCGAAAATAAACGCATTGTTATTGCTGGAACTAAGAGCATATAAACCCACGGAGTTATGGCGAATAATGGGTCAATATTTGAATATCCGCCTGTTAGGATATTGAAATTACCATCAGGGAACACCCATAGGAACAAACCGATGGTAAGGAGGAATACCGTAATTACGATATATCCTATTAAAGAATTGAGAAAACTATTGATCTCCTTAACGAGTAGTGGATACATATTGGAGCGCAAATTTAATTAATTGGAACAACCATAGCCACAACGTGCAAAGTTTAATCTCAAGTACCAAAAAATTCATTTAAAAATCAATTATTGAAAGATTACTCATTCATTTATAGAATTTTAAATTTGATTACTTGAGAAAATCAATGAATAAACGAACTTTGAGCATTCAACCAAAAGCTCCAGAACACCTATATGATACCCGAATCGATAAAAATTGAATCCCTAAATGAGATGCGTAAAAGCACTTTAGTTGAGCATCTTAACATAATTTTTACAAAGATAGGGCCCAATTTTCTTGAAGCAACAATGCCAGTTAATGATCAAACCCGTCAACCCTATGGAATATTACACGGGGGTGCATCCGCAACTTTAGCAGAAACCTTGGGAAGTGTTGGGTCACATTTATGTATTGATAGTGAAAAATACATTTCTGTAGGATTAGAAATAAATGCAAACCATGTACGTTCGATAGAAGAGGGTTATGTAACTGGAAGAGCAACCATTATTCATGAAGGAAAAACCACCCATATTTGGGATATTCGAATAACAAACGAAAAAAATCAGCTAATTTGCATTTCACGATTAACGGTAGCGATACTTGAAAAGAAATAAATTTTATTTTAATTGCTTGAATACCTTTGCCAACCTAAACGAAAGTAAATGTGTGGAATTGCTGGCGTAATCGCCTTCGGAGATATTAGCCATCCTTCCTTAAACAAATTGGAAGATGCTTTGCTATGTCTTTCTAAAAGAGGTCCGGATTCAGAAGGTATCTATCGCGACAAATCAGTTGCCCTAGGCCACCGCAGATTATCAATCATTGATACGAGCAATTTAGGAAATCAACCAATGACAGATCCTAGTGGTAGATATACAATAGTATTTAATGGTGAATTCTTTAATTACAGAGAACATAAAGAAAGACTTCAAAATGAGGGTATAACATTCAATTCAAATAGTGATACTGAAGTACTATTATACTTATTTATTCGTGAAGGGTCGGATTGTTTAAAATATGTAAATGGCTTTTTCGCCTTTTCAATTTATGATAAAATAGATCAAACGGTCTTTATTGCACGTGATCGGTATGGCATCAAACCATTAGTTTATTATTTTGATGAAGATCATTTTGTTTTTGCATCGGAAAACAAAGCATTAATAGCTCTTGGAATTCCCAAAAAAATTGATCCTATTTCGCTTCAACTTTATTTTCATTTAAACTATGTTCCGGGCCCTTGGGGAATGATTAATGGTGTTCGTCGCTTGCAACCAGGACATTTTATTAAACTGAAACTCGACAATCCAAATCATATTCATGAAGAAGAATGGTATACAATTCCTTACCAGCCTATCTCAAAAAACAACAATTTAAATTATCAAGATGCTTGCACTGGATTAGTGTCGCGTATGGATGCTGCCGTTGAAAGAAGGCTTATCGCTGATGTTCCATTGGGCGCATTTTTAAGTGGCGGAATTGATTCATCTGTTGTGGTCGCTTTAGCTGCTAATCATGTGAAAAATCTTCATACTTTCTCGATTGGATTTTCTGATGAGCCACATTTTGATGAAACACAATATGCCGAAATAGTTGCTAAACATTGCAACACAAATCATAAAGTTTTTCGACTTTCTACTAATGATTTACTTGAGGCATTACCCGATGTATTAAATTATTTAGATGAACCTTTTGCCGACTCTTCTGCTTTAGCAGTAAATATTCTTGCAAAGGAAACACGTAAGCATGTAACCGTTGCGCTCTCTGGTGATGGTGGCGATGAATTATTTGGAGGATATCAAAAACATCGTGCAGAATGGCTGATTCGAAATCGACCAATTACAGCATGGATGGCATCTATGGTTTCTCCAACATTAAAAAACTTTAAAGGTTCGAGGCAAAGCAAACTAGGAAATCGATTACGGCAATTACATCGCTTTGCAGAAGGATCTGGGTTAACCGCACAAGAACGATACTGGCGATGGTGTTGTATCAGTTCAACAAAACAAGTTAGTCAATTACTGAAACATAATACGGAGAGTGAAAAATATCATTTAGAAGAACGAATTGATCAACTTACAAAATCTATAAATTCCGATAACGATTTCAATCAAGTTTTATTAAATGATTCGCAATTGGTTTTACCATATGACATGCTCACGAAAGTGGATATGATGTCGATGTTAAATAGTTTAGAAGTTCGCGTTCCGTTTCTTGATGTAAATGTTGTTGATTATGCTTTCTCCCTTCCATCGCATTTTAAAATTGATGAACAACATCAGAAAAAAATATTAAAAGATAGCTTCAAACATTTATTGCCTGCCAACTTTTTCGAGAGAAAAAAACAAGGTTTTGAAGTTCCGCTATTAAGATGGTTGAGAAATGATCTATCAGGAATGCTGGATGAATATTTAAATGAAGAATTCTTGATTTCTCAACAAATATTTGAACCAAAAACAGTGAAGGAATTACGTGAACAATTATTCAGTCAACATCCTGGTGAAGCCACCGCTAGGATATGGGCAATTTTAGTATTTCAATTTTGGTGGCGAACTCATATGGAATAAAATATGCCTCGCGTACTCCGAATAATTAACAGATTAAATTTAGGTGGCCCAACCTACAATGCTGCATACCTTACCAAATATTTGGCTCCTGAATTTGAGACTTTATTAGTTGCAGGCATGAAAGATGATTCAGAAGAAAGTTCTGAATTTATTGTTGAATCGATGGGCATTAAGCCTGTTTATATTAGCAATATGCAACGTGAAATAAATTTCACAAATGACCTTAAAGCATACAAAGAAATTTCGAAAATAATTAAAGAATTTAAACCTGACATTGTACATACACATGCAGCGAAGGCAGGAACACTTGGTCGTATAGCTGCCTGTAATAATAACGTTCCAGTAGTTATTCACACTTTTCATGGTCATGTATTTCACTCCTATTTTAGTCCATTAAAAACAAAAATTTTTATTGGCATAGAAAGATTTCTTTCCAGCATAAGCACTGGGATTGTTGCTATTAGTGAAGAACAAAAAAAAGATTTATGTGAAACTTATTCTGTATGCAATAAAAACAAAACACATATCATTCCTCTTGGATTTGATTTAGATCGATTTTCTACAAATACAGAAAGTAAAAGGACTGATTTTCGAAAAAAATATAAACTTGATGATGATGTTATTGCAGTTGGTATAATAGGTAGGTTAGTTCCAATTAAAAACCATTCGTTGTTTATAAATGCATGGAAAGAAATAAACAATCAATATAATTCAAAAGTTCATGCCTTTATTATTGGTGACGGGGAGGACAGACAAAAACTTGAAGAACATTGCAAAGAGTTGGGAATAATTTTTAATACTCCTGAAAAACAAATTGAAGGGGCAAGCTTAACTTTAACCTCTTGGATTAAAAACATTGATTGGGCGATGGCTGGATTAGATATTATTGCCTTGACTTCATTTAATGAAGGAACCCCTGTAAGTTTAATTGAAGCCCAAGCAGCTGGAAAACCAATAGTAAGCACTGATGTTGGAGGATTGGCAAATGCAGTAATTCCAGAACTAACTGCTTTATTATCCGAATCAGATGATTTACAAACCTTTACAAATAATTTAAAACGATTAATTGATGATAAATCATTAAGAAAAAGTTTGGCTGACCATGGTCCTGCCTTTGCAAATACACATTTTGGATTTACTAGATTAGTAAATGACATGCAAATCCTATATAATCAATTACTTATGGACAAAAAATGAATTAGCATAAAGAATGGAAATTTAACTACTTTTGCGCCTCTAGACTCTTCCACCTAAAAAAAACCTTTCTATGAAGCGGATTCTTGTTCTGCTATTAGGGGCTTTAGTAATAAGCTCTTGCAACATCAACCCAAGTGTGATGTTTAAAGTTCCAAAAAATTATAAATATGTTACAGATCAAACAATTAATAATATCGAATACCACATTGCGGCGAATGATATTATTGGATTTTCGATTTACACTAACGACGGATTTAAACTAGTTGATTTAACAACCTCTATTACGAATGTTGTGGGCTCAACGAGCAATGGAGCATCTAATGTTTACACTGTTTTTTTAGTTGAGCCGGACGGAATGGTTAAACTGCCTATTATTGGTAAGATAAAATTGCAAGGATTGACAGTTCGTGAAGCTGAAAAAATGCTTGAACAACAATATGCTAATTTCTATAACAAACCATTTGTACTGCTACGTGTCACCAATCGTAGAGTTCTTGTTTTTCCTGGTGCTGGTGGAGAAGGCAAGGTTGTTAATCTAGAAAATGAAAATACCACATTAATTGAAGCATTAGCACTTGCAGGAGGTATTACAAATACTGGAAAAGCATATAAGATAAAAGTTATCAGAGGAGATTTACGGAATCCCAAAGTAATGTTGGTTGACTTATCGACTATTGAAGGACTGAAACAAAGTAATATGCTTTTACAAGAAAATGATATTATTTACGTTGAAGCTATTCCACAAATATCCAAAGAACTTTTCCAACAAATCACCCCAATTGTTGGCATCATAACAAGTATATTTTTGGTAGTGAGTATTATAAAAGCATTTTAATTTGAATCAATTTTATAAATAGCATCCGCTAATCACCAATGCCTAAAAAAAAGGTATCCCCCCTAAACGAGGATTTTGATCTTAAGTTGATGGTTACCATCGCTAGCAATAATCTGCTTTGGTTTGCAATGTTTATGTTAGTTTCTCTTATTGGCGCGTTTATAATTTTACGATACACGGCTCCTGAATATGAGCCTACTACCGTTATACGTTTATCTAGTGAGAATAATGCCCAAAGTGTGCTTGGTATATCCTCAGGTGCCTTAATTAATAAAGATGTTAGTGACTTAGCCGCTAATATAGAATTGATCCGTTCAAAAGTAATTATAGAAAGAGCAATTGCAAAACTTCCCTTACAGGTAAGCTATTATTCTAAAGGAGCTGTATTAATAAATGAACTTTATAAGCAATCGCCATTTACGGTAGAATTTTCCATTCGCGATTCTCAAATTTGCGGTATTCCAATTATGGTTGATTTTCCAGATAAGAATAGTGTAATTGTAAGCTATCAGTCTCCATCATCAAAGGAACTAAAAACAGAAAAAATTTTACTTAATAAATGGATGATATTTCCTGAATTAAGTATTAAAGTAACCATTAATAATTATAAAGAAATTGCTCAGTTACAAAAAGATATAAGTAAAGATGCGTATTATTTTGTATTGAATAAATTAATAACAACATCAAATGAGGTAATTAAAGAGCTTCAAGTTACAGCAATAAATCCTGAAGCTAGAACAGTTCAAATAAAACTACGAACCAGAAATGCTCGTAAAGGATCGGATATCGTAAATGGTATTGCATCAGAATTTAGTCTTTATGATGTTGAAAAAAGCTCGGAAAGTGCGAATAAAGTTCTAGACTTTATCGACAATACTATTTTAAAAATAAACAACCAATTAAGTAATTCTGAAAATTCAATTGAGACTTTTAAAAAGAAGAATAAAATAATTAACCCCGAAATTGCAGTTGAAGAAATTAGAACAAAATATAATGAGCTGCAACGTCAACTTTTAATTCTTGATAATGAACTTGCTTTTTATGATAAAATAAAAGTTGATATAAAAGGGAATAATAACATTGGACGTTTCTTAACTTCTTTGTATGGTAAGTCAAATGACAATGTACTGTTAAGTCAGATAAGTAGATTACAAGAACTCTTAGATACAAAAGATCAAATTGAAATACAGGCCACTGACAAAAGTGTAGTTTTCCAAGCGACTCAGGCGAGAGTAAAAAATCAACAAGAGCTTATTTCAAGAACAATACAAAATGAAGAAGCTTCTCTTAGATTAAAAAAATCTCAAATAAAATCTCAATTAGGTATAAACGATAAAGAGTTTGGTGCTTTACCAGGACAAGAAGCAGAATTTGGTAGACTTAAACGTTTATTTGATATCAACGAAAAGTTCTATTCTTTATTACTTGAAAAGAAGGCTGAATTTTCAATTACTAGAGCAGGATATGTTTCGCAACATATAATTTTACAAGAAGCACGTTATGATCTAAGTCCCGTATCACCAAACAGATCCCTTATTTTAAGTGTTTGTATTATGATCGGTTTTATGTTAAGTATTGTTTTTATTATCATCCGATATCTTCTCTATAATGAAATTACTGCCCTTGAAGAAATTGGTCAATATACAGATGCCGCTTTACTCGGAATTATTCCAAAATATAAAAGAGAAATTCCTGTCTCACAATTATTAGTTGATAAAAATCCTAAATCAGTAATATCAGAAGCGTTTAGATCTATTCGAACCAACCTTCAATTTATTTCTAATGATTCTAATGCAAAAGTTATTGCCGTTACCTCTACCATTTCTGGAGAAGGGAAAACATTTAATGCAATTAATCTTGCTGGTGTAATTGCATTTTCAGGAAAGAAGGTGGTAATATTAGATCTTGATATGCGAAAACCAAAAATCCATCTTGGTTTTAATGTTGAAAATAATCATGGTATTAGTACTCTCTTAATTGGAAAAGATTTAGTTGAAGATTGTATTATCAAAAGTTCATTAGCAAATCTTGATTTCATTACAGCAGGCCCTATTCCTCCAAATCCTGCCGAATTAATAATTAATCCTAATATGGATACTTTGCTTGAATATTTAAAATCTGTGTATGATATTATCATCATTGATTTACCTCCAGTAGGAATTGTTAGTGATGGTATTCCTATGATGCAAAAAGCAGATTATCCAATCTATATTTTACGTGCTAATTATTCTCGTAAAATGTTTATAGTTCAAATCAATAGATTAATAGCAGAAAATAAGGTAAAAAATTTATCTGTAATATTAAATGGTATTGAAATGTCACGATTAAAATATGGTTATGGCTATGGCTATAGTTATGGATATGGTTACGGTTACGGTTATAGTTATGGTTACGGTTATTATGATGAAGACGAAAAAAAGCGACCATTATATAAACGAATTATTGATGTGATTTTGAAAAGAGACGTTTAATAAAACATGGAAATTACAAAATTTGATATCGAAGGGCCTCTATTAATTAAGCCACGAGTATTTCATGATGAACGTGGATATTTTTATGAATCATTTAATGAAAGTACTTTCAAAAATCTTGGGTTAGATTTTAAATTTGTTCAGGATAACCAATCCAATTCAAGTAAAAATGTTTTACGCGGATTACATTATCAACTTCCTCCTTATGACCAAGGCAAACTTGTTCGTGTTGTGAAAGGGTCGGTAAGAGACATTGCTGTAGATATTCGTCGTATATCTCCAACGTTTGGACAATATATAAGTATAGATTTAACTGCTGAATCGAATACTATTTTTTGGATACCACCTGGATTCGCTCATGGATTTCTATCTTTGGAGGACGATACTTTGTTTATGTATAAATGCACTAATCTTTATCACAAAGAATCTGAATGTGGAATCATTTGGAATGATCCTGAATTAAATATTAATTGGGGTATTGCTAACCCAATTGTATCTGATAAAGATCTTGAACTTGCAACATTTAATAATCTCGATTCACGTTTTTAATTTGCTAAATATCTCCGATGATAAATTGGTTCATAAATAACGCGTCCTATGCATTGTACTTCAGCTTTTTTATTGGAGCGGTAGTATTCTCTATAATGATTAATGTACTTTTTCTTCGTTTTTTTAAAACACTAGGAATTCGTAATCAAGCCGACGGAACCGTAATTCGGTGGGGCGCACTTTCAAAACCTTCGGTTGGAGGTATAGCGTTTTATATTATGTTCCTACTTTCTGTCGCTAGTTATTCGATTTTCTTTGAACCAGGTCGAGAATTATATCAAAATGGATTTATTGGCTTATTGCTTTCATGTGCTTCAGGATTTATTATAGGATTAGCAGACGATGCATACGATACTAGACCTGTATTAAAATTTGGAATTCAGTTGTTATGCGGAGTTATATTAATTGCTTCAGGAATTTATATCAATGTATTTTCATCAATGATTTTAAATTATTTATTGACAATAATTTGGGTCGTTGGGATTATGAATTCAATTAATATGCTTGACAACATGGATGGTATCACTACTATCGTTTCTATCGGCATTATCGTTAATACAATTTATAGAATAGTTCATCACCTTGATTTTACAAGTATGTACCTCTTAGTCTTATTGGGGGTACTTGCATCTTTAATAGCATTCCTTCGGTTTAATTGGCATCCGTCTAAAATGTATATGGGTGATACTGGCTCACAATTTTTAGGCGTCTTTTTAGCAACAATGGGGATCGTTTATTTCTGGAATGATCCTTACACACCTGGAACTATTGCAACAGGAAAATTAATAACAGGAACTGTAATGACTTTCATTTTGCCCATTTTAGATACCACTGTAGTTGTAATTAATAGGCTATCAAAAGGTCAATCTCCATTTGTTGGAGGTAAAGATCATACAACGCATAGCCTTGCCTATTTAGGATTAAGCGACCGACAAGTTGCCTGGGTATTTGTTGCATTAGCACTATGCTCATTCTCGTTAAATGTAATGCTCGAAGAATTCCTTATTGAATGGAATTACACACTTACAACACTTTTTGCAGCATACTTTATTTTCCTTTTAACATTCTTCTTTTATACTACTCGCAACAAAAGAGTACAAAGTAGAGAACGATTACACAAAATAAAAGGTACTGTTTAAATTACTCTTGCTTCTTTAAAAGTTCTGGTCGGCGTTGTTTGGTTCTTTCCAACGATTGATCATATCTCCACTGAGCGATGTTCGCCTCATGACCAGATAACAATACATCAGGAATTTTCCAACCATTATATTCTGCAGGACGCGTATAAACTGGAGGAGCAATCATATTATCTTGAAAGGAATCTGATAAAGCAGATGTTTCATCATTAAGTACGCCAGGTAACAACCGAATTACAGCATCAGCAACAACGGCAGCAGCTAATTCACCTCCTGAAAGAACATAATTTCCAATACTTATTTCCCGTGTAACTAAATATTCACGAATACGTTCATCAACACCTTTGTAATGTCCGCATAATAGTATTAGGTTTTTCTTTAATGATAATTGATTCGCCAATGGTTGATCAAACATTTCTCCATCCGGACTCATATAAATTACATCATCATAAGTACGTTCAGCTTTTAACGAATCGATACAAACGGCGATTGGCTCAATCGTCATCACCATTCCAGCACCACCACCAAAAGCATAATCATCAACTGATCTATGTTTATTGTGTGCATAATCACGAAGGTTAATCACATTAACTTCTACGAGACCTTTTTCGATAGCTCGCTTTAAAATAGAATGACTAAACGGACTTTCCAGTAAAGGAGGATGAACTGTTATAATATCGATACGCATAGTACAAATTAACGAAGGTTTTTTAATCTTTCAATAATAATTTCTCCATACTGTAATGTTGGATTTCATCATAAAGTAAAAAAGTTTTTTCTAATATCGAGTAACCACAGCTTAAATAAAAAGGAACTGCGTTTTCACGAGCCTGCAAAAACAATTGGGAAACACCTTCTTGTATAGCTTTTTTCTCCAATCCTTGCATTAATATACTTCCAAGATGTTTCCCTTGTTCGTGACTAGATACTGCCATATAACGTACTTGAGCTTGTTGTGGCGTGTTCATTTGTAACCTTCCACAAGCAACCGCATTTCCATCTATATCAGCAATCATTAAATGAAAAGAAGAATCTTCCATTTCATCACGCTCTGTACCTTTCGGTTTATCCCATGGAGCACGTAAAACTTTCCATCTTGTATCGAAATAACTTTCCCATTCCTTAAATGTAGATGGAGACAATAATTTATAATTTTCTGGAAGTGAATGAATCATTTACTTTTAATTTTAAATGCGATAGTACTTACTCGTTTACTAATAGAATTATCTTTTTCCTTTTGCTCTAAAATCATTTTCATTGCACTTTCCAATTCAAATACTTGCTTAAGGTTATTGATTTTACCTGCAGGGATTTTATTCAAATTACATTCAACTAAAAATTCATCAGCATTAAAGTTATTAAACAATTGTTGAAGAATCTCCTTCAATTTAGTTCGATTTTTTACTCTTTGAATATTAGTTTTAAATTCTTCTAAATCAGAGATTGATTTATTACCCAAAATTAAACATAACTTATTAAATTGTTGGTCGGTTCCAATTGCCAATAAAATTTGTTGCTGATCCATAGTAATTAAAACTTCTCCATAAGGAGCTATATTCGGATGCAATGACCCAACTAACCCAGGAACTTGATGATTGTTTAACCAATTACTAGCTTGATTTACCAAGGAAGCAATCGCAGATTCATATAACGATACCGAAACAACAGATCCTTTATTTGATTTACTTCGTTCTAATAGAGCAATAAGAATTCCTTCTTTTAGCTGATGTGCCGCAAATAAATCAATAAAAGCAATTGGCATTTTTAATGGACCCGTTTCAGGCAATCCATTCATCGACATAAACCCAGTTTCTGCTTGTAAAACCGCATCATAAGCAACACGATCGGAATCAGGATATCCTATAATTTCACCAATAATTAGATTTGGAAATTTCTCAAGTAATCTAGAATTCTCTAAACCAAATTTTTTCGAATCACCAGCTTTAAAATTAACAATAACAATATCGGCATTCGAAATATGATTCATTGCCAATTCATAATCCGTTTTATTCAACAAATCCATAAAGATGGAAGTCTTATTCCAATTTACAGAATGGAAATAAGCTGATAAAGGAGAGGTAGCATCTTCATTTGATTGCTTCCAATGACGCGTAAGATCACCACCATTTTTATGTTCAATCTTTATAACTTCAGCACCTAGTTCAGCGAAAAACATCCCAACAGCAGGACCAGCTAAAACACTAGCAAACTCAACAACCTTTAATCCCTTAAAATATTCCTTTACATTCATTTGAAATTTAATTTATTTTTTCTGGTAAAAAAATCTCTGCCAACATACAACGAACACTCCCTCCTCCTACTCTCTCAATTTGTGGGATATCCACTCTTAATAATTTCGTATGATCTAACAAAGTTGAAATTTGCTTGTCTGAAAGGGAATCAAATGCAGTTGTTGAAAGTATAGTTATTGCTTCATTATCTTTATTTAAAACTTGCAACATATTTCCAGCAAAAGAATACAATTGATCATAATTAATTTCAATTATTTCCCTGCCAGATTTAATTAATTTATTTAATAATTCTTCACGCAATTTTTGGACTTTTATCGACTCACTACAAACAACCGCATACGTTTCACCAATATTAAGCATCACATTGGTATGATAAATTGGGAGTTCGTTTTTATCAACACTTGCAAATATAAAACTTTCATAACCCATTTTATCCATTAAAAATTTCAATACTGCCTCATCAGTTCGAGGACTTTTTGAAGCATAACTAACTTTATTTATATGATCGAAAACGATACTTCCTGTTCCTTCTAAAAATTTATTTTCGTTTTCAAAATAAGATAAATCTATAACTGTATTCAATTGAAAATCCTGCTTTATCTTTTCCAAAATTTGCTGATCCTTTTCCATTCTTCTATTAGGAGCAAGCATAGGATATATAATTGCAGTCCCATCATGATGAAAGCTAACCCAGTTATTGGGAAAGATGGCATCTGGAGTATTTATGTTTTTACTTTCACTAGCAACAAAACGAATACCCACCCCTTCTAAACTTTCACATAAAGCATCGAATTCAATTTGAACTTCCTTAAATAAAAGTTGATTGTCCATTCTAACACCTTTCTGAAAAGAATTAGATTCTTGTGTTTCCTCATTATGATGAAAAACAGCAGGTTTAACCAGCCAAACCGTCTTTGCGTTTTGAAATAATGGATTCATAGCACGAAATTGCAGAAATCAAACTGAAAAATCCTACTTTCGACAAAATGAATTACTGGAGAACTCTATTTCTATTATTAGCTACCGTCATAATCCTACTAATTTTTTCACCATTATCTGGAAGATGGAACCAACCAGCAGAGTTATCCCCCTATTTAACCGATACTTTGGCAAAACTTGGAGCACAAGCTGCCGAGCGTGGAGATGTCCCTATAGCCTCTATCCTCATCTATGATAACATAATTGTTGGCTCAGGAGCCAACGATGTTATAGATGCTAATAAAGCAGGTGGTCATGCGGAAATTAATGCAATATCAGGAGCCCTAAACGTTTTTGGCTATTCGCAATTTATGAAACTAGATCGTAAAAAATTACAGCTTATCACCACTTTCGAACCTTGCCCAATGTGCAGAGGAGCAATTGCAGAATATCAAATCCACGATATCCGAGTTTTAAAATACAAATCACTCCGCACACATTGGTACAACTGGTCGCAAACACTAAGAGCCTACTTCAATAGTCGACCACTCTACAATCCAGAACTTCAAGATTCATTATTTAGATTACACCCAGGATTTGATCCTGCGAAGGCGAAATATTAGAGTTTAGTTTTTGATGATTTTCTTTACTAAATTATTTTTGTCGGATACTACTTTAACAAAATAAACACCATTCATTTCTTTACTTAAATCAATTGTATTATTGATTTCGTTGTTAAAATTAAGTTCTTGCAATAATCTACCAAATGAATCATAAACTAAACAATTTAAATTTCCTTTCAGTCCTAAACTATTAAAAGTAAATATACCTTTTGAAGGATTAGGGGAAATAATAATATTAGCATCACTATTATATTCTGCAATAGTCGTAGCTGTTTGAGAGCATAAATTTGCTACTTCAATATCACTCAACGCACGGTTATATAATTTTATATCATCTATTTTTCCTTTAAAAGCTGGGAGACCATTGGTATTAAGGCCAAAAAATAATGATTTAGTATTTATACCAGTTGGTGTAAAAATTGAATCAGTCTTAACTAAATTACCATCGATATAAATTTTCTCAACATTTGCTGTGAGTGTATACGTAGCACAATACCAAGTATAAGAATGGATAAATTGGCCGTAATTTAAATTTATATTTGAAGTGCTATTTCCTACTATACAATATAACACTTGTATATTGGTATCTTTAGAATTACAATTAAAATCAAGTCCATTATCTGAAATTTGAAAACAGTAGCCATTAGCTGATGCAGAATCCCATTTTTGAATTAATGTATTTGATTGACAAGGGTTATTTGTAAAATCTTCAAGCATAAAAACTATATTCAATGTCATATCTGTATTTAAGTCTAAGGATGGTTGGTCCAAAACTTCAATATAATCAGAAGTACCATTTAACTGATATGCAGTATTAGGTTGTCCATTTCTTCCCGTAGTAGGAGTTGCTCCATGAAGAACGCAATTGTTCCCATAACTAGTATAATCAAGTGCATTTCCACTAAATGGATAGTCACCCACTAAACCAAGTGTGATGGATTGTGAAAATGATGTAAAAGTTAATAAATTAAGTACATAAAAAATTAAAAAGTACTTTGCTTTTTTCATGTTTCGCTTTTTTAAATTGAAATGATAAATAATTACTGTAAAATTACTTTCGAACTGATTAACTTTCCATTTAAAGAAAGATTAACCAAATATATTCCATTAATTAAATTTTCTGGAAGATATATTTCTTTAGATAATTTACCATCTCTTAATTCAGTTCCTTCTGAATAAATTGTTTTTCCTAACATATCGACTACAAAAATATTTGCCTTCGAATCCTGCATTTCTGAATTAGAAAAGTCAATTGTAAATGAACCTGAATTTGGATTAGGATAAATTAATAAATTTGGAACAGATTCAATAACTTCGGTAATTCGATCAGGATTACTCATTCTGCAATTTACATTTGCTATTATATTGTTTGTTGAAATTCTAGAACAATTTGTAGAAATATTTGTAGTAATCACTTGATAAGTGCCAGGATTTTTAGCTGCTAAACTACTTGTATTAGCTCCATTTATTGAAGAATTGCCTCGATACCACTGATAGGTGTAACCTGAATTCACATTGCTTGATTGTAAAATTAAACTATCTCCTGCACAAAAAGTAGTTGAACCTTGTGTTGAAATAGTATTTGCAACATTATCTAATCGAGAAATAGAAATTGAATTTGAACGAAAACTTCCACACCCACTCATAACTACACATGTGTAGGTTCCACTTTCAATTCCTAAATAATTTCTATTATTTGCTCCTGAAATTGGTACTCCATTTTTTTTCCAAATATAATTCCCTGTCAAATTAGAACTTAATGATAATAATACATCTGATCCTTCACAAAATGTACGATTACCAAATGAACTTATTTTTGCTGATTGCACTCCGTTACATTGGGTGCTAAAATACAAATTCGCAATTTCTGTTTTGCTTAAGGCTCTATTATAAATTTTAATTTCATCAATTATTCCTTTGAAACTTGGAACACCATTACTGTTTTTTGCAAACCATAATGGAACGCTATTTACTCCTATATTATTCGGGACATAATTAGCAGATTTCAATACACCGTCCAAAAATATTCTTTGTGTATCTGCGTCCTGAGTAAAAGCTGCACAATACCATGTATTTGAACGAATATATTCATGATAATCATATAAACCCTGATTCCAATTGTTATTACCAGCAGAACCCATAAAAATATCTTTAGTAGAATCAAAAGCACTACAATTATAATCTACTACATTATCTGTAAATAACGCGCCATAACCTGTACCTCCATTTGCAGTTGTCCATTTACTAATTAATGTATTCCCTTGGCAAGGTCCTGTATAATATCCCTCAGCTTTAAAGACAACATAAATTGTAATTGCAGTATCTAGGTCTAGAGAATTCGCATCAGGAACCTCCATGTAATTTGTTGTTCCATCAAAATGGTAAGCTGTATTAGGGATTCCAGCCTTTCCAGCGATAGGAATAGCGCCCCATACAATTGCGTTATTTCCAAATCCACTATTGTCAATTGTATTTCCATTAAAACTATAATCACCAACTAGACCTGAGGAAAGTGATTGTGAATTAATTTTATTTGAAAATAAAAACATCACAAAAGTAAGATAGCAAAGTAGATTTCTTTTCATAATAAAAAGGTTTAGTTTTCAAGGTAAATATAAAAAAAATTAATAATCTAAAATTAGATAAATGCAAAAATTACCCAACAAAATATTTAATCGCCAATTCATAGCCTGTTAAACCTAATCCCGCAATAACTCCTCTACAGTTTTTTGCCATTAAACTCGCATGACGATATTCTTCACGTGCATAAACATTGGAAATATGAACTTCAATAACCGGACTTTTAATAGAAGCAACAGCATCTGCAATTGCAACGGATGTATGTGTATACCCACCTGCATTAAAAATAATTCCATCTGCTGAAAAGCCAACTTCGTGCAGTTTGTTTATTAATTCACCTTCAACATTACTTTGATAATATTCAATCTTCACATCAGGGAATTTTAGTTGAATTGCCACCAAAAAAGATTCGAAATCTTTATCCCCATAAACCTCAGGCTCCCTTTTTCCTAGAAGATTTAAATTTGGCCCATTAATTATTTGCAAGTTCATATTGTTTGCTAAATTATATCAATTAAGCGTATAATCTAGCGCTTTGTTTTGCTGATAATTGAAATAATTGGAATTACTACGATTATTAAAAATTGTAAAAAATTATATAATAGCAAATGTTCTTCAAATGTGATTGCTTCGTTTTTGCCAGAATATATAATTAGCACCAGTGCATTTCAATAATC